>ENA-UOWO01001308-UOWO01001308.1-activated-sludge-metagenome-genome-assembly--contig:-NODE-1308-length-33541-cov-23.399003_pt1 | contig 33541 bp, 26 predicted proteins | sample MGYA00238148_ERZ761564 | MGnify/ENA primary metagenome ERZ761564 (study PRJEB28885, sample SAMN05720194) | activated sludge metagenome | isolation source: Anaerobic digester | place: USA...
TCTCACTTCTCACTTCTCACTTCTCACTTCTCACTTCTCACTTCTCACTTCTCACCTCTCACTCTCTCACTCTCTCACTCTCTCACTCTCTCACTTCTAAAAAACCGCCGCAGATCTATAAGCCGGATTTTGTACTTCGCTTGCGCGAAGCCTCTGTCATTTATCTGGTCCCGTACGAAACGGGATCTGCGCTGCCTACCCCCCTTGCCCTCCTCCCGCCGAAGCGGAATGAAGCTGCGCGAGCCGCGCATTTGCAAGGTGTACATGGCATTTCAACCCGCAAGGTTTATCCCCCGTGGCGGTTACCCGTCCCGGTCGTGCGCTCTTACCGCACGTTTTCACCCTTACCGCACCCCGAAAACGGAGTGCGGCGGTCATTTTCTGTGACACTTTCTGTACCCTTTCTTTCGAAAGAGCCCCGCCGGTTAGGCGGTGCGGTGCTCTGTGTTGTCCGGACTTTCCTCCCCGAAAGGCGACAGAGCGATCTGCGACGTTTTTTAGAAGTGAGAGAGTGAGAGGGTGAGAGAAGTGAGAGTCCGTAGAGTACACCGCTTCGCTCCTTTATTGGGATAATTAGGCGAAGCGGTGTACTCTACGGACTCTCACTCTCTCACCCCTCTCACTCTCTCACCTTCTCTCTTCTCACTTCTCTCATTTCTCTTAAAATTTCAGTATTGGCTTAAACTTTGTTTGGATACTTTTGCACGGCCAAACAAACCGCGACATACTATCAGAAACTTAACAGGCACACCCCGGAAAAACCATTCCTAGATCCCGACATGATAAAGCGTTTGCTTCTCTATATCGTTGCGATGATCATCCTGCTGGCTTTGGCGCTAAGTGCCGGACAGTGGGACAAAGATACAACGCTACTTCAACAGCATGCCGAAGAAATATCGGACTGGCTCGCCGCACAGGAAGCGGAAGGGCTGGCATGGGGTCGTGCGCATGTCGGACAACCCGATGTGTGGAAAGACCAGTCGGAAAAATCGTATACGGTATTGCTGCACCACCAGGATTCTATTCTTTCCTGGTCCAATACCCATGCTATTCCTGCCGGCCCGATGCTCAAAAAAATTGCCGGCGCTCCCGGCGTTTCGGTACAGAAACTCCCGTTGGGCTGGTTCCTTTGCAACAGCGAAACCAAAGCCGGTAATGCGCTCACCGTACTTGTTCCGATTCGTTACGCACTGGATTTCAATACTTTAGACAGAGGCAGTGTTTTTCCTGCGGGTAAAAACATCGACGATCACATCCAGGTTGTCAACACGGCAACCGATTATCCGATAGAAATAAGCGGCAAGGCCCTCGCCTGGCTCGATGCTTCGAACGCCGTGGAATCGGGCTGGCTGCAATGGGTGCAACTGATCGCTTACCTGTTCTTTTTTATTCTTTTTTTCAGTTTGCTCAACCGGGCGGCTATGTGGCTCAACCGGAAGGCCGGACCGCTGGCAGGTACGGGTTTGCTGCTGGCCGGCACGGCGATTTTACTCTGGCTGAACATCGCCACCGGTTTTACCCAACAACAGTTCAGCGCCTTACCGCTATTCACACCGGCTTTTGAAAATGCTTCGTTCATCGGTCAGTCGGTAGGCGACTGGCTCATTCATTCCTGCCTGCTGGTGTACATCATGGTGTTTTTTCACCGGCGGTTCGGCATGGTGGAAAAAACGGAGCCTGTCGATGATTTTTCAGAAGAAATAATTCCCGGAACGGAAACAGCCGATAAAAAATCGGGTATGAAATCCGTCGTCGCCGCTTTTTGTTACCTGTTGGTGATGCTGAGCATTCCTTTCAGCGTACAGGTGATGCGCGAACTGGTACTGCACAGCCGGCTGGGTTTCGATTTCGATAATATTCTCAACCTGGGCACACTGGGTGTGCTTGCGCTGACGGGACTGATCATTCTGATGGTCGGGCTTTTCCTGTTCAGCCACCGGATGCTGCTCACGATCGAGCAACTGAATTTGCCGCTGAAACAGCGCGCTGTAGCCCTGGGTGGTGCCGCCGTTCTCATCACCGTATTGGCCATACCGATGGGCATGGACCCTTTGTTTGTAGCCGTTTTTGCGCTGTTGTATGCAGCTTTATTCGATGCTTTCGTGCACTGGAAAGCGGCCGGTTTCGGCTGGCTGATTGCCTGGCTGCTGGTGTTTTCCTGTTTTGCCTCTGCTCAGTTGTATCGTTACAGCGCACTGAAAGACAAGGATTTGCGCTTTGAATATGCCACCGCGCTGGCGGCAGACCGTGACACAATTGTGGAAAATGCCTTACCCACGGTGCTGACAACGCTTCAAAAAGATTCTCAGCAAACCGGCCTGCTCCTGAAACCCTGGCCGTTCAAGGCAACGGCTATTTCCCTGGCGGCGCACCTGAACGAACAGATTTTTGACCGGACTTATTTGTTTCAGCATTACCGGCTGCGGGCTTTCGCTTTCGACCGCGAAAACCAGCCCCTGCTGCTCGATCAGTCGCTGGGTTACGAACAGGTAATGTCCAAATGGAACGCATTTGCGTCTTCCTCGTTCCCGAACCCGAATATTCATGACGGCGTCGACGAAGAAGGTAAAACGCGTTATATGCTGCTGCTGCACGTCAACCGAATGGGCGACCCTGCCCAGCCGACGCGCATTTTTGTTTTTCTGGACCATGCTTATCCCGCACCGACGAAGGTGTACGCGCAGATATTTTACAGGACACCGTATAAAAACCTGGCCCGCCTGCCGCGCTACGACTTTGCGGTGGAGAAAAACGGTCGCCTGCTCGTCGAACAGGGCCTCACCAACACCTGGATTCTCAACACGGAACTTGACAAGGGTGCCAGCACACAAATAGAATCCGGCGGCCGCATCGATGCTATTGCCAAAAGCGCCGACGGCTCGACGGTGGCCACTGTAGGCCGCAGCGACGGCGGCTGGATCAAACAGATTTACCTTTTTTCCATTCTTTTTACACTGGCATCCATATTTATGATGCTGCTGGCGCTGGCCAATTCGGCTTTCGGATTTTTGCCCGAAGCCTTCGATTTCCGCCTGAGTACCCGCGGCTCTCTGGCGCGCCGCATCCACCTGTGGTATGTGACTTTGCTGGCGGCGGCTTTTCTGGTGACAGGTTATCTGACCTACCGGCATTTCACGCAGGCTGCCCGCGACAATGAACGCAGTGACCTGGATTACCGCGCCGAAACCCTGCTGAACGGACTGAAAAGTCAGGTGCTGAACGCCCGTGTTTCGGACGACAGCCTGCGCCGAACCCTGCCACAAACTTTGCGCGCCATGTCGGCCAGTATGGGTATGGACGCCAACCTGTATGATGCGAACGGCAATCTGCTATTCACAACACAGGAGGACCTGGCCGCCCTCGGCATCATTCCTTCGCGTATGAACGCCGAAGCCTGGAATGCTTTGAAAGTCGGATGGCTGCCGGAACAAGTTGAAAATGAGCAGGTTGCAGGAATGAAGTACTATTCCAAATACCTCGCACTCTACAGCAACCTGCATACTGTGCTGGGCTACCTCGGCGTGCCGTACCAACTCAGCAACCGCAAGGCCGGCGCCGAAGTGTCTGATTTCCTGGGCATGCTGGCGAGCTTGTACGTGTTCCTGCTGCTGATCGCCTACGCCGTCACTTTCGGGCTGGCACGGTCTATCGTGCGGCCTATCAGCCTGCTCTCGGAAAAAGTACGCGCCGTGCAACTGACCGATAAAAACCTGCCACTGGAATACGCCGGCGACGAGCAGGACGAAATCAGCGAACTCATCGGACAGTACAACCGCATGGTGGACAAACTGGAAACTTCCAAGGTGCAACTCGTGCGACTCGAACGCGAAGGCGCCTGGCGCGAAATGGCGCGGCAGGTGGCCCACGACATCAAGAATCCGCTGACGACGATGAAACTGTCGATGCAGCAACTCGAACGCGTGTCCAACAACCCTGAACAGGCGGCCGCTTATCTGCGCAAGGCTATCACGCGCCTGATAGAACAAATCGACTCGCTGGCGCAGATCGCTTCGGAGTTCTCTATGTTCGCCAACCTCGACATCCAGGTGAAACATGACGTGGTGATCAACGAGGTGGTCGAAAGTGTGCACGACCTGTTCAGCGAACAAAAAAACGTGGACCTTTCGCTTTCCCTGCCCGATCAGCGTTTCCATATCCTGGGTGATAAAAACCACTTGATCCGGGTATTCAATAACCTGGTTATAAATGCCATACAGGCTATTCCTTCCGACCGGCGCGGGCATATTCATGTCTCCCTGAAACGGCAGGATAAAATGGCCGTCATCCAGATCAGCGACAACGGCGGCGGTATCCCCGAAGAGATCGGTGACCGCGTGTTCGAACCCAATTTCACGACTAAAACTTCCGGTAGCGGCCTGGGTCTGGCTATTTGCAAAAAAATCATCGAAGCCCACGACGGCGATATTCGTTTCGAAACGAGGGAAAACGAGGGCACGGACTTTTTTGTGGAAATGCCGGTGATGGCGGTAGAATAGAAGTGAGAAGTGAGAGGGTGAGAAGTGAGAGACTGTAGAGTACGCCGCTTCGCTCTTATTTAATGTGAAATGACTATCCGGTTTCAGGAACCTTTCAAGTCATCGGATGACTCAGAGTCATCCGATGACTTGAAAGGTTCCTGAAACCGGATAGTCATTTCACATCCGAAGTAATCATGGCCATCACATAAATCATCTTAAAATCATAGTCAAAAATCCGTTTTAATCCGCCTGATCCGCAAAATCCGCGTCCCCATCCACCCTTGTTTTCAAAAAATATTGAAAGTTGTGAACATTGCTCCCGGCTTCCCGTTTTGTCCATAACACAAAACAAATCCGACCATGTTCTCCTTCAACCCTCCCGCTCCTGCCCGCATCCGGACATTCATCACGGAACAGCAACATTTACCCCACAGTTACCCGGAAGTAGGGCACACCCGAAGCGAGGAACACGTGCCCGGTTACGACAACGATCTGAATTTCATTGAATTAGGTAAAGGCGATGCCGTATGGGAAGCCGCCAAACAGGCCATCCGGCAATGGCGCATGTTTCCCGCGCCCTGGACTTTTATCACCCCTTCGGATGCGCCGATACAGCCCGGCACCACGGTCGCTATGTCGGCCCGTGTGTGGGGCATCTGGTGGCTGAACTCCTGCCGGATCGTGTACACGATGGACGAGCCCGGGCGCTTCGGCTTCGCTTACGGCACCCTGCCGGGGCATGTGGAGCGTGGAGAAGAGATTTTTATGGTGGAACGCACGGCAGACGACACGGTGCGGTACGTCATCAAAGCGTTTTCGAAGCCTCGATTGTGGCTGGCCCGCCTGGCGTATCCGGTGGCGCGGGCGCACCAGAAAAAGTTCGTGCGCGATTCGAAAGCCGCCATGTTGCAGTTCGTTCAACAACAGGTGAAATGAAACAAGCGCTCCCGATTTTGACCTGGCTGCTCTGGCTGGTTTTGGCCGGACCCACGTATTTGCAAAGCAACTGGGAAGTTGCGCTGGTTCTGTTTGCTGCCTGGATGCTGGTACCGGAAGGGCTTGTTTTGCTGGGGCTCCGGGTTTCACCGTTGTATTGGGCTTCGGTGGTGTTGCTGAGTGTCGCGTATGCGTTAAATGATTCAACATTCGACTGGCGGGCGGTGCCGGCTTTGCCTTATGTCGGGCTGGCTTTATGGCTGACGGTACGCGAAGCCGCACGTTTGCTGGAAATTCCGAAAATACAACTGACTGATATTGTGCGGGTTGCGGCGCTGGCGTACTGGGCTACGGGCGCGGTGTTCGCGTTTTGTTTTCTGGCGGGTTTGCAGCCACTGGGTTTTGATGCGGTCATTGTTTCGCTCACGGCCGCGCATTTTCACGTGGCAGGTTTTGTGCTGGCAGTGGTGGCATATTGTATGCTGAAGGTGCGTCCGGGCCGGTTTACAAGCGTTGCAGGCTGGGCTGTTCTGGCGGGTATGCCGTCGGTGGCTATGGGGATTGTGCTGACCAAACTGGGTTATTCGCCCACGTTCGAATGGGTATCGGCGCTGTTTTTTGCTGTCTTTGCAGCATTGATTGTCGAGTGGCACTTGCTACAAAGTGTCGATAGGCGTTTTCCCATGACTGCCCGGCGGTTCTGGCTTGCCGGTGCGTTGTGCCTGCTGGGTGGCGTGTCGCTGGCTACCTTGTATGCGTTAAGGTTTCATTTCCCGATGGCATGGATCAATATTCCGAACATGAAGATCTGGCATGGAACGTTGAATACGCTGGGTTTTGCCTGGCTGACGTTGAGAGGCTGGCGGTTTTTTATTTAACCACAAGGTTCACAAAGGTTATGCACAAAGGCCGCAAGGCATGTACCCTTGCGGCCTTTGTGCATAACCTTTGTGAACCTTGTGGTTAAATTTTACATTCGCACCACTTTTCCCCGGTATACTTTCCCGCCCACCTGCACCTGCCAGGTATACACCCCGCTTTCCGGAAATGCCGATGCCGGAACCTCCAGCAACTGCGCACCCTGAGAAAGATACAATTCATTGGAATACAATTGTTTACCTTCCAGGGTTCCGATCGATACCCGGATCGTTTCAGCCGTTTCCAGCCGCACGGGAATACGCACCCCGGCGGAAGTAGGATTAGGCTGCGGATCGAATACCTGGGCAACACGGTCCTCTTTTTCCGCATTCCGGAATGTCCATTGCAGTTGCTGCGTTTCACCTTCCGCAGTATAAATTTCCGAAGCGAGGCTATGTGCGGGTTGTGTTTCCCGAATGGCCAAGGCATCACTTAACTGTATGTTTCTCAAGGCTTTGACCCGCAGGGTAAGCAGGTTTTCACCCGGCAAAAGCACCCTTGGCTGCACGTCGAACCAACTCACGCGCAAATCGCCCGGTAGCGGCTGTGCAAATGCAAATTCCCGTGGCGTCAGCGATTCGCCAACGGTTACGTCCATGATCTCCACTTTTTGCGGATCGAAAGGCAGGCTGCACTGAAACCCCGACCAGTCGCCGGCCTGCTCCATATTTACAGGGATGTCGGCGATTTCGCCGGCCTGTAAGGTGCGCTCGGTAACTTCAAGATTCACTGAAGAACGGTACGCAGCGGCGACCTGCGCACTGTTGGCGAGGGCCGAATTATTGACGTCGCCGGTTTTCAGGCCGTAAAACCGGATCTCTTCGGGATACGCCCAGAACGGCATCGGGTCGAATTCATAGCCCGTGCTGCAATTCGTTACTTCGAACGGGTTGGGTGGAAACTGGCAATTATCGGTAAAAAAGCGCCAGGATTTGCCTTCCGGAAGATCTGTAGTGATGCCCAGGATAAGCCGCCGGAGTTGTACCACGTCGTTGGTTGTCACGCTGCCACTGGAATTCGCGTCAGCCGCAATAATTTTCCAGGGCGCATCCAGCGCCTCGATAGAGAGAATATGACGGGAAATCAGCAGCAGGTCGAAGGTGGTGACGCCATTAAGCGGGTCCGAAAAACTGCGTTCCGTTACTGCGAAAGGGTAGGGTGGAAACGAATCGAGCGTATTGCAGCCGTCAGGCGCATGGGGCAGCAAGTAGGTCCACACGGTCTCTGCCGGATTTTCCCAGGTGATTTTTGTTTCCACGTCGTCGATCACCAGCGTGCTGTCCCAGTAAGTACGGGCACATACGCGCGGCAGTTCGGTGCAGATGAATACACTGTCATTCAGCGTAATACTGACGGCACAGTTGGCAATGTTACCATGTTGGTCGCGGGCCCACACCTGCACCAGATTGGCGCCGAGGCTGGAGCAATCCAGTGTAATGTCCGGAATGGGTTGCCCGCCCGCCGTCGGGAATCCGGTGCCGGTACCCGAGTTGCGCAGGGAGATTTCCAGTTCGTCAGTGGCGGTAATATTATCCGCCACAAAATCGATCAGGTCCGATGCCGTAATGGGATAAATGCGGTCGGGGCCGATGTCGTCGACCCTGCTTCCGCCGCACACCAGCACGGGCGGCGCACAATCGGTCACCCTGAAGCTGTACTGGCAGGTGCGCGTCACGCCGTCCTGCGTAACCGTCCACAGAATGCCGTGTTTGCCTTCCGGCAGCCGGGGCATGAGGAATTGCTGCGCATTGTCCGGCGTATTCCAGCGCACGTGTGCGGTCAGGGTGTCGTTGCCGACGTGCGATTCCATGGTAAAGGCAAATCTTGAACTGGCCGGTACGGGGCGTTTGTCGAACCAGAGCGTGTCGCCGCCTATATTACCGGGATTTTGGCCGTTATTGGCAAAAATGATACCCGGAGGAGGTAACTGATTGCTGTTGATGACCGTTTCAGCCAGGAAATCGCTGTCGAGGTCGAGGAAAATTTTGTAGGAAACGCTTACCTGGCCACCATTGTGACATACTACCGCCCGTAGCCCCAGGTCGACGATGCCTTCATACAAATCTGCTGTTTCCAGCAGGGGGCTCCAGGTGTAAGGTGGCTCGTTCCACAGCGTAGAGTCGTTTTCCGTGGGGTCGCAAATAGTTTGGAGGGAGTTGGGGCACTGAAGAATTGCCGGGCAGTTTTGGGCGAAACACACCACTGCCAGGCTCCACGCGTATGCAGGGAGCAAAAACGTGTAAATCGATTTTCTCATACAAGGATATTTTCATAACATGGGATACCGAAAGGGATTAAAGTGGTGTTTGGTGTTTGGTGTTTGGTGTTTGGGGCGCGCTGCCCTTGGCTTACACATAAACCAGGACAATGTCCGAAACACCAAAAACTACACTCCAATACCAAGGGCAATGCGCCCCAAACACGAAACACCAAACACCAAATACAAAGATTAGGCCACTACCGCGACTTGGGTACTTTTACACTAAAAGTGGTGCCTTTGCCGGGTTCGGATTTTTTGACAAATATTTTGCCGCCGTGGTATTCCTCTATGATGCGTTTGGCGAGAGAAAGGCCGAGTCCCCATCCGCGGGTTTTGGTGGAAAAGCCCGGTTTGAAGATCATTTTAAACTTTCCGGAAGGAATTCCTTTGCCGGTATCGCTCACGTCGACGCAGGCGTAGCGGCCTTCTTCATACACCACCGCCGTTATTTTGCCAATCCCGCCTTCCATGGCATCGATGGCGTTGCGGAGCAGGTTTTCGATCACCCAGTCGAACAAAGGGGTGTTTAGATCCACCATAAGTGGTTCATTATCAGCAGGAACAGGGAAATCGAATTCTACTTTCCGCGGACTGCGCCGTTGCATGTAGGCGCGGCAAAATTCCAGTTCTTCATAAAGATTCACCGTACGCAACTCCGGCGTGGCGCCGATTTTTGAAAAACGGTCGGCCACGAGTTCCAGGCGCGTCACGTCGTTGCGCAGTTCGTCGAGCATTTCCTGGTTGTCGGGGCGCTCCTCGTTCACTGCTTTCAGCGTTTCGATCCATCCCAGAATGGCCGTAATGGGCGTGCCCAACTGGTGAGCGGTTTCCTTGGCCATACCCAGCCACACCTGATTTTGCTCCGACCTGCGTGCGGTGCTGAAACCGATGTACCCGAATGCGATAAAAGCGGCAATCAGGCCGAGTTGTACAAAAGGATACCACCACAACTGCCCCAGCAGTTTGGAGCGCGAGTAGTATACTTTTTTATAAATATCGGGCGGAATGGAGGCATCTACGGAGTCCACGCCTTCCCGGAACATGCGGTTCAGTTCCAGCCGGATACGGGCGGTATCGATGGTTTTGCCTTCACTGCCGGGTACGTTCAGGGCATCTTCAATCTGGCCGGCGTTGTTGACCAGAACAACCGGGATCGTATTGTTCAGTTCGAGCACTTTTACAGGCATGGTGAGGTCGCAGTGAAAAAACTGGAAAGTATCCAGTTCCACCTTGTTCAGGGCGCGTTGCGCTTCCGCCCACAGCGTTGCCTGTTGCTCTTCGCGCACCATGAGCTGGGCGGCAAGATACCTGGTATAAAAAAGGGAAATGATAACAATGAGTACCGCCCCGGCAGCGAGATACCATTTCCAGTAAGATTTGCGGGTGTATAAGTCCATGTCGTGCAAATAACAGAGCAAATGTACGCTTTCATTCGCTTGCCGGTACTTTCGGTTTTATCCGGCTCTCCGAAAAGAAATCGTTGAATAAATGTACTCTGAAAACCTTCGAAATTTAAACGTAGCCATAAAAACGTGTGCCTGTGGAGAGAATTTAAAAAATTTTGTTTATCTTTTGTGATAAAAACTTAAACAAAACAACCTTTTCTTATGTTTGCCAGACAAATCAGGAATACAATGGGAAAAAGCGTCATCGTCATCGGGTCCGGATTTGCAGGGCTTTCGGCTGCCTGCAACCTGGCTGCTGCCGGATTCGAAGTTACCGTGCTGGAAAAAAACGATACGCCCGGGGGCCGTGCTCGTCAGTTCCAGGCTGAAGGGTTCACGTTCGACATGGGACCTTCCTGGTACTGGATGCCCGACGTTTTTGAACAGTTTTTTGCAAAATTCGGCAAAAAAGTATCCGATTACTACGATCTGGTTCGGCTCGATCCTTCCTATGCAGTAATTTTTGGCGACGGCGACGTGATGCAGGTGCCTGCGGGAATGCCCGAACTGGAGGCCATGTTCGAACGCTACGAGCCCGGAAGCGCAGTGCTTTTGCGCAAGTTTCTGGAAGAGGCGGCCTACAAATACAAGGTCGGCATGACGGAATTTGTGCACAAACCCAGCGACAGTATTATGGAGTTTGCCGACCGCAGGATTCTGGCCAGTTTGTTTCGCCTTCAGATGTTTTCACCGCTCTCGAAGCAGGTACGCGGATTGTTCAAGAATAAAAAACTCGTCGATCTGCTGGAGTTTCCAGTATTGTTTCTGGGAGCCAGGCCTGAAAAAACGCCCGCTTTATACAGCCTGATGAATTACGCCGACATGTCGCTGGGCACCTGGTATCCCATGGGTGGCATGTACAAAATCATCGAAGCGATGATGGCGCTGGCACAAGAACTGGGCGTGCAGGTGAAACTCGGTACGGAAGTTTCCCGCATTCACACGTCGGGCGGGCACGTCACCCGTGTGGCAACAAAAAACGGCCTGGAATTCAGGGCCGACGTAATCGTTGGCGGCGCCGATTATCACCACATCGAAACCAGTCTGCTGGATGCGCCGGCACGCAATTATTCGGATCGTTACTGGGAAAACAGGACCATGGCTCCGTCGAGCCTGTTGTGGTACCTCGGCGTGAACAAGCGTATTGACAAGTTGCAGCACCACAATCTTTTTTTCGACGAAGACTTCGGGGTGCATGCACGGGAAATATATGAGGACCCGAAATGGCCCAGCAAACCCCTGTTTTACGTCAGCGCACCTTCGCGTACCGATGCGTCTGTGGCGCCGGAAGGTTGTGAAAACCTGTTCATTCTGATTCCGGTGGCGCCGGGACTGGAAGATACGCCGGAAGTCAGGGAGCACTATTACAATATGGTCATGGAGCGACTCGAACGGCATGCCGGACAAAGCATCCGCGACACCGTGGTATACAAACGCTCTTACGCACACGCCGATTTTGTCAGTGATTACAATGCTTTTAAAGGAAATGCATACGGACTTGCCAATACGTTGATGCAAACGGCATTTCTGAAACCCAAAATGCGAAACAGCAAGGTGGATAATCTTTTTTACACCGGACAACTCACGGTTCCTGGGCCCGGTGTACCACCTTCTTTGATCAGCGGCCAGGTAGTGGCCGGAGAGATCAGCCGAAGATTTGGGGGGAGTTATAAGGTATGAGTTTTTAGTTATGAGTTACTGGTTTGCCTTGGCTTGGCACTTTTTAAATGTCTCACTTCTCACTTCTTGCATCTCACTTCTTTCTTGAACCATGGATCACTTTCAGTTATTTAACGATACTTGCTTCGAATGTAGCAAATTGATTACAAGGCGGTATTCCACCTCGTTTTCCCTCGGCATCCGCTTGTTCGAGCGGCATTTGCGTGCACCGATTTGCGGCATATACGGGTTTGTGCGATTTGCAGATGAAATTGTGGACACTTTCCACGAATACCCGAAAGAAACCCTCTTGCGTCGTTTCCGCGACGACACGTACCGGGCCATCGAAGAGCGCATCAGTCTTAATCCCGTTTTACAGTCTTTCCAGCAGGTCGTACACACCTACGGTATTGAAATGGAACTGGTCGATGCTTTTTTGCACAGCATGGAAATGGACCTGACACGTACGGAATACGATACGGCTGCCTACGACGAGTACATTTACGGTTCGGCAGAAGTGGTGGGCCTCATGTGCCTGCGCGTTTTTTGCGAGAACAACGAAGCGCAATACCAGCACCTCAAGGCCCCTGCCCGCCGGCTGGGCGCTGCCTTTCAAAAGATCAATTTTCTGCGCGACGTCAAAAGCGATTTTGACGAGCGGGGCCGGGTCTATTTCCCGCACATCGATTTTCAGCATTTTACCCAGGAAGATAAACTGAACATCGAAGCGGATATCGAGGCCGATTTTGATGCCGCGCTCGAAGGCATCCGGCAACTGCCCCGCGGCGCCCGGCTGGGCGTTTACCTGGCGTACAAGTATTACACCCAGTTGTTTTTGAAAATCCGGAAAGCCTCGGTGCATTGCGTTTCCAGAAAGCGTTTCCGCGTTTCCGACAAAAGGAAAGTGTATCTGCTGTTTAGTTCGGCCGTTCGGCACCAACTGAATTTCCTGTAAGTAAAATCACGTCTGTAAATTTCCGGCGTTCGTCGGGTGAACCGGTAATTTTATCGGTTGCTGTTAACGGGCTGCAACCTGTGCGCATTAAGGGGTGTCTATTGCTTCAGATTCACTGACAATAACAACCTTTTATATGAAAACCCGATTTTTTGCTGCTGCACTCATCTGTTTCTTTTTCAATATGTTACAACCGGTTTCGGCGGCTACGCCCGTGTCCGATCCGGCCGTCAAGGTAGTGGTCAGCGCCAAGCGCATCTGGCTGGTGACCGACGAGATTTCCGTAAAAAACATGAGCGTTCAGGTAATTGACCAGAAAGGTAAAATCGTTTTGGAAAAAAACTTTTCTTCCAAAATGACCGACTGGTCGCTCTACATCGAACAACTGCCCAAAGGCTGCTACACCGTACAGATCGACGGGCAGAAAGCGACTTGCTTCAAGCATTGAATGGAAGATGTGAGGATTTGAGGATGCGAGGATTTGATGCTGATAATACCGATGGAATGAATGTATTTGATTGAATAAAGATTGTTTTCGCCCCGTTTCGTCATGCAGAAACGGGGCGATTTTTATTTTGGGTTGAGGAGTTGAGGGGTTGAGAAGTTGAGGGGTTGAGTGTCTACTCAATCAAGAGCGAAGCGGTGTACGCTACGGACTCTCACTCCTCTCACCCTCTCACCCTCTCACTCCTCTCACCCTCTCACTCCTCTCACTTTTCACTCTCTAAAAAAACACCGAAAACCCGAAATCCAGCGAAAGGCCGCTGTTTGTGTCCTTGTTTTTAATGATAATCCCGTTAAAATCCTCGTAATCGTCATTTACTGTGAACACACCGTATCCCGCGCCCACGTCGATTGAAAGGTGATCCAGCGGGAAAAATGACACACCTGCACCGGCGCTGTAACGGCTGAATTTTGCCGGGTCATTCGAATCTTCGCCCTGGATTTTTGTTTTGCTGCTGCCCCAGGCGCCATTACCACCTACCCAAATTTTGGATTTTGCTCCGGCCGGAAAGTAATAACGTACTTCCGGGCCTGCCATCAGCAAAGTGGAAGAAATAGAGGTGTTGCCGCTTCCCGAACCTTTTTCTTTTGAGTGCTGGTACAGCATATTAAGGTTCAGGCCGGCCGAGAAATTGTCGATCAAAAAATAATGCGCGCTGCCACTCAACCCGATGGTGGTGTAGGAGTATTCCGATTTTGTGGAACCAAATTCCGATTTCGCCGTACCGAACGTGATCCCCAGGGCATTGGAAGGAGCCAGCAGATAACCGGCTTCAGGTACTGCCGGCGAAAAATTGTGAAGGCTGAGCATAATAGTTCCTTTTTCGGTTTGTGCCTGTACGAATGTGGCGCACGCCAGAATAGAAACAACAAAAGAGAAGAGCATTTTTTTCATGATGTGAAAGTTTACAGGTGAAAATTATAAAGGCAAAGGTGGGTATGCGTGTCACCTGCATTTCAGCATCCTGTACTTCAAATAAATATAATTTTATTGAATGTAATGATTGGTTTCAACGCCAGAAGGATGTCTTATAAAATTTAATCAGGTTTTTAAAACCTTACAGGTTTAGCAATCGATAATAATAAAATTTGTCTCTTTTTTCGTGTCCGATATGCATGAGACAGCCACGGAACGGAAGTCGGCTTCCAATTCAGCCCAGTTATTTGGGCGCATCCTTTCTTTTAAAGATAAATTTCACGATCGCCGGGCCGACGAACAAAATAAAAATAGCGAACGCCAGGCCTTTCAGGAAACTGATCCAGTAGACCGAGGCCGGAACGGGCGCGTCGCCGAGTTCCGTTTTTTCAAATGCGAGGTACATGCCGCCCATAAAAATCGTCATGAACGGTATGCCGAAGAAAATCTGCCTTTTAACAAGTTTATCCATAGCCCTAAACGCGTTGTTTTTTTAAAACAAGGAACACCACAACACCCGCCGCCAGCAAGCCCAGTCCCGGCAGCGCCTGCCCGGGTCTTTCCCATAAAGTATTCAAGGCGAATGCTGCCGAAACGAGCACGAAAAATGCCGGTACCACCGGGTAGCCCCAGGCGCGTACAGGCCGGTGAACATCCGCCCGCTTTTTCCGCAGCACAAACACGGCAGCGCCGGCCAGTCCCATGGCCGCAATATCCAGGAAAGTGACAAAAGTGATGATCTGGTCGAACAAGCCGCTGAAATAAAGCAATACCGCCAGGACCCATGCTACCTGCACGAGCATCGCTACCACCGGCGTGCGCCAGCGCGGGTGTACGTAGGCGAGTTGCCGGAAAAAAATCCCGTCTTTGGCCATGGCAAAGTAGATTCTCGGCGCCGAAACGGTGTAAATGCTGATCGTTCCGAAAATAGACAAGGCAATGCTGATGGCGACTGCCTTGCTGCCCCACGATACCACAGCGCTCATGGCTTCGCCGGCCACCCTCGGAGAGTGTGCGATCGTTTCTATCGGCAACAGGCGCAGGTAAGCGAAGTTGATCAGGAGATAGGTGATGGTGACGATGCTCACACCCAGCAACATGGCTTTCGGAACCGTACGCGGCGCGTCGATGGTTTCGCCTGCCATGTAGGACGCGTGGTGCCAGCCACCCATGGAAAAAAGGACGCCGATGAGGCCGGTGAGCAGCAGGACGGGGAGTTGAGCCGGAAGTTGCGCGGGCAGGGAAAAATCCAGCGGCGCTCCGGCAGGATCATAAAAGAACACACCCGCGATGACGATGCCTGTAATAGCCAGTAATTTCAGTCCCGTAAAAAAATTGGACAGCCCCTGGCTGATGTGTACACCCCGCATATTGATCAGGGTAAGCAGCAGGATGGTCAGCGCTGCAATTCCTGTTTTACCGGATTCGCTGATGCCTGGAAAAAAGACGCGCATGTATTCCGCAAATGCCACACACAATCCGGCCAAAGCGCCGGTATTGATAACCAGCAGGATGGCCCAGCCGTATAAAAAACCGGCCATGTCGCCGTAGGCTTCTTTCAGGTACACATACACGCCGCCCGAACCGGGAAACATGCCGCCCAGTTCGCTGAGCGTGAGTGCACCGCTCAGGGCGATCAAACCGCCGAGTACCCACACCGACAGGAAAAGGGCCGGATTGGGCAACACACCGGCTATCTGTGCAGGTGTGACAAAAATTCCGGAACCGATACAGCCGCCCACAGCCATCATAGTGAGGCCGTAGAGGGTGAGTTTCTGCTGAAGTTGTGACATAGGGTTTTGAGCGTTTTTGGTATTTTGTGTATAGTGTTCAGGAAAAAGGTTGATAATCAAGCACTTCCAAAATGCCAAACACAAATAAATAATACGTTCCGGATTTTTAAAGAGCAATAATACAATACCGTAGCCGGAATGGCGGTGTTTGTCGCAGGGCTGCTTCTTTATGCTGTTCAATAAAAATCCCGAATGTCTCTTGACAGGGACATTCGGGATGGAACTCGGTTGGTACTTTGATTTTTGTTTCAGCCGGCAAACAGCCGGCTATCTACAGATATAATAAGCGCGGATTGATAAAAAACATAAACGGGGCGAGCGGATGCGTTCAAGTGTTTGTTTTGTTCCCGTCCCTGGAAAATAAAGTGTTCGTGTTCAACAGCCTCTGAAAAAATGCCGGTCTGAAAATGCTTCTTTTGGAAATTTTGCAACATATCTGGAGCCGTACCCCCCGTACTGCTTTTCAATATGATTGTTTCCCAAAATCCGCATTTTCAGCCGGCATTGCTTTCAATTGGTTTATGCTCTATCTGAAAATATGTGGTTTTATTATCGGATTCTATCAAAATCGGGGTGAAATCCTGCCTGGATGGCTTCCTCCGTCTCGTATTTGTGCTGCTCGGTTCTTTCCCTGCTCTGCATGCCCGCAAAACCAGACGGTTACTTGCAACAGCCTTACCGGTATTTTGCGGTGTGTGATTTTTGAAGAGGAACGGTGCAAAAGTGGGGGCGTGCCGGGGGCCTGTGGAAGCGTAGAAATACGGCTTTTAAAAATCAGGTAATTCCGCGTGATAAATCAGGTAATTTCTTGCACCGGCAACCAGGTATTTATACCTGTTTTTTTAAAGTAACACCAAAATGTTTGTACAATGAACACGACGAAAGTTACTTTTATGCTGCTCCGTTAAATGGGCAATATTCAAATCAGTTTCAAAATGAAAAACCTTTTGTATTTACCCGTTTGGGTACTCTTGTCTGTAGCTGTGTATGCCTGCGGACAACCTTCTACTCCTCCCAGCCCCGTTCACAGCAAAGCCCCCGACGAAATGGATCCCAAGGAAGCGCAGGCGGCGATCGCCGAATGGGATTCCTTGCGCGAAGTGGTGGTGAAATACCTGGACTCGACCGGCAAACCGGAAGACACCATTTATATCGCGAAAGGATTTAATATTCCTTTCGATGATATTCAGGATCTTATGGATAACGTCGGCGACAAAAGCCAGTTGTTTGCCATGCTGGCAATCGAAAAAGATTCGGCCGGCAACCCGTACCTTTCGCTCATCTTTCAGGCGCCGGATACCAGCAAACGCAAAACGATCCGGTATTACGACTTTACAAAACCGTGTCCGAATAATTGCCCGGACTAGGGGAGCGGCAGTTGAGGATGCGAGGATTTGAAAGGTGATTCGCCTGGGTCAAATCTTCGCATCCTCAATCCTCACAAAAATTAACCACATGTGGACGACCATCTGGAAAGAATTCTACGATATTACCACACTGCCACTGGTCTGCCTGACCGTGACTTGCTTTTTGTGTGTACAACACTGGAGCCGCCTGCCGGCTGCATTCCGGATACTGGCCGTGTTCCTGTTTTTCAACCTGTTCATTGAAATTGGCGCCCGCTTCGCCGGAATTTTTTATGGCATGAACCTGCCGCTTTTGCACGTGTATACGGTAGGGGAATTGCTGCTGTTTTCCCTGTTTTACAAGAAAACATTGGATCCGGGTTCTATATTCAGGCGTTATTTTGAGTGGATTGTAGGAACGGTACTAGTGCTGGTAGTGCTTAATTCTGTTTTTATCCAGCATATTTTCGAGTTCAATTCCTATGCAAAAACGCTGGTTCAGATTCTGATCATCCTGTATGCACTGGATTACGCCTTCCGATTTTCGGAGCAGGCTGAAATGGAAACACAACAGAACCGGTCGCTTCGCCTCATCAACTCGGCTGTTCTCATTTACTACTGCGGCAGTTTATTCGTGTTTATGTCCAGCCAGTTCGAACTCGAAACCGGCGGGGCACTCCAGATACTGTGGGATATCAATACCGTACTCAATCTGATCTTTCAAATGGTTGTGCTCTTCGCGTTATGGAAAGTAGCCTTTCATCTACCGAAATTGTCGTCTTCTTCGGCGCCGGCATCCTGATCATGATTGCCCTGGCTTTGGTGATGGTCTCCTACACGAACCGCACACAACGCCGCATCATGACCCAGCGTATGGAAACCCAGGCGGCCGAACTCCGGCACCAGCAGGAACTGCTGCAGCGCAACCTGTTGGTACAGGAAGAAGAACGCCAGCGTATCGCCGCACAACTCCACGACGATATCGGTTCCAAACTCGGCGTATTGCACCTGGCGTTTCACCGCCTGCGCCGCACCGAAGAGAAAGAAGCGGATGCGGAATCGATGTATAATGAAATCAATTATTTGATTTCCAATGCCCTCGAAACCACGCGGCGTATTTCGCACGAACTGCTGCCGCCTACACTCGAAGATTTCGGATTACTGGAAGCGCTCTATGAATTCTTTGAAAGTATCCGGAAAACGGGCGCCGTGGAAATCCGTTTCGAGCACAACCTGCACCGCAGCGACCTGCCCGATGCCACTACGGAACTGCACCTGTTCCGCATCTTGCAGGAATTGTGCAACAACTCGCTGAAATACGCCCGTGCCACCACTATCGAGGTTGATCTTCTGAAAAGCGATACCGGTATTATTCGTTTAAATTACCGCGACGATGGCCAGGGATTCGACCTTCAGCACACCGTTTCCAAAGGCCTGGGTTTGAGAAACCTGCAAAACCGCGCAAAAATGATCGGCGCCGTGGTGGAGATCCGTACTGCACCCGATCAGGGCTTTGAGTGCACGCTACAATTGATGAAACCCTCTTCCGATCACCCAATCTGAACACAAGCAAATGGACGTTTTAATAGCGATAGCAGACGACGAAGCGCTTTTTCGCCGGGGTATGCGATTGATCCTGGAAGATTACCCGGGCCTTCAGGTGATGCTCGAAGCCGAAAACGGACAGGACCTGCTCGACAAAATCCGCGCATCGGACGAACTGCCCGACGTGCTGTTGCTGGATCTGAAAATGCCGGTTATGGGCGGCATCGAAGCGGCCGAAGTGATTCGCCGCGAATTCCCCTCTATTCTGATCATCGTTATCTCTTCGCATTTTAGCAAGGCATTCATTATCAATATGATAGAGATTGGCGCTTCGGCTTATCTGGGTAAAAATACCGCCCCCGACGAAGTGGTCGAAACCATCCGCATGGTACGTGAAAAGGGGTTTTACTACAATACCTCCGTGATGGCCATCATCCGCGAAAACATCATGGCGCCCATGCAGGGAAAAAACTCCCGCGACATGCAGGTGGAAATTACCAACCGGGAAAAGGAAGTGCTCCAACTCATTTGTGAAGAATATACTACACAGGAAATTGCCGACCGGCTTTTCCTCAGCGTCCGCACCGTCGACGGGCACCGCAACAACCTGCTCAGCAAACTCGGTTGCCGGAACACGGCCGGGCTGGTGGTGTATGCGCTGCAAAACGGACTGGTCAAAATCAGGGAATAATAACCGGAATGTACCCGAAAATTAGTTCTTTCGCCTTCCTTTATGTTCAACCAAATTTTTAATGAAGATTGTATTGCCGGCATGGCGCGCCACCTGCCCGACCATTCCGTTGACCTGGTGATCACAGATCCGCCGTTCGGAATCGAATTTCAGGCAAAAAAGGCGAATTATAACCGCAAGGGCAGTCGCGTGCTCGAAGGCTACAATGAAATCAAAGGGGTGGATTACCCGGAGTTTACGCGCAACTGGCTCACACAGGTCAAACGCGTGCTCAAACCCAGCGGCAGCCTCTACATTTTTTCCGGCTGGAACTACCTTAAAGACTTGCTCATCGCGCTCGACGAACTGGATATCCAACTCGTCAATCACCTCGTCTGGAAATACCAGTTCGGCCTCGTGACCACCCGCAAATACGTCACTTCCCATTACCACGTCCTGTTTGCCGGCATCGATGAAAAGCAGCGCCGGTTTTACCCGTACGCCCGTTTTGAAAAAGACGCGCAACACCCCGACGGCGGCAGTGCGCACTACAAGGACAAGGAGGACGTGTGGAATATTCCACGCGAATACTGGAACGGCGACGTCAAAACGCCCACTAAACTCCCGGCCGAACTTATTCGTAAAATACTGGCTTACAGCAGTTTGCCCGGCGATGTGGTGCTCGATCCTTTTCTGGGCTCGGGGCAGACGGCCGTTGTGAGCCGCATGGAAGGCCGGCAGTATGTGGGCTTCGAGATTGTGCCGGAGTATTTTCAGTTCGCGCAACAGCGGCTGGATAGCGGGCAGTACCGATTGAAATCGGAGAAGTGAGATTTGGTTGGCTTCGCCTCCCTTTGTAGGAATAACTGCAACGCGGATGACGCGGATTTTTGCGGATTAACGCGGATTTTGGTGGCCTTGCGGCCAATATTAATTTTTTTAAAACCACGAAGGCACAAAGGACACAAAGCGTAGATTACACAATCGACATTATTAAATGGGTGCACGTGTAATCTACGCTTTGTGTCCTTTGTGGCTTTGTGGTAAAAATTTCGATTAAACCAGTGGCCGCAAGGCCATAAAAATCCGCGTTAATCCGCAAAAATCCGCGTCATCCGCGTTTCAATTATTCCTACGAGGGGCGGAGCCCCCCCCCAATCTCAAAGTTAAGATTTTCATAAAAACGCCGGCATGCAGCAGCGAAATGCCTGCCGCTACCCGTTTATAAGATGAATTTATAAAATCTTATTCACATGAAAATCAACCCTTTACGTGCATTCACTATGCTCCTGGCATGCCTATGCCTCTCCAGTCTCCATGCGCAAGACGCCCCAAAAAGAGAAGTCGGAATACAGTTGTACGGCCTCAATTTTAACGGGAACAACAGTTTCTCCGCATTTTACAAAAAGCAATTGAGTGCAAACAAATACCGGCGTATTAACTTTTTCACGGGTAGGGCCAATACCAATGTCAGTGACGAGGAAGTGCAAGCAAACGTAAACATCGCTGCCGCCATTGGCTTTGAAAAACGCAAATCGCTGGATGAAAAACTTGAATTTTACAGAGGACCGGAGTTTTCAATCAACACCGGATTTCTACAGATAAATAATCAAACAGTGCTGGCTATAGCCGGAGGTTTCGGTTATGTGCTGGGTCTGCAACATAGTTTTAACAGCCGGTGGGCCATTCAGGTGGAAACCATTCCAGCCATCAGTCTGGGACTCACTTTTGTCGACCGATCCTATGACAGTCGCCAACTGGATGCAAATATCAGCAACTCCGTCGCATTGGGCGTAGCCCGCAAGTTCTGATACACCGGCTCAACTCCTCAACAATCTCAACTCCTCAACCCCTCAACAACCCTCACCCATGCAGCCACTGGAGCGTATTCTTGTAAAAGATGCGCTCCAGCGTTTCTTTCGGCAGGTTCATCTCTTCAATAAACCGTCCGATTTCCAGATCGCCGAGTGGAAACGGATAATCGGTGCCCAGGCAAACCTTTTCGTCGCCGATCACTTCGAGAATATAGCGCAGCAACTGCGGGTCGTGGGTAGCCGAATCCACCCAGAACCGGCCCAGGTAATCGCGCGGCGGCACGGCATTGTCTACAGCCACCAGGTCGGGGCGGCAATTGAAACCGTGCTGAATGCGGCCGATTGTTGGAATGAACGATCCGCCGGCATGGGCGAAGCAAAAACGCAGGGCAGGCAGCCTTTCCATCACGCCGCCGAAAATAAGCGAACACACCGCCCGGCTCGTTTCGGCGGGCATACCCACCAGCCAGGGCAGCCAGTATTTTTTCATGTCGGCTTCGCCCATCATTTCCCAGGGATGTACCAGAACGGCCAGGTCGAGCCGTTCGCACGCCTCGAAAATGGGAAAGAACTGCGGTTCGCCGAGGTTCATCTGGTTCACATTCGAGCCGATCTGGATGCCGGGAAACCCGAGGCCTTTTATTCTTTCCAACTCTTTGATAGCCAGGTCGGTATCCTGCATGGGAATGGTGCCCAGGGCCATGTAATGTTCGGCAAAATCGTCGACCACGCCGGCCAGATGGTCGTTGAGGAACATGGAAAGTTCCAGGCAATCCGCCGGCTTGGCCCAGTAGGAAAACATAACCGGAATGGTGCATACCACCTGCACGGGCGTGTGATAGTGCATGTATTCGTCGATGCGAATGGCAGGGTCCCAGCAGTTGCGCGCAATTTCCCGGAAAAACACGCCGCCTTTCATCATGTTGGCAAATCCGGCGCGGTGGTGTTCCAGGTAAATAAAGTCGCCGTACCCGAATTTTTTGGCAAAATCCGGCAGTTTTTCGGGCAACAAATGGGTATGCATATCGATCTTATGCATCATACTTTCACTACTTTTTTCGATTTCGTTCCTTCCGGCGTTTGTACCTGAATCAGGTAAATTCCTGCGGGCAAACCGCTCAGATCCAGCGGCAGGCGGTACTGACCTGGCAACATCGTTGCGGGCGCCAGTGCCGTGCGCAGTGGGCGGCCAAGGTAGTCGAAAATCTGAATACCCACTTCCTGTGCCGTGGGGAGGTCGAGTGTGAGCCAGGAGCGGTCGGTTGCGGGATTGGGTGAAACGGCCACTTTGAAATCCGCCGGATCGGGCGTGCTCGTAGCCACCAGCGTTTCGTACGGAGGCAGGAAAATCTCGTCCACCCAGGCACGGTCGGAGCCCTGCGATCCTACTTCATCTTTCGAATAGATCCAGCTCAGTTCGTGCATGCCGGGGCTGACCGGAAAACTCACTTCTCCCCAGGGTACCTCTCCCGACCAGGCGCCAATTTCCACGTCGTCGATGTAAAAACGCAGGAAATCGTAGCCTTCTTCGGAACTCACCCGCCGCGCAAAAGACACGTTGCTTTCCGAAGTGACGTACAGGCTCATGTTCATTTCCGATGTCTGGCTGTGTGTAATGGTGCCCGAACGGGAGCAGTAAAATCCCGACCAGGTGTTGTTGGAAGCGATCACCCAGGGCTTGTTGCCGCCCATTTGCCAGGGAAACAGGGCGAAATTGTGCTGTTCGAAGGTTTCGATGATCGGATTGATCAGTTGCGCATCGGAAGAGAACGTAGCGCCATAGTAGCCGGCCGTCAGGGTGTAATTAAAATGCGCGGACACCACAGGCGGCGCATCGGCCGCAACGGTGACGGTAAAACTGGCAGTTGTATTGCCCGCAGCATTCAAGGCGCCGAGTTCCTGCGCCGGACTGATGTTGAGCCAGGGCGAGTCGGTCGTTAGTTGGCCGGTGGCCGGAGGGCTGGTGCTGTGGCCGGTGTTTCCGTTGGAAATGGTGATCGTGGCCGTTTCGCCGCTTTGCAGGTAGTGGTCGCCGTTGCCGGTTTCCGTGTCATCGATCTGGAAATTGGCGACGGCCAGTTTCGGCGCCTGGATCACAACGGGAAATTGCGCTGTAAAAGTCTGATTGTCATTGAATTGGATATCCAGAGAAAAAACGACCACATGACCGTCGGATACGTCGTCGTGCACACTGAATGCGAAGGCAGCGGGGTTCTCCACCGTTTCACCGGCAGCCACGTCGCCGAACACGTCGAATCCGTCGGTGATGAGCACATTGTCATCGGAAGTCGTCAGGCTTGCGCTGGTGACGTTTGCCATTTCGACCCCCACGTTGCTCAGGGCAACATTCAGCGTCACCGCCTCGCCGTAGTCGGCTTTCTGGTTGTTGTTGCCCGCGCTGTCGTCGAGCGTAACGGATTGATTGACAACGAATGCACCCGCAGAGGGTGTCACCTGTATATTGCCCTGGTACGGGATGTAGTTGAATTGGGTGCCCGTCACGGTCATATTGCCCACCGTATTCAGGGCCGGGAAAGTGAAAGTGGCAATGCCGCCGGTGACGGTTGCAATCGCCAGCGTTTGTCCCTGCCAGTACAGGCTGATGAGCGCGCCTTCTACCGGGCACTCGACGCTCAGGCTGTTGGCGCCAATGAACACGCCACCCGGATGCGAGGCCGTAAGTACCTGCGGCAGGCGGCTGCGCAGCACCGTGGACGGGTCGCCGAAGGTGTTCCAGAAACCGGCCATGAGTTCGCCGCCGCCGGCATAGGCTTCGATCATTTTTACATTACCGTAAGCGAGTGTGCTGCCTACGGAAGGCACGATTTCGATACCATCCGCATCGATGAGGTACTGGTTCATACCGTCCTGACCTTCCATCGGTGGCGCCCAGCTCTGAAAATCGCTGGAAAAATAACCCGCAATACCGCCCCAGGCTTCACCGGTTGCGGCATCGCCTGCCCGCTGGAACGCTTCGCCGAGACAGTCGCCGCCGTCGTTGTTGGTGAAATTACCGGCGCAGCATGCCACAGCGATGCAGAACGGGTAGCGGTGCACATTGCGCAGCATGGCTACCGCATCCACATTGAAATTGCCGCTCACAAGGCCCTGTTCCCAGCCGTGGCCGGTGTAATTGTACACACCCACGCCCTGGTTGTTCATCAGGTTAACCAGTTGGGTATTGATCGGGTTGCCGTTCTGGTCGGCCGTTTCATCGCCCGGCGTCGGGGAAATATTGCCGTGGCTGCCATCATAAAATTCCCAGTATTTTTCGTAGCCGTCTTCGAGTTGTGCAGCTTTCCAGGCATTGGCCTGCTGAAAATCCGCCTGGTCGTCGTCGCCGATGCCGGTGCCTTCGTTGGAGGCCGACCACATACCGGTGGCGCACCAGTTCTGTGCGGGATCGGCGAGGGGCGTTTTTTCGTAATCCAGGTTGCGTTGCACCATGATCTTCAACTGATCCACGTTGTCGGCATGGAAACGGCCAACAAACACCTCCGGCGCGTAATCGGAGCCGTCGAGGTATCCGAAACAATTGTCGCAGGAATAATCGCCGCCGTCCTGCCGCATTTCAGGTTCTATCACGTCGGCGCCACCCACGAGCAGCAGGTAAGTGATGGCGTGGGTTTCGTAGTAGTTTTTGACAAAATTGTACACTTCCGAAGCGTCGCTACCCACCTCCGAAACGGGCACGACGGTAGTGTGAATCCCCATTTGTCGTTTCCATTCCACCAGCGGCGCCAGGGTTTCCAGGTATTCGTCTTTGGCGATCACGAGCATTTTTTCCGGGTCATCCCCGTCGCGGTGGAAATCTGCTCCATCGTAATTGATAAACGTTTTTTGATATAACTGCCGGAAACTGCGGCTGCCGGAGCGTTTTGTTTCTTCTGAAATTTCGTTGGTCGCACTGCCTGAAGCACCGGTTGCCACCAAGGTTATGGAAGAATATACCCGCAAAACCCTGCTCACCGGGTTGTATTGCACCGGGTAAATCCACATGCCCTGGCCGCGCCGGTCGCGTAGTACGAAGGGTTGTTGAAGTTCGGCCAGTTGTCCGGGGAAAAACGCATCGTGCTCATATACAGCGCTATACGTATACGGCACAGTAGCCGGATCGATGGTTCGCTTCAAGTCACCTTTCGAAGGTGCGACGGTTACATCCGGAAAATCCTGGTACTCACTTTCCAGGACGCTGTAGGTCATGGCACCTTCATTGGGAATGAGCAGGTTGGTGGCAAATTTCGGCACATCGGGCATGCCGGCCTGCAACAGAGACGTTCCGTCGGGCATCGATACCACCACTGCTTCACCCTGCGGCGTGGCGACGGTACGCTGATCGACACCGGTCAGGTCGAGGCGGATGACGGTGTGTCCGGGTGTTTTGTCGAGCACGGAAACACGCGTTTTATTGACCGCCTGGCCAATGAGCACACTGACGGAAAGGCTGTAAAACAGGAGAGTGAATAAGTTTTTCATCGATGCGCAGGCAGATTTTTAAATAAATACGTGTTGGTATCGGGGCGGGTTTTTCGCGAAGCGGCTATTTTTGAATAAAGATTTTTTCCGTTTTTCCGGCTGATCTCAGGAAATAAAGCCCCGCAGAATAGGGCGTCAGGTCGATGGTTTGGGTTGCTTTGGAAGCGAGGGCGCCTTGCCAGATCGGTTTTCCGGACATGTCAGAAAGCATGCAGGGCAATTCCACGGTGGCGGTATTTTCCAGAAAGAGCGTGTTGGAGGCCGGATTTGGGAAAACGCGAACAATGCCTTTATCGGCATCCTTCACACCGACTGTTCCGGGTGTGTACAGGTTGAAATATACATCCAGAAAATTGGCGTCGTGGCCGATTTCAATCGCCCGGAACCACAGCCAGGCGCTGCCGGCGGTCGTGTTGGGTTGAACGATCAGTTTCAGGTAAGGGCGTATGGTATCGTAAGCGGGATTCATGACGCCGTTGACAGGAATGCCGGTGTAGCAGAGGCCGTAATCGCACAAATCAGCGGTCCAGCCTTCCGGCAACATCACTACCAGTTGCCTCCATTTCAGGTGCAGCGTGTCGACGGCAGGATGGTCGAAGTAGATATAACATTCATTGGCTTCGTTAAAAGCCAGTTCCTGATTGAGCACCGTGGAAGGCCAGGCGCTAAAAGTTTGGGCGAACAGCGCCTGCCCGGCCAGTAAAAATGCTATAAAAGCGGTGATTTTCATGAATTCAAGAGATCGGGAACGAAAATACGTAAGCCCTTCCAAATGCCCGGTAATGATTCCCCGTTTCGACAGCAAAGGACATTTTTGATATTTGATTTTTGGGTATTAACTCAAGTATTACCCAGGATTCGCATTAATTAACCCAAGTTGCGTATTGCCCGGAGGGCCAATTTCTTAGTAGAAAATCGAAAATGCGGAGGGTAAGCGGCCCAGCGGCCGCTATCTAATTTCCGACAAGATGCCGGCCCGCTGGGCCGGAACTATACGGTGGCACATCATTCTACAAAGATGTTGGCCCTCCGGGCCATAGGTCACAACTTATAATTGGAGCGAAGCGGCGTACTCTACGCCCTCTCACATCTCTCACCCTCTCACTTCTCTCATATCTCTCACATCTCTGGTTTTCTTACCCACGCGTCCAGTTCCTCTACCGTCCACGCATCATCCACCCTGAAACCTCCGGAAGCCGTGCGGCGCAGGCTGCTCAGGTAGGCACCGCTGCCGGCTGCCTGACCGAGGTCGTTGGCGAGCGAGCGGATATAAGTGCCTTTGCTGCAAACTACCTGAAAATCAACCTGTAATCCCGCTTCATAGTCGGGGTGAAGCATGATGGTAGCGCCCCGGTCGCCGGCAACAACGGCTTCATGGCGCTCCATGTGCACTTTTTTGAGCGGACCCAGTTCCAGCGACTCGATGTACACCGGGCGGTGGGGCAGTTCGACTTCCTCGCCGGTCCGCGCATTTTTGTACAGGCGTTTGCCATCGACTTTTACTGCGGAAAAAATGGGTGGCACCTGGAGGATATCGCCGACAAAACCTGTGCGTTTTTCTTCCAGTAAAGCATCGGTGAGGTGGTCGACGGGAAATGTTTCATCGACCGCTTTTTCAAGGTCGAAACTGGGTGTTGTAGCGCCGAAGGTAACCGTTCCGGTATACGTTTTAGGCATGGCCTGGAGCGTGTCGATCAGGGGTGTATACTTGCCCACACAGACGATGAGCAGGCCGGTAGCGAGCGGATCGAGGGTGCCCGCATGGCCGACCTTGAGTTTTTTCTGGCCGGTACGGCGCACAAGGGCGCCCCGCACTTTTTTTACCACGTCGAAAGAAGTCCAGGCAAACGGCTTGTCGATCAGGAAAATTCCGCCTTGCGGAAACGGCTCCGGAAAGGGTTCGTGTTTTGAAAAAATATAATAAGTCTCCGGCGCTGTCGACATCGTTTTTAATGCTGTTTGATGACTTGTAAGGCTGCGCTTGCAACTGCTCCGTTCCATAAAGTGAGGTAGTACGGTCCGGCAGGCAAACGCGATAAGTCGTGCAAAGAAAGGGCATTTCCGTTCATTTTGCTTTCCAGCACGACCGCGCCCCGCGCATCGGCGATCCTGACCAGCGTGCCGGGCTGTGCAAACGGGCTTTCCGGCGTTATGTTGATCTCCAGACTATTGGAAAAAAGGGTGGGGTAGACGCGTATATCGGTTTCTTTATCAGGGCTTTGTGTGGATGTAACTTCGGGAGTCAGTTGAATGTCGAGTTGGGTAACCTGGCCTGTCACCAGTACTATTCCGGAAAGAAAAGCGGGTGCATATCCGCCCCTTTGTACAATTACGGAATAAGAGCCGGGGGTTGCGGAGCCGGTTTTGTAAATCCCCTCCGCATCGCTCATGTCATTGTTGGGACTGCCTACCAGTGAAACCAGCGCATCGCTCAGCGGAAAGCCCGTCACGATATCGGTGACCGTACCTTCCAGCCAGGTCGCGGAATGGTATACGGGCTGGTAAACGAACAGCCCTTCCGATTTGGCGGTGGCAAACAACAACCCGGAGGGCAGGTACGGATCGGCGTCCCACACCAGCGAATTGCCCAGCGAATCCCAGGCTGTTTCGATCAGGTTGTCGGGGTACGTGGCATCTACGATGGTTAACTGGCCCCGATACGACGGATTTACCAGAAAATTCCCTTTCACCCGTACGTTGTGCACCTCGCCGACCGGAATTCTGCCCGGTCTGTAGGTATCGATCAGGCTGATATTTTCCAGATCCGAAACATCGAACGCGGCCAGCGGCGCATTGGGTTTTTCATCGGTCGTGAACAGTGTTTTGCCGTCGGGGCTGAGTTCGCTGTTATGGTTGAAGAGGGTAGGAGTGGGGTGCGTAGCCAGCAAGACAGGGTTGCTGCGGTCTGAAATATCGACTACCCCAAACCAGCCGTTGTAAATCTCGCTGGTCCAGAGCGTGTCGCCCCGGATAAATCCGTCGTGTACATAATTGTCCAAATACCTTCCTACAATGACCGGATTCCAGGGATCGGTCAGGCTGGCGATAATAGCGCCGCTGGTGACGTTGCCGCCGCCAAACACGTAGAGATACCCGTCTTTGGTCTGCACGGTATGGCTGCGTCTGAGTTGACCTTCGAATGCTCCGTCGCCGCGCCATACGCGCCAGGTGATGCTGTCGGGCAGGTTGTGCAGGTTCACGATCGTGATGCCGCTGCTGTCTCCTTCGGAGCCCACATAGGCATAACCGTTCCAGGTGCGCAGTTCGCGCCAGTTGCTGGTCGGGCCGGGCACGGCAAACCGCTGTACCGGGTTGGTCGGATCGCTCAGGTCTACAATGCTCAGGCCTGCGCTGGTGCCTACCAGTGCCCATTCACCGCCGTTCTGGTCTACATGGTGCCAGCAACCGGCCAGGCTAAGCGGCGCATACGACAAGTGACCGATAGGAGTCAGGTTGAACTGCGGAGGGAGCACCTGGGCATTTCCCGACAGGCTTTTGAACAGGCTGAGTACGAGTAAGACAACTTGCAGGATGGTGCGCGCAAATGGAGATTTCATTTCTAAAAGGTTGATTATGAACCGAATAATTGGGAAATATTGAAACATGCACTGCCCGAAGTTCCGCTCTTATACTATGGGCCATGGTTTTACTTCAGTAATGATAAACAGCGGCCGGGTACTTGTGCTTCGATCTTGCCGGGTAATAAAACTCAGACCTGAATTTTCCAAAAACACTTCTGTATCAAAAGCCAATTCTCCCGATTTTGTTCAAAACTTCACAGCCCGGCCGGTTTTCAAAACCGGCCGGGCTGCCTATATTCACAACTCACAACTCACAACTCACTTCTTCATAATACGTGCCATCGTCGCGCCGATCTGCGCAGGCGAATCGACCACGTGTACGCCGTTTTCGGCGAGAATACGCATTTTAGCGGCTGCGGTATCATCTGCACCCCCTACGATGGCGCCTGCGTGGCCCATTTTGCGGCCTTTGGGAGCCGTCTGGCCGGCGATGAAACCGACGACAGGTTTTTTATTTCCGTTGGCACGGATCCAGCGGGCTGCTTCGGCTTCGAGGCCGCCGCCGATTTCACCGATCATGACGATGCCTTCCGTTTCCGGGTCGTTCATAAAGAGTTCTACGGCTTCACGGGTGGTGGTTCCGATGATCGGGTCGCCACCGATGCCGATGGCCGTGCTGATACCGAGGCCGGCTTTGGCGATCTGATCGGCTGCTTCATAAGTGAGCGTACCGGATTTGGAAACCAGACCGATGGTGCCGCGTTTGAATACGAAACCGGGCATGATACCCACTTTCGCCTCGTCGGGTGTGATGATTCCCGGACAGTTGGGGCCGATGAGTGTAACGTCCTTGCCGTCGACGTATGCCTTGGCACGAACCATATCCTGCACCGGAATACCTTCCGTGATGGCTACAATTACTTTAATGCCTGCGGCTGCGGCTTCGATGATGGCATCGGCAGCATAGGCTGGCGGTACAAAAATGATGGTGGTATCGGCGCCTGCCTGGCGAACGGCATCTTCTACAGTGTTGAAAACCGGAAGGCCGAGGTGTGTCTGACCACCTTTGCCCGGGGTAACGCCGCCTACTACGTTGGTACCGTAGGCGATCATTTGTTCTGCGTGAAAAGTGCCTTCTTTACCGGTAAATCCCTGGACGATGATGCGGGAATTTTTGTTGACTAAAACGGACATGTATGGTTAGGTGTTGATTGTGTGTGTGGGGGTTTATTGGTTTATTGGTTTATGGGTTTATGGGTTTATGGGTTTATTGTTGATGAGGGTTGATGAGGGTTTATAAGGGTTGATATTTAAAGACTCGGGAAGTGGCAGGTTTGTTCATCTATCGAGCGGCTGAATATCAACCCTCATCAACCTTATTAACCCTCATAAACCCATAAACCTATAAACTCATAAACCCATAAACCCATAAACCTATAAACTCATAAACTCCTATCATTTCGGTTCCTTAATAATAAAAACATCTTCATCCCTGCGCTTCATAAAGTAATGTTCGCGGGCGAATTTTTCCTTGGTCAGTTCGAAGTCATCCGCTTCTTCCTGGGCTTCCTTGATTTTTTCCTCATAGAAAGCGCGGTCGTCTTCCAGGCGCTGTTGCGCGCGGTACAACCGCCACTGTGTCCACAGGCTGTGTTTGTCTAAAAAAATGAGGATAAAAAAGAAGACAAGCAGCGTGAGGTAGTACCGGTTTTGCAGAGGGGCAGGCAATCGATTCCAGAGCGCCTGCCACGGATTTTGCGGAATAGCCATACGGATGCGTTTTGTAGTCCGAAGTCTTCAGTGCGAAGTGCGAAGTCGTAAGTACGAAGTCGACTTTGCGAAGTCCCGGACTCAACGAAGATGGTGATTACAACGCCCAAAAGTAGTCCGTTTCCCGTATTACTGGTTGCGCTACCGGCAGGAACTTTCTTACAGCAGCCGACGGATGGCTTCGCAGAGGCGCTCGAAAATCTCGTCTACCGTGCCTATTCCATTGATTGTCTGGCTTTTACCCTTCTTCCCATAAAAATCAAACACCGGATGTGTTTCGTTTTTATAGACGTTGATACGATTCCGGATGATGCTTTCATCGTTGTCGTCGGCACGGCCGGAGGTATTGCCGCGCAATTTGATGCGCTGCACGATCTCTTCGTCGCCGACGTGCAGGGCCAGCAGCGCCGCCACTTCGGTACCTTTTTCAGCGAGCAGTGCATCGAGTGCCTGCGCCTGCGGAATGGTGCGGGGAAAACCGTCGAAAATGAAACCTGCGGCTTCGGGATGGGATTCCACCTTGTTGCGCAGCATGCCGATCGTGACGCTGTCGGGCACGAGTTCACCTTTTGCCATGTAAGCCTTCGCTTCCTGGCCAAGCGGCGTATCGTGGCTCATCTCATAGCGAAACAGGTCGCCGGTACTGATGTGAATGAGGTGGAATTGTTCAATAAGTTTGGCTGCCTGGGTGCCCTTACCCGAACCGGGAGGACCAAAGAGTATCAGGTTGATCATTTTATTTTAATGTGTCGCAAAAATGGAACGGCAAAGTTAGGAACGGACAGCACATCCGCCTAATTTTCATTTTGGATTTTGAAACAAGTATATTTTAGGGAAATGACGGTTTTTTTTAGTTTTTAAAATGGAAAAAAGGTGGTTTGGCAAAATGAAAACAAAGAATTGCCGGGTGAAAAAAATTCTGCAACGAAGATCGTTTTAAAAATCCGTAAAACGGTAGCGTTTGCCGTACTTCCTGATCCACTCATAAAGACGCCGGGCGTCGTCGGCATGAAACAGTTCGGTGCCGCTGTTCATCGTGGCAGCCGTGCCGCAGGCGACGCCGAGTTGTGCCATTTCCCGGTACGGGCGGCCCTGGCTCAAAGCCCATACCATGCCCGCCACCATACTGTCGCCGGCGCCAACGGTGCTTTGTTTTTTAACCGTCGGAGCGGGAATGTGCTCGAATCCGTCGGCTGTTGCCAGCAGGCAGCCCTGTGCGCCGAGCGAAACGACCACTACCTCGCATTTGCCTTGTCCGATCAGTTCGAGCGCCGCATCGTCCACCTTGTCCATTTCGAGTTTTTCCACGCCGACCAGCGCACTCAACTCGTTGAGGTTCGGTTTGAGCAGGAATACCCCTTCGTCGGCTGCGCTTTGCAAGGGTTTTCCGGACGTATCGAGGATAAAACGCGCACCGATCTTTTTGGCAAAGTGGGCGATTTTTTCAAAATAATGCTCCGACAGTCCGGGCGGCAGGCTTCCGCTCGCCACGAGGTATTCCGGTTTTATTTTTTCAATGAGGTCGAGGCATGCATCTGCCTGACTTTCAGTAAGTTCCGTGCCGGGCAGGGTGAACCTGAATTGCTGGTTGGTACTGGTTTCGGTGATGGAAATGTTCTCCCGGGTTTCGTCCGGAACCTCCACGATGGAAGTCTGGATGCCGGCTTCTCCAAGCAGGGATTCGATCAGGCGACCGTTGTGACCACCCGACGGGAAGACCGCTATACTTTCGCCGTCGAGTTTTCGGATGCCTTTCGATACATTAATTCCGCCGCCGCCCGCGTCGATGCGCATGGCAGAGCAACGCAGTTTGTGCTCGGGAATCATCCGTTCGGTCGACGAACTTTTATCGAGCGCCGGGTTTAAAGTGAGCGTGACAATTTTCATAGTCGTTATTTGCTTTTGCCTTTTCTTTCGGTCCGCAATGATAGACAAATTGAACGAATCCTCTCTCCTGGAAGCGAGCGCCTGGCTGGCCGAACGCGACGAAGCGCTGGCATTTGTACTCGAAAAGTACGGGCCGCCGCCGCTGTGGGCCCGCGAACCGGGTTTTTCCACGCTGGTACACATCATCCTGGAACAACAGGTATCGCTGGCCTCGGCCAATGCCGCTTTTCAAAAACTGAAATCGCTGATCGGAACCGTAGCGCCCGGGGCTTTCCTGCTCTTGAACGACGAAGATTTACGCCAGATTGGCTTTAGCCGCCAAAAAACGAACTATTGCCGCGCCCTGGCCCAAACCATCGCCGATGGCCGGCTGGATCTCGACGCGTTGCACCACCTGCCTGACGAGGAAGTACGCGCCGAAATGGTTCGCCTGAAAGGTATCGGCATCTGGACGGCCGATATTTACCTGTCGGAATGCCTGCTGCGCCCCGATATTTTGCCGAAAGGCGATATCGCCATGCAGGAAGCATTTAAAGTGCTGAAAAAACTGCCCGGCCGGCCTGTTCACGAAGATTTCGAACGAGGTACGGAACACTGGCGGCCCTGGCGAAGCGTGGGAACACGGATGCTGTGGCACTATTATTTAGA
>ENA-UOWO01001309-UOWO01001309.1-activated-sludge-metagenome-genome-assembly--contig:-NODE-1309-length-33534-cov-8.007169_pt1 | contig 33534 bp, 33 predicted proteins | sample MGYA00238148_ERZ761564 | MGnify/ENA primary metagenome ERZ761564 (study PRJEB28885, sample SAMN05720194) | activated sludge metagenome | isolation source: Anaerobic digester | place: USA...
CCGTCTTCTCCATGGCAAGGAGATATAATAGCCACTATACGACACCCGCTTAATTATATATTATTATATCATTTTTTTTATAATAGTCAACAAGATATACCCTGCCTTAAGCAGGTTTTAAACATTAATTGACAAAAATTAATAAATTTGAAACAATATATTATATATAAACATTAATAGTCAAATAATATGTTAGATTCTCAACAAATTGAAAATTATAAAAAGCAGTTAGAATTGGAACAAGATAAAATTCAAAAAGAACTATCATCTTTTGGAGTTGTAAAAAGCAACGATCCTAATAATTTTGATTCATATATTCCTTCTATTGGATTATCTGAAGAAGACAATGCTTTGGAAGTTAGCGAATATTTAAATAAACTTTCAACCGAAACATTATTAGAAGCAAGGCTGAAAGAAATTACTCAAGCATTAAGCAAAATAGATAATAATACTTTTGGTATTTGTGAAAAATGTAAAAAGGAAATTGAAATAAAGAAGCTAGATGTTAATCCAGCCTCAGATTTTTGTATTAATTGCAGTAAGCATTTAATTTAATTTATTTCTTTTTTTCTTCTTTTGTTTCTTCAAAAGCACCAGAAATTAATAAATCTTTTCAATCATTAGTTTTTATTTTGCCACCTTTAGCATCTACTCTAGCCCTCGATAATCAAATCGCAGCCGTGACAGGAGAAAAAATCATTGAAGCGATAATAGAGAATCCAACATCAATGGTGTTTAACCCAGTGATAGTCGCAAAGTCTATCGCTGTTTCTTTTATAGTGTTTCAGAGAGAATCTTTTTTTTCACTTTCTATAGTTTCTTTTTTATCAGAATCTAAAGAAAACAGTAAATCTTTTTCGGTTGTTTCTTGTGGTTTAACATCATTTTTTTCTTTTTCAATTACCGGAACGGGTGTATTTTCTTTTTCCGCCCGTTGTTTTAAAGTTAAAATGCCATGTAATTTTTTAAAAGCCAAAGAAATAGTTTCATCATCTTTCATTGCTGGTAGTACCGATTCTATTTCTTTTATCATTGTATCTGTATCATAATCATCAGGTAATTCTATATCTTCAAATATAGAATCATCTTTCTTGGCAAGATGTTTTTTATAAAAAACAGCCAAGTTCTCGTAAGTAAAAGTTTTTTCTATGTCTTCTTCGCTATCAATATTTTGGTTATCATTATTTTCGCCAAAATCTTCTTTTTCTTTTTCCTCTTCTTCTAAAACATATTTTTTAAATCCTTTTTGTAAATTATGTTTAAAAACTTTATCTTTCTTAAATTGTGAATCCCAATTAATATTTTCCAAATCAATCTGCTCTGCTAAACCCTTAGACATATCAAGCCATTTGTCAGTTTTTTCTTTATTAGCAGACTCTTCTTTTTTTAAATCTTCATATCCATCTACAAAATTATTGATCCTAGTTTTTAATTCTTTATTTTTTGTTTTATTAGCTATACTTTTTAGTCAGTCAACCTTTTCTTGATTATTTTTAATACTGAACATAAAAATAAACAAGAAATTAACATTCCGATCTCTAAATATTAATTTCAATGCTTGTTCTTTTAGCTCCGTATCTTTAATTCTTGCAATTGCTTCAAATGGATCTTTTCTATTTTCCATCATGTTTTTTAAAAATACCTTTTGGTCTTTTTCGTTTTTATTTTCATTAAAAGTTTTTTGTATAATATCTATTTCTTCTTGAATATCATTAATGGCTTCGATATTTGTATCGATTATTTTTTCCATTCTAGAACTAACATTATTTCTTTTCTGGTTATTAAGTAAATTAATAATAGTATCAAAATTAGAAACTTTTCGGAGTTCTTTAATAGCGGAGTATTCTATAAAAATATCTTGATTTTGATTGCTATCTTTTGATCTTACATTTTTTTCTTTTTCAGCAATTGCCTGCTCTTTGTTTTTTAGAGTTTCTTCATTTGCATTATTCTCTTCTTGATTTTCAAGAACTTTAGCATCAGTATCGTCAGTTTTTTTTGGTATTGTAGGTAATTCGCCCATATTTATAGTTCAAGTTTATTATTAATAATATAACACAAAAGTGGCAATTACACAATTAAATAAATTTGATTAACTTTGGTCTGCATATCTTAATTACAATTAATATTATTGACAAATAAGTTATTATATAGGCAATTTGATCTACTATTCCCTGTTCAAAGGTTAAAGTTACAGTTTTTTCGTTAGGAATTACTGCCATGAATGTTGGTGATACTAAAAATGGTCCTTTAGCTCCGTTTACTTTCCAGGTTGGGAAATAAGATACTTTTACAATGTGTATTTTATTTAAGTCATTAGTAGTAAAACTTATTTCTGTATCAGTAATTTTTTTAACATCAATTTCATTAACAATATTAAAATTATTTCTAGTAAGCTCCAGTTGTTCTTTTTGATAATCATTTTCATAAAATATAATTGGTAAATTTAAATCTTTGTTTTTATATCAATCTATTGATGTTTTTATTCAATTTTTTTCTTTTTTCATAAGTTCAAAATTATTATAAACATCTACTATTCTATTTTCTGGTACGGCATAAATAGCAAATGGCCCAATATTTTCTAATAGTTGCATATTTTCACTTGCTAGTTTTTTAATATTTTCAGTGTAAGCTATAAAATATTTTGCATTTGAAAGTTTTAAATGTTCTACTCCCTTTTTAAAATTAAAAGGAGGATATTCAAACCCAGCGATAGCTGATGTCGGACTTTCGGTTGTTTCCGTTTGGTTTATAAAATGGAAAGGACCGAATATTGAAGATTCTATTAACAATCCTTCAAAAGTTGGTTTTCCTGTTAAAATCGGTATATTTTCTAAGAATCGTGGTGTACCAAAACTATCATATTCTGGTCGATATTCTCACATAACTTTTCCGTAAGGCAAAGTTTTCAAATATTTAAATAAGGGAATGGCGGCATTTCTATAAGCATCCTTGTCTTCAAATCCTTTATAATTTCATTCCATTCAATAAGGAATATATTTTATTTGTGATTTTATTCCTGTGTTTTTGCCAAAGAAAAAAGTAGGATCTATTAGAGTTAAATTAATAACAAATACTATGCCTATTAGCACTATATACAATCAATTCTTTCTAGATGAAATTTCAGCAATTAATTCATTAATACCTATGGCTCCTAAAAGAATATAGCTCATAATAAAAAATGGTAAAAAGCGTGTGTTATAAATTGGAGAATTAGTTACTAGTCAGAATAATATAAAATTAGTAACTCCAAAAATTAAAATATTAATGAATTTCCAATTCTTGTTTTTAATTGAAAAGAATAAACCTAAAATAGCAGTAAGTGAGAAAAATCTTAAAAATGGAGGAAAAACCTCTTTTCATTCAACAGTACGATATCAATTCATCATACTGGTGTATGATTTATAATATAAAAACGGAATTGATCAAAAAGCAGATACCATAAAGGCGAACATAAATACTTTTAAAATATATTTTAGTCTTTCTTTTCAATTTTTCTTAATAAAAATTAACACTCCACCATATAGAGTAGCACTAATTACTGGAAACGGATGAGACAGGGCCATAATGGCTAATATTATAATATTAGGAACCAAGTATTTGTTTTCATCTACTCCTTTTGATAATAATCCCATAAATAAGAAAAACAGAGCGAACGAAAAAGAATATGAAAATTCACCAGCTAAAGTACTGGGAATATTACCACCATAAATACTAAATGCTTCTAAAAATAAAAACATTATTGATCCCAAAGCACCAATTTCTGGTACATATTTTTTATAACCTAAGAATCTAAGTCCTAAATAAACACAGATCGGCATTATTAATGTTCCTAAAAGAGTCGCTAGTTTAAATGCAACATTAAGTTTTAGTATAAAACTTATTAAAGCCGAGATGACAAACATTAATGGCGGATAAAAATAGAGAAAAGGAAAACCACCGTATCAATCGTGTGTTCAGGTTTTTATTGTTGGGAAAATAGATGCTAATTTATATGCGATATAATTATGTGAACCAGTATCTCCTCCCGAAATCATAGTATCTTTAAATATTAAATTTCATGGTATTTGTGCAAATAAAAATATATACAAAACTATTAAAATTAAAATACTAATTAAAACGGGAGATTTTAATATTTTATTAATTTTTTCCTTAATCATTTTTATTTTTAAAATAATTTTTGTTAAATCTGATTTTTAATATATCAAAACACATTATAATTATATCTTTTATTTTTATTGTACTTGCGTGAGTATCCTTTTTCATTTCAACTAATATTTTTAGGATTTTTTGTTTATGGATTTTAGCCATATACAATAATTCAATATCAATTGTGAAATTATCAATTATTAATTTTGATTCTATTTTATCAATAAAGCTTTTTTTAAATCCTTTTATGCCACATTGCGTATCAAAAATGCTTCATCAAAATAATGTTTGAATAATAATATTTATACCTCAATGAGTTGCATGTCTTCAAAAGTTTTCTTTAAAATCAGTTCGATAGCCAATAATCACATCTCCTTCATTGCGAGCAAGCATATCATACATTATTTTAATGTTTTCAATACCATAAGGCAAATCAGCATCGGTAAAAATAATAATATCTTTGCTGGCTATTTTAAAACCACTCCTAAGGGCCTTTCCCTTTCCATAATTTTTTGAATGATTAATGATAACTATTTTCTCTTGGTAGTTACTAATTTTATTTAAAGTATCATCTGTGCTACCATCATTTACAATAATAATTTCGCTACCACTAAAATTATTTAATAAAGTTTCAATGTTTTTTTCTATAAACTGCCCTGAATTATAGGCTGGAATAATTATTGATAAATTCATGTTGTTCTTTTAATATATCGATATATTACCAAAAATTTTGTTTTTAATCAATCTTTATGATATAATAAAAATAATAAATTATTAGTTATTATGGAGCAAAATCATAAAAAAGTATGTTTAATTATAATAGATGGTTGAGGTATTGGACGTAGCGACCATACAAATCCGACTTTTTTATATAAGGGTCCTTTTTTGGAATATCTTAAGCAAAACTTTCCATATTATGCCTTACAAACATCTGGTATCGCAAGTGGGCTGAGATTTTTAGAAGAAGGATCAAGCGAAGTTGGTCATTTAATTATTGGTTCTGGTAAAATTATTTATCAAGTTAAAACTAGAATTGATCAAAGCATTAATGACGGGACATTTTTAAAAAATCAAGCAATAATAAAAACGATTAATCATGTTAAACAACATAATAGCGTGCTTCATTTAATCGGAATATTAAGTTCTGATGGGGTTTTAGCCTCGATCAATCATCTTATTTCATTAATTTATACTGCACGCATTAATGGCGTTAATAATATATGCCTTCATTTGATTTCTGATGGCAAAGATGGCCCACGCAATGAAGTATTGGTATTAATCAACAAGCTCGAACAAGAAAAAACAACTCTAGGTGCTATAAATATAGCCTCTATTACTGGTAGATTTTATGCCTTAAATGATCATAGCGAGATGTATATTGATAAGTTTTATAATTTCTTAACTTCTAATAATCCAAATAACTATCAAGAGATAGAAACACATTTAGAAGAATTAAAAAACAAAGATATTAGTGACGAATTCATTGAGCCCTTTGCTATAAAAAATAATTTTAAACCCATTAGTAGCAATGATAGTATTGTTTTTTATAATCTTAAACCCAATGCTTTCCCTATTGAATATTTCATATCGAAACTAAATTATAATTCTAAAAGCATTACTAATTTGAATATAACTAGTTTAGTTGATCTATCAAAAGATTTAAATGTTAATATTGCTTTTCCCAATGAAAAAATAAGCAATTGTTTATCAATGGTATTATCGGCTAATCATAAACGTCAAGCTCATCTAAGCGAATCGATAAAATCTTTGCATGTCACATATTATTTTAATGGATTAAATAAAACGCCATTTCCTGGTGAATATTGGTTTATTTTACCATCAAATCCATCTTTAAATTTTAAAGAAAATCCGTATTTGGAAGCGCCACACATTACCGAGCGTGCCCAACAAATCATAGATGAAAATATATATGATTTTTTAGTTATTAATTATCCTAATGCTGATATGGCTGGCCATACTGGTGATATAGATGTTGCCAAAACAGTCATTTCAATTATTGACAAAGAATTAGAAAAACTAATTACTCATGGTTTAAGTAAAAATTATACATTTTTAATTACTTCTGATCATGGTAATATTGAAAGAATGAAAAACCCTCTTACCGGAGAAACAGAATTTGGGCATGATGGTAATTTTGTACCAATATATCTTGTTGATAATAGCTGGAAAAACGCTATGCCTTTAACTCAAGAGGAGATATTATCTCACGAAAAAACAGCTGTCGGTATTTTGGCTGATATTAGTCCAACTATTTTAGATATTTTTGATATTAATCAGCCAATCGAAATGACAGGTCAATCTTTGCTACGCATTCTTAACCTACCTTAATTTATGAATAAAATTATTACAAATAAAATTAAAAATAGCCCACATTTATCAGGGGTTTATCTTTTTTTTAATAAAAAAGAAGTTGTTTATGTAGGCAAAGCCAATGATTTAAATTCTAGATTAAAATCTTATTTAGATAATAAAATAAAAAAGAATCAAACTATTGATATTTATGCCAATAATTTAAAATGAATTATTACCAACAACGATACAGAAGCATTAATTTTAGAATCAAAATTAATAAAAAAACACTCTCCCAGAGTAAATATAATATTAAAAGATAACAAGAATTATTTTTTTGTAAAAATAACCAATGATAAATTCCCTAAAATATTTATTACTCATAATGATAAAGATGTTGATGGTACTATTTTAGGTCCATTTACTTCCGGCACTCATTTAAAAAATCTTTTAAAATTATTACGTTTAATTTTTCCATTTTGCAATTGTAAAACAATGCATAAAAAACAATGTTTTAACACTCAGATTTCTCTTTGTCCTGGATATTGTTGCCAAAAACACATATCTTATACCAAATCAGATCTGCAAGTATACCAAAACAATATAAACAACATTATTAAGGTTTTACAAGGTAATAATAAGATAATATTAAAAAATTTATATAAAGACATCGAGAAAGCCGTTAATAATCAAGAATTTGAAAAAGCAAATTTAATAAAAAAACAGATTTTAGCGTTAGATAATATTTTTAAACATCAATCAATTTTAAATGTGAATTACGAAAAAATACACATTGAAGCCATTCAAGAATTATCTACATTATTTGAATCTAAAGTAACGATCAAAAATATAGAAATGTATGATGTTTCTAATATTGCTGGCCAATTTGCTACCGCTTCTTTAGTATTTTTTACCGATGGTAATCCTAACAAAAAGGAATATAAAAAATTTAAGATTAAGTATACCGAATTAAAACCCAATGACCTTTTAATGTTAAAAGAGGTATTTAATCGTCGTATCAATAATATCCATTGACATCAACCCGATTTGATATTAATTGACGGAGGTGTTAATCAACTTAAAACAGCTATAGCTGTTTTTAACAATGATAAAAATTTTAAAAATGTTCTTTTAGGGTCTTTAGCTAAGGGCAAAAAACAACTATTAGTTTTTAAGCAGGATATTATAGAATATATTGATTTAAAATCTCTTTCCAAAGATTTAGCCAATATGTTAGTAAATATTCAAAATGAATCTCATCGGTTTGCCATCTCTTATCATCATAAATTATATTTACAAAATTTAAAAAACGACCATTAAGGTCGTTTTTTTTTGCTATTTAAATTGTGACAGGAAGTCTATAATAGGCTCGTCTCCCATTAAGCATTGACCTTTATAATACATCATCGGCACCCCTCAATTGTCTTGCAATTTACATTCTTTGATTTTGTTTAAGGCAACTTCTATATTATTTTTATCAGTAGCCGGATCATCGATTTTTAACAATTTTGTTTCAATTTTAATATCTTGGTTATCTTTTAAAAAGGTTTTTACATTTTCACAATGCGGACAAGCTGACGAATAAAAGATTAAAGCCTCATTTTCTTTTGTTTCAGCTGGTGTTGCAATTTCTGTTATAATTGGTTCTTCAATAGAAACGTTTTCTATAGGAGTATTACTGATTAAATAAATACCATAACCACCAAATAAAAATATGATTAAAATAAGTAAAGCCCAAATACGAGTAAGTTTCATAATAAAGTTTTTAATTATTAAATTATGTTAGTGCCGAAGGTGGGACTTGAACCCACAAGGTATTGCTACCACTACCACCTCAAAGTAGCGCGTCTGCCAATTCCGCCACTTCGGCAACATATGACTTTAATTTTATCATTTTTATCTTAAAATTTCAAGATTAAAAAAGGATTTGTAAAACAAATCCTTTCTAATGTTATTCTTTGTTTTCAACTTCTGTATTTTGTTCGTCTTTAATTTCTGTTTCAACTGGTGTTTTTGATTCCTCTATTACTGCTTTAGTTTCTTTTCTTAATTTAGCTTTAGTTTCTTTAATAGATTTCTTTCTAATATAATATAATTTTGCTCTGCGTACTTTTGAAGATTTAATAATATCAACTTTAATAATATCACTAGTATATAAAGGAATGACTCATTCAACACCGACTGAATCAACAATACTTCTAATAGTAATTGAAGCGCCCAATTCTTTATTGTGTTTTCTAGCTAGTACTAAACCTTGCACTGTTTGTGTTTTGCTACCCTTACTCTTTTTGTCCGGGTTTGATTCTTTAAGTTTTAACACAATTTTTACAGTATCGCCTACTTTAATGCTATCCAAAACGGTTTTGGCATTCTTTTTAATATCTTCATTTATCGTAAAAATACTTTTTGTCATTTTGTTTTGTTTATATCGATTAATTTATACGTATGTATGATATTACCAAAAAAACAATGATTAGTCAACCTATTCGAACTTTTTAAGTCACGTCGATAAATCTTTAGGTAGTTTTGATAAAAAATGGTATTTTTCCTTTTTATAATCAAAAATTAATTCGCTAGAATGTAAAAATTGACGATTAAGTCCATATTTCTTATTAATTTTTTTAGAACCATATTCATTATCACCAATAATATAATTTGACATTGAGGCTAAATGTACTCTTATCTGATGTGTTCTGCCGGTTTGTGGCCAAGTTTTTATTAAAGAAAAATTATCAAATTCTTTTATGACCTCATATTTTGTTATAGCTGTTTTCCCTTCTTCATTTAAACTAATTTTTCTTCTATTAAATTTACCTTTTGATCTTGTTATTGGCATATCAATTATTCCCTGTCTGTTTTTTAATTTACCATATATTAAAGCTATATAAACTTTTTGTATTTTATGATTTTGAAATTTTAATTTTAAACTTTTAAAAGCACTTTGATTTTTAGGTATTATCATTAATCCTGATGTATCTTTATCAAGTCTATGCACTATACCTGGTCGCAATGGATCTTCTCCTACTTTAACAATATTTGGATAAATATGTATTAAGGCATTTGCTAAAGTTTTTTGATCTTTTAATGTAACCGGATGTACTAACAAATTCGCAGGTTTATCAATAATCATAAAATCTTTGTTTTCAAATATAATTTTTATTTTTATTTTTTTGTCAGGCGCCAATTGTATTTTAGGTTTTTCAAAAATTTGATCATTAATATTAATTTTATCACCTATTTGCAATTTAATAGATGATTTTATTTTCTGATCATTTAATAAAATATTACCATTTTTAATATTATGGTTAAAAAATTCCCTGCTTTTTTCTGGGAATTTATATGCCAATCATTTATCAAATCGTATTTTTCCAGTATCGTTGAATATTATTTCCATAATAGCATTTAAATAGTGTTATATCGTTATCCTATAATAAAACAATATAAAAATCAATAGGCCTTGAATTTCTTTAAAAAAATTGATAAGATAAAAACATTGAGATATTTATTACGGGCGTGTAGCTCAGTTGGTAGAGCGATCGTCTTATACACGATTGGTCGAGGGTTCGAGTCCTTCCACGCCCACAAAATATTGATAAAAATATACAATTATGTTAATATAAATTTATGGACGATTAGCTCAGTTGGTTAGAGCGTTACATTGACATTGTAGAGGTCAGAGGTTCGAGTCCTCTATCGTCCACCAACAAAAAACCACTAATAAATTAGTGGTTTTTAAATTATTATTTTTCTTCTATTAATTGATAAAACTCTTCTTTTTCTAATGTTTCTTTTTCTAATAATGCCTTGGCTATTTTTTCTAGTACTTCTTTATAATCATTAATAATTTCTTTTGCTTTTTTGTGTGCCGTATTTAATAAAGCACTCATTTCCTCGTCGATTTTTGCCGATAATTCTTCTGAAAAATTATGTTTGTTTGTTAGCGACTTTCCTAAAAAAATTGATTCATCTTCGGCTAAAGAAATTGGCCCTAATTTGCTCATGCCAAATTTCATAATAAATGCTCTAGCTTTTTCAGAAGCAACCTTTAAATCATTTGCCGATCCAGTTGATATATCGTTAAATATAATTTCTTCGGCACTATACCCTCCCATAAGAGTTGTTAGTTCGTCTAATATTTCTAAACGAGTGGAAAAATTCTTATCTTCTGATGGCAATTGTAATGTATAACCCGCAGCTCTGCCTCGAGAAATAATAGATATTTTATGTATAGGGTCAGCATTTTTTAATTTAGCAGCAACTAATGCATGACCGCTTTCATGATATGCTGTAATTTCTTTTTCTTTCGGTTGTATTATATGGCTTTTTCTTTCAGGGCCAAGTAAGACTTTTTCAATAGATTTTAATAAATCTTCCTCATTAACTTCTTTTTTGTTATTTTTAGCGGCCAATAAAGTTGATTCATTGGCTAAATTTTCTAGATCAGCACCTGAGAAACCGGGAGTTCTTTCAGCTATTTTACGTATGTTTATATCTTTATTTACTTTTTTATTATTTAAATGTAATTTTAATATTTCCTCTCTTTCTGATATGTCTGGCAAGTGAAGAATAATTCTTCTGTCAAATCTGCCAGGTCTTAACAAGGCGCTATCCAAAACATCAGGTCTGTTGGTAGCAGCTACTACAATAACATTGGTGTTGTTATCAAAACCATCCATTTCCACTAATATTTGATTTAATGTTTGCTCTCTTTCGTCTTGCCCACCACCAATACCAGAACCTCTTTCACGACCAATGGCATCAATTTCATCAATAAACAATATTGAAGGGGAAGCTTTTTTAGCGATAGCAAAAGCAGATCTTACTCTTGAAGCGCCAACACCTACAAACATTTCTACAAATTCTGAGCCAGAGATATGGAAGAAAGGAACATTACTTTCGCCAGCAATTGCCCTTGCTAATAATGTTTTTCCTGTACCAGGGCTTCCCATAAGTAACACACCTTTAGGAATTTTAGCGCCTAAATCAGTAAATTTTTTTGAATTTTTTAAAAAATCAACAATTTCTAATAATTCTTCTTTTTCCTCTTTCATACCAGCGACATTTTGGAAAGTAATTTTATTCTTATGTGGTAAAAATTGCCTTACACCCGCTTGGTTAAAACTGAACATTTGACCAGGCCCTTGTTTATTTTGTTTTCCAAAGAAATTAAATATTGTGAAGAATAGATAAATCGGTATAATACCAATAGCAACAAACATAAAAATACTCATTCAATTAATGTCTTCTTTAAAAACAATTTTTACATTCTCTAATTTAGTAGCGTCAACATTATAATATTTCAAAACTTCAAAAATAGATTCGTTAACATTAATTTTAGTTGTTATTTTATTATTTGATTTATCAATGCTTACAACGTTATTTTCTTTAATTTCTATTTGAGAAATTTCCCCTTTATTGATAAGGGTAACTAGTTCACTTATTGCTAAATTTTTTGTTTTTGATATAAAGCCAGTATTATTACCAAAAATTAAAGCAATAGTAATTAAAATTAAAGCAATTACCAGTATACTTTTAATAATATTTTTCATCTTTTAGGTATTTATTTTATTAAACGTCTATATATCTTATCAAATAAAACATGAAAATACAATAATTAAAAAACAACCACCGAAGTGGTTGCTTTTTAAAAGATTACTGTATTATTGGTGTATTACCATTTTGTATAAAACCAATAGCCGCATTCATTGATTCGTTAGAAGTAGTTATTATAACATAGTCTTGGGAAAATCCGTAAACTAATGATGTTTCCTGACCCGGGTAATCAAAATGTCTGATATTTACCCCTAAATATTCTCTATCTTTAAATGTTTTTGTACTAGTTGTTTTGGGTGAAAATAACCAGAGATCCAAAGTGTTTTTTATAATATTACGGTTAGATTCTCAACTCATAAAATCAGTTTTAATTGTTTCTGTAGCATCGCTCTTTATTTTAAATACTAATCCTAAAGATGGATGTACTTCTCCATAAAAACTATAAACTAAATATTTGTCATTTAAATATTCAACTAATGACATAGGCGCGTTATCTATAAAAGCACTTAAAATTTCACCAGAAGTCATAAATTGATCTTTAATTTTAGGCGTAATTACTTTAAATTCACCAGGTGATAGCAAATTATTAGCCTCTGTCTTTATTTGATTTACAATTTCTTGTGATTTTGATATATCGATATTTAAATTATTTAATTGGAAACCACTATTTAACGGAATAAAAGGAGATGCTTTTGTTGTTGTAGTAGTTATACTAGTGGCTGGCATTAATAGATTTTCAGAATTAGTTTTTAATGAAACTTTTGGTGATAACATTTTAGGTCTGATTATAAACATAAAAACTAAAGTTATAGCTATTGCTAACCCTAAAATTAATAATAATGGCAATATTTTACTTTTGCTTTTAGTGCTTATTTGAGTTTGTTCAACGTTTGCTATTGGGCTAAATTCTTCTGGCATAATTAAATCATTCAAATTAGCGTTTAAATTAGAACTCAAGTTGTTTATGTTAGCATTATCCTTTATTTTTGCAATAGGAGCTACATTTAAATTATCTATTTTATTTTTAATATTTTCTAAAGTAGTTGGCTCTGTATTAGTTGGTACAGCTTCTGTTACAATTGGTGTTGGAGCGATTGGCGCTGGTCCCAATACTTGATTTAAATTAGCAAAGTCTGGCACTTCTATTTCCGATGGCTTATTAGGTATTTCTGTATTTATTGGTATTTCTGTTTTTGGGATAGCACTGCCTAAATCTACACTTGGCGTATTTACCGGAGTATTATTTTGTGGAACATTATTTATATTATTAAATCCAGTATTTACAACGGGGTTTTCTACATAGGGTAAAGATTCGCCACCACTATTTTTTAAATTACTTAAATCAGCGTTCATGGTTCTAATATATACATTAGAATCTTTTGGTAAAAAACTTGGATCAACTTGGCTATCATTCGCCTTGCTAACATCTTGAGGATTTAAATTTATAGGATTATTTGGATCAATCATAATTATTTATTAATATTTTGTTAAAATAATTTCGATTTATCATATATATAGTATAATAATATTTAAATAAAAAATCAAGTACTAAATTGAAAATAAAAAAAGATAGTATTACTACTATCTTTTGTGAGGTCACTGTGGGACTTGCACCCACGAATAACGGTTTTGCAGACCGCAGCGTTAGCTACTTCGCCAAGTGACCATATATCTTTAGTATATCAAATTTTAAATATTATTCAACTGCTTTTCTTGTATTAACAATAATTTTATTCTTGGAGCAAAGCGACATCTTAAATGTTTATTTAAATATAGTTGCATTTGATAAACATCCTCTTCAATATCATGAAAGATAAATAATTCTTTATCTTTTGGGAAAATAGATATGTAAACTTTAGCGGCATCCATTTTATCGCTCAAAACAACATCATTAACGGTAATGATGGTTGATCTGTCACAAAAATCATTGGTTTCAATATAGTTACCAATAATTTTAACAATTTCTTCTGAGCGCGTTAGCTGTGTTTTTTCCTTATGATCCATAGTTAAATATATAATTTTAAAATATCATTAATTTCTAATTCTGCTTTTGTTTCTATCATTAAACCACATTCATTAATGCTACCCAAATTAGATACTTTTTGTTTCTGACATTGTATACCTAGAATTTTGCCTTTTCCAATTTCAGTTTCTGCCCTTTCAATTACGAATTCATCGCCAACATTAATTTTACCATCAAATATTTCTCCGCCAATTACTTTATAACCTTTAGTGTCGTTAAATGTTGCCAATATTTTTACTTGTCCCATAACTTTTGGTTTATTTTCTTCTTTACTTAATATATAATTTTCTAATTGTTCTATTATAGCATAAATTGTATCACCATAATATATTTTAATATTTTTAGTTTCTAAAAAATTTATTACATCGCTTTCAATTTTCATTCTAAAATTAATAATTGATGATTTTGTTAAATCAGCTAATTTAACATCTTTTTCATTAATATTTCCAATATTATTATCTATAATTTTAAAACTAACATTTAAATCTTCCGCTAAAGTTTTTAAACTATGTATTAATGCTTCGCAAGATCCAATGAAGTCAGTTTTAATTAAAATATTAAATATTTTTTCATTATTATTTCCAATAATTTGGTTACGACATAATTCTAATGAAGCTATTTCTTTTAATTTTTTAATTTCTTCTTCAGGAATATTGTCTCCGGCTAAAAACTCACTACCTGGTTCTGGTAAATCATTAAAACCAACTACTACTGCAGGAGAAGAAAAAGTAAGAGATTTAATATTATGATTTAAAAAATCTTTTAACATTTTAATTTTGCCATCAGTATTTAATGTTATGATGTTATCGCCAAGATGTATTACCCCATCTTTAATAATTACAGTTGCTGTATAGCCACATTTGGGATCTAAATGTGATTCTAAAATAAATCCTTGAGCTAGATTTTCTGCCCCAGCTTTCTCTTCAGATATATCTGATAATAATATTATCATCTCCAATAAAGAATCAACATTAGTGCCGTCTTTAGCTGATATTTCAATACATGGCACATTGCCTCCTCTTCCTTCTATAAATATATCATTTTGTGCTAATTCATTTTTTATTTTCTCAGCGTTAGCATTTGGCCTATCAATCTTATTAATAGCCACAACAAAAGGAATATTATTAGCTTTTATATGAGCCAATGCCTCTTTGGTTTGAGGCTTAAAACCTTCATCTGCGGCTATAATTAAAATGGCAATATCAGCAATTTTAGCCCCTCTAGACCTTAAAGACGAAAAAGCTTCGTGACCTGGGGTATCTAGGAATGTAATTTTCCTCTTTTGGTTTTCGACATCAATTTCTATTTCATAAGCAGCGATATGTTGAGTAATATTACCGCTTTCTATTAAAATAGATTTGTTTTGTCTTATATATGACAACAATGTAGTTTTACCGTGGTCTATGTGACCTGTAACAACTACAATCGGTGGCCTGGATACAAGCTTTTTTTCATTAGTATTAGTCATAATCATGCGTTTAATCAATCTATTTTAACAATGTAATGTAATTTTACATTAAAAGTGACTGAAAGTCAAGTATATATTTTTGCATAATTTAAAAACCAACCGTTAAATGGTTGGTTTTTAGAATGTATAGAGCTAGAAACGACAAGTTTGACCGCCAGTAATCAAGTAACAAATAAGATAAATTAAACCTTTGGCAATTAAAGCTACTACAATACCTAAAATAATATAGCCTAATTTCTTACCATTGTCTTTTACCTTATCGCTACCACCACTTCCACCAGCGGTTACATAGTTAATAGCAACCATCAAAATATAGAATACAGCTAGAATTAATAAAGCATAGAAAATTCAGTTTAATGCGATACGGATTCAGTCAAATAAATCTTGAGTAGTACCCATAACTGTTGGTAGTTGAACACCTGGATCAGCTGGTAAAGCTAAAGCAGCAAACGGTAATACAAGTAAAACACAAACAAAAAGAGATAAGAATTTTTTCATAAATATTTTTTTATTTAATTTTTATTAATTATTTATTAAAAAGTACAAATATCAGAAGCGCCCGTAACAATATTGCAAACTACATAAATTAAGCCTTTAGCGATTAATGCAATAGCAATACCCATAAGTATATATCCTAAGTTGCTTGCTGCTTTTCCTGTTTTCTTAGTATCACCTCCAGAAGTAACATAGATATAACCAACTCAAATTAACATAAATAAAGCTATTATAAGTAAAGCATAAAAGAATCAATTAATTAATATTTTTACAAAAGCAATTAAATCATTACTACTACCTCAATTAGGAGCATTTTTCATATAATCAGGTATATTATTATTAGTAAATCCTTGAGCCAAAACCATTGTCGGTAATATTAATATTAGCATTACAATTGCCAATTTTTTTGGAAACCTCATATTAGTTTTTTATATTTTATATATTACGACCTTTATATTACACATATTATATGTAATTTTTTTAAAAATTGCAAGTTTATTGATTAAAACCACTTTCAAAAACAGATTTTGGTATTGCTTGTGATTGTACTTCAAAAGAAGGAGCGACTACTCCAGCTGATGGATCGTATGGCAGATTAGTTGTAGGGTCTATAGTTGTACTTATATTATTTGATGATGTACCTCCCCATTTTTTACCAGTTACTATATAGTAAGTCAAAGAAATAATAGATCTTGCTAGTAAAACTACCACAATTCCAATTAAAACCGAAGTAATAATTTTAACTCCATTTGACATTTTTTTAGGATCTCCTTGGGAAGTAATCATCGTAAAACCAGCTCAAATAATTAAAATTATTCCGCCGTATATACATACTAGAAACAATATATTAATAATACGGGTAACAATACCTCAAATATCTTGTTCGCCAACTGGATTTGCTAATTCAAATTCTGTTGCAGGTGTTTGGGCATAGGTATTAAAACTTATAACACCAAATACCAGTATAAAAATTATTAATAAAATTTTTTTAATCATATTATTATTTTTAATTTTTTAATTAATATATTGCTAATCGCATCTAATTCTATTTCAAGATTTGCCCAAAGGCATCCCCGATTCATCTACAGCTTTTGGCCCAATAATATATATAATGGTATTAACAAGTGTTCATGCTAATAAAATTATTGCTAAACCAATCAAGACTCTTTTAATTGTTTGTATACCTTGAGTTTTTTTGCCAATAATTAATAAAAAGCCACCATACATTATAAAAAATATAGCCACATATCATATAATTACTTTTACAAATAAATTTAATAAATTTTGAACTAAAGCGATTAAATCACACATTGTACAAGCATTTTGACCAATCCCACCACAAGGCACTAATCCAGCTAATAAATAATTAAGTGGTAATGCTATTAATAAACATATTATTAGTCAGATATATTTTTTCATATTAATTTTTATACATTAAGTTTGTTAAATCTTGACTTAATTCTGATATTGCATTACGATAATTCCTATCGGTGTTGGCTTTATCAATAATTTTTATAAATATATCTTTTAGAGATTCATTATTAGGATGATAAAAGCTTTTACTATTTAAAGCTTGTTTAGCAAAAATAGAAAGATCGTTATCATTATAATATTCATTAATTAATTGTCGGTTAGCAGGCGGTAATTTTGAAAAATCAATAATATTTTTAACATTCGAAGCGCTCATTAATAAATTTAAAGCTTCTCATGCTACTTCTGTATTTTTGGATTGAGATGAAACAGTAAATCCAAAAAACTTACCAAAATTAATATTTTGATCAATATTAATTTGAGGCATTTCTGAAATACCAAAATTTAAATTAGAATTTTTCTTAATAATTTTTTCTTTATCTGAACGGTAACCAATATAAATTGCTAATTTATTATTGGCAAAAGCATCTAAATCATTTTCAAAAGAATTGTTTCATGAATAATATTGATTATTAGATTGAGCAAATTGAGCATAAAAAGCTAAAGCTTCCTCTCCGGCATTGATATAAGTATCATTTAATCTAACTCTTTCATTAACAGTTACTCTTTGTTCAGCTGTATTAATAATTTTACCATTTAGTTGCATTATTAATAATGATAATATATCAGGGCTGTTAGTGACATTTTTGCCTGTGCCCATAGCTATTGGCGATCGAGAAATACGATTATAGGCGTCCAACTGTCTTAAAGTAGAAATTAGTTTAAGAAGATCTGGTCAAGTTTTGGGAGGATTAGGAATTGATAAGCTATCAAAGATATTTCTATTATAATATAATACCAAGCTATCAATAGAAATAGGAAGCATATATAGTTGATTTTCTAGCACCGACTCTTCTTCTATAATAGTTGGGTAATCTTTTTTCAAATTATTAATATTGTAATTTTTATTAGCTAAATTTAATGGTGATACTAATTTTTTAAATTTACCTATTTGCTCATTATTCATTAAGAAAATATCAGGACTTTCAGAATGGATAAAAGAACTCATTAATTCTGTTTCATAATCGTCTTGTTTTATTTCTGTGTATACAAACTTAATACCATTTCTAGAAGTTCCTTTAATATTTCTTGACAAAATATCAAATTGTTCATCTGTAAAATTAGTTCCTCAAACAGTTAGAGTTACGGTTTTACGTATATTTGAAAAAATAGTTGTGCCAAAAACCATTAATAAGACAAAGCCAATTATAAAAAATCAAATCTTATATTTTTTAATAAACTCCATATTTATGCTTTTATTTTTTAATAAAAATTAAACCGAAATGAGTATTAGATATTTTTATACTATCTTTTAATTCAAAACCTATTTCGCTAATCTTTTTGATTAATTCATCTTTTTTAACCGGATATAATTTTGTATTTAAAGGCATTTTATATATTTCTCAATCTACGATTATTAAAAATCCATTTTGTTTTAAAACTCTTTTAGCTTCTTTAACAATATTTTCTTTGTTTTTCGCTTGAAATAAAACATTAATAATGGTAACCATATCAAATGTATTTTGAAAGCCACTTCCTAATGTTTTGTTTTCTAAATCACAAATTTTGGTATTAATTAAATGAGCAACATTTTGTCTTTCGGCATTTTCTATCAAAAAGTTTAATGGTTTTTCTAAAATATCAATTGCCAATATATTGCTTTTCTCACTTAATATTTTTGCCATTTCAATTGTAAAAATACCTGATCCAGCGCCAAAATCAGCGATATTCATACCGTCTCATGTCGGCATAATCTTTAATAATTCTTGTATGTTAAGCAATAGATTCATGTTTTAAGTTATATAATTATTATAACATAAAATGATATTTTGTACAATTAAAGTAAAACTATTTCGGAAACTTCATCGCCATCATCTAAGCGCATAATTTTAACTCCTTGAGTTGTACGGCTTAAACATGGAATATCATTTAATTCTGTTTGTAATATTAATCCCTTTTTAGAAATAGATATTAATATTTCTTCTCCAGTGGCTAGCTTGCTAGCGACCAATATGCCAGTTTTGCTAGTAATTTTAAAAGTTTTTATACCTGTGCCGCCTCTTTTTTGTAAACGATATTCTTTAATTAAAGTTTTCTTTCCAAAACCCATTTGGCTTAAAGCAACAATAGCAGTAGCTGTTTTAGAGAGAGATTTGTTTATAACCATCATACTTATTACCTCATCATCTTTTAATAATTTAATACCAGTAACACCAGAGCTAGATCTACCCATCGATCTCACATCTTTTTCAGAAAACATAATTGATTGGCCTTGTTTTGTAATAATACATATTAAATCATCTCCTGAAGAAAAATCAGCTCATTTTAATGAATCTTCTTTGTCTAATTTTATTGAAAGTAAACCATTTTTTCTAATATTTTGAAATTCCGATAAATCAGTTTTTTTAATTACTCCTGTCTTAGTGGCCATAATCATATATTTTTTATTCTTAGCTATTTCTTTATTGTATCCCAATACCACCGAAACTTTTTCGTCCGTAGAAATATCAATAAAATTTTGTATTGCTTTACCCTTAGCCTCTCTTGAGGCATCATTAATATCATAGGCGCTAGATAAGTATACTTTGCCTTTATCAGAAAAGAATAAAAGACTGTCTTTTGTACTAACATTTAAAATATGTTCTAATACATCACTGTCTCCAGCATTATAGGCAGTAATTCCCTTTCCACCTCTTTGCTGAGTTCTAAATATATTAGAATTCATTCTTTTGATATATCCATTTTGAGACATAGTAATTAAAACATTTTCATCAGGTATTAAATCTGACTCTTCAATTTTATCTGGCATACCTTTGATTACTTTAGTACGACGCTCATCATTGAATTTTTCTTTGGTTTCAACGAATTCTTCTTTCATTATTTTTATAATTTTCTTTTGATCTTTCAAAATACCTTCATACTCATTTATATCATTTTGTTTTTCTTTTAATTCGTTTAAAATTTTAATTTTTTCTAATTTAGCGATGGCTTGTAATTTAGTTTCTAAAATTACATTTGCTTGGATCTCTGTAAATTTAAATTTTTTGCATAATTTTAAATTAGCATCTTCTTTATTCTCTGATTTTTTGATAATATCAATAATTTCATCAATATGATCTAAAGCTGTTTTTAATCCTTCTAAAATATGCAATCTTTCTTTAGCTTTACGTAATAAATATTGGGTACGACGAAAAATAACAACCTTTCTAAATTCAATAAATTGATTTAACATATCCTTTAAAGATAGTAATTCCGGTTGTAATCCATCATCAATTAAAGCGATAGAATTAACATGAAAATATTTTTCTAAATCAGTAAATTTATATAATTGATTTAAAATATTTTTAGGATTTGCCTCTCTTTTAAGATCAATCGTAATTGTCATGCCTTTTTTATCAGATTCATCACGAATATCTTTAATATTTATAATCTTTTTATCTTCTGCCAAAGAAGCAATTTTTTTGATTAATTCTGCTTTATTTACCATATAAGGTATTTCGGTAATTACAATTTGATTAGTATTACCATTTTCTACAATTTCAGCTGTACCACGCATTAAAACTTTTCCTTTGCCAGTGCTATAAGCTTCTTTTATTTCATTCCAACCATATATGGTTCCACCAGTTGGGAAATCAGGTCCTTTAATAAATTGCATTAAATCGTCAGTGTCGCATTCTGGATTATCTGCTAGGAATATTGCCGCATCTAAGCATTCACCTAAATGATGAGGTGGTATATTTGTTGCCATACCCACAGCAATACCAGTGGTACCATTTAATAATAATTGTGGTACTTTTGTTGGTAAAACCTTTGGTTCTTTTAAGTTATTATCATAGTTAGGCACAAATTCTATAGTTTCTTTTTCAATATCGTTAAACATTTCATCAGCTAAAGACATCATGCGGCACTCAGTGTACCTTTGCGCAGCTGCTGGATCTCCATCAACAGAACCAAAATTTCCTTGACCATTTACTAACATATATCTTAAAGAAAAAGGTTGAGCCATTCTAACTAATGTATCATAAATAGCCATATCACCATGAGGGTGATATCTACCCATGGCATGACCAACAACTAATGCGCTTTTTTTATACTTTGTTGTTGGTGTTAAACCCAATTCTTTCATTGAGTAAAGAATCCTTCTTTGAACTGGTTTTAATCCATCACGGCAGTCAGGAATAGCCCTAGATACGATAACGGACATTGCATAATCGATATAGCATTCTTTTAGTTCCTGGCTAATATCGCGTTTAATTATTTGATCATGTATTTGTTCTTTTTCTTCCATTATATATTAGTTTAATTAGTTTTGTAAAACAATTAATTGCATTTGTGCATCTTCATCGTCATTGATATTATTACGTTTAATATTTAATTTATCTAATTTTTCTGGTGTTGTCCCAATTTCTTTTATAAATTTATCTAAACCATCTTTTTCTTGTTTATTGCCATAATGCATAGGTATAACAATTCTTGGTTCAATTTGTTTTATAATCCCTATAGCTTCTTCTACCGGCTGTGGTCTATTTTTACTGGAAATAGAAATTAATAAAATATCAACATTGCCTAATCTTTCTAATAAATCATCTTTCAATTTCTTTTCACCAAAATCACCTAAATGCACTAATCTTATATTTTCACTATCAATTACAAAAATGGTATTTTTGCCAAGATCTTGACCATTATTATTGTCATGCAAGCTATCAATACCTTTTACGAATATACCACCCATTTCTATTTCTCCAGGAGTAGTTAATGCAAAAGGATCTCCCATAATTAAATCAACATTACTATGCCCTTCATGGCCATGAGATGATAATACAATGTCGGCTTTGAAACGAGACGGTTTAATACCAACCTTTTCTTCAAAAAAAGGATCTAAAGCAATAATTTTTCCTTGTGTTTCAATTTTAAAAAATGAATGACCGAGTCAATTAATAATCATAAATATATTTTATTGTTTTTTACATAACTATTTTAACTAATTTTTATTAAATATTCAAGCCCTTAATTATTATTTAATAAAAAACTCCTATCATTAAAATAATAATAGGTGTTTTTAAATATATTATTCTTTAGTTCTTGGTGTTTTTACTCAAGTTAACTCTCTTTTTTTATAATATCCCAATGAGTATTTAAAGAAAGCCGAGAAAAATGGTAATGGATATAAAACTACTATAAATGGTATAATAAAAGACGTTTCCATTATAAATTTACCAAGTTTTTTAATAATTTGTCAGCTTTTATGATGATATTCAACATATTTATTATAATGAAGCAACAATATTAAAGAAAATAATACCATTGGCATACCAGCGTAAATAAAAACCGATGCTAATAATTCTTTAAATAACAATGATACAGAAAAGAAACTAAACATGCCTTGCATCCCTAATATTATTACCATTGTTTTTAACAAGCGTGTTACTAATATTATTGAGCTTAAAATCGTTAGCCAGAAAAATAAAGTTCATTCACCAGGTCCATATATACATAATTTATAATAAAGTATTTTTGCCTTTCTTCCTAGTTCACTTTTTTCTTTTCTTAATTGGTTTAAATTTTTAATTACTTCTAATTGGCCTAAAGCTCATCTATGCCTTTGTTTTAAAAACGCTTTAATATTTCCAGGAGTTTGTTCTGTCGAAGCAAATGGTAAATAATAAGGTCAATTATTAGTTTGTAGATAAATTGTTACACCTAAATCCAAATCTTCAGTTATAGAATGATAATTAAAACCATTCACATTGAATAAAACATCTTTTTGTATAAATAAATTAGTACCACCTAAAAATGGAAGCCATGTAATAATTCAAGGCAAAAATATTTCATGAGTAAATGATTGTCCCAAAGCAATTACTTTGGAAAAGGTAGAGATTTTCCAAAAGTTACGGCATTGAAATATCGGCAATTGAAAAACCTTTTTATGAGTGTGTAATAAATTTTCTTTAGCAATTTCAATTAAGCAATTTTTATTTGGATGATCATCTGTATCAAAAAAAGCAAAAAAATCAGTATTTTGATTAAAATGATCGAACATGATTGTAAAAGCATAATTTAATGCTCTGCCTTTTGTTGATTTCACCTCATGCTCAAGCATTTCACCCTTAAATAACCCATTAAAATTATTTGGCACATCTAAATGTCATATTTTTACTGGTTGATCATTCAATTTTTCAATAGTTGTGTTTACTACATCTTGAGTAGTGATTTCTTTTTCCGTATTGTTTAAAATTTCTTTTTCATCAGTAATAATTACTATTTCGAACCTATCTTTTGGATAGTTTAAATCGGTTAGTTTAGTAATAGTTCTTTCAACGACATCGGCCTCATTACGAGCCGGTACAATTACTGAAAATTTCGGATAAGTTTTTTTAGTTTTTGTTATTAATAATTCTAATTCTTCAGAAGAAGTTTTTTTAATTCTACGCATTCTTATACTTGTACTAATAAAGACTCAAATAGTTCTAATTAAAAATAGCAAGGCTAAACTACCTATTCATTGAACTCACAATCAAGAAGAAAAATTTAATAAATTAAAAAATCATGGAGGGGTTAAGTTAATAATAGAAAAAGATATACTTTGTAATATGTTCATAAAACTAATTATTATTTTTGTTACGATATTTTTCTATTGCTTTATGATTTCCCGATAATAAAATTTTTGGTACCGATCAAACCTTCTTTTTGTTTTTAGAATCTGGATAAAATTTTTCAGGACGGGTATATTGACTCGCTTCTTTAAAAGCTTCTTTATTGAAAGATTCTTCTTTTAAAGAATTTTCATTTCCTAAAACTCCAGGAAGTAATCTTGTAATACCTTCGACTATTGTTAAAGTAGGTATTTCGCCTCCGGCTAAAACATATTCGCCGATAGATATTTCTTCATCGGCAATTTTATCAACAACTCTTTGATCAATACCCTCGAATCTTCCACAGATTAATGTTAAATTATCATATTTTTTTAATCTTTCCAAGTCCCTCTGTTTTAGTACTTTTCCTTTAGCCGAAAAGACAATAATATGACTTTTAATTTTATTGTTTTTTAAAATTTTTTTAATAGCATTAAAAATAATATCCAATCTCATAATCATACCCGCCCCACCACCATAAGGCCTATCATCAACCGATTTATAGTTATCTTTACTATAATCTCTTAAATTATGGATATTGATCTTGATTATTTTTTTATCAATAGCTTTTTTAATAATAGCTAAATTAAAATAGGAATCAAAAATATTTGGATAAATAGTAATGATATTAAAAATTTTATTTTTTTTCATAAAGATTGATTAATATTTTTTAATTTATTCAGTGATAAATCTAATTGGATTTTTATATCCATATTTTAACGGATCTGTTGGCACATATCCGAAACAGGGCCCTAGTTGTTGATTTTTTTGTTTGCAATCATTACCCCCTTCACTATTTATTAATGTTGGTTTTGTTTTTATTTCCAAATGAAGATGCCTATCTAAAAAATCATCTTCATCACAGCCATCTTTACCAATTCTTCAATAATTTTGACATCCATAACCACTTGCACCTGTTATTCCTAAAATATCACCACCTTTAATTTCTTGGCCAATCTTTAAATGTTTATTAATCGTTTCTAAATGGGCGTATAAACTAAAAATCTCTTTATTGTCAATAACGTGTTTTATAATAACTGTATTTCCAAAACCAAAATCATTTTCTCCCATAATTATTATATTTTCAACTATACCATCATAAATTGATTTTACATTTTCTGGTTCTTTAGTAGACATATCTATTCCAGCATGTTGTAAATATTGATTGTTAATTTTTAATGGGCTATTAAAATTTTGTCTAATCCAATATCGATTTGAATCAATGGGATTATAAAAACCATTTTTAATATTTTTATTATCTATAGCTGTTTCATATACAATAATTTTATTATTTCTTTCTGAAAAATCGTAAATAGTTTTTGCATCTTCATCTGCCACTCTTAAACAGCCACCACTAAAACGACTATTTACTCTTTCGCCATTAGGATAATATGGTATTCCATGTATAAAAAAATCTTGATGAATCTGAACCGAATAAGGCATATATACATTAACAATTCCAGATTTTAATAATTTATATTTTACTCCTATGCTAAAATAATTTGTTGGTGATTGAAACCATAAAGTACTTGGGCCCTTATGTAACACTTTTATTGTTTTATAAACTTTTCCGTTTTCCAACAAAAATACGTTCATATTGGTTAGATCTATTAAAATACTTTTACTATCATTGCTAACATAGCTAATAGGTGTAGTATAAATTTCTCTCAATACATTAATACTATTTTTTGTAGTACTTGTAGTATTAGTTGTAATATTTAATGTTTTATTTGTATTTTTTAAATAATCAAAAAATCATAATCCTAGAATTATTAGAGAAAATAACATGACTGTTTTTAAAGCAAATAATATTTTATTCATATGTGTTCTATATTAGCACATAATCATTACAAAAAAAAGAGATGCTTTGGCATCTCTTTTTAGAATGTATTTTAGATTTTCAAATCATCCAATGCGTCAGATACTCTATCACCTTCTTGAGATCTTTCTTCCCGATGATAACCAGGATTATCTTGAGAACCTGGGATTTTAATATTGATGCGAGCTTGATTTTTAGCACCAACAATTTTGACCAATGTTCTGATAGCCTGAATAGTTCTACCTTGTCGGCCAATTAAATGTCCCATATCTGATGGATCGACATCAACTGTTAACAAAACACCTCTTTCATCAATTTGGCGATCTATTTTTACAGCTTCAGGATTACTGACAATGCTTTTCAAAATAGTTTCCAAAACAACCATATCTGTATGTTGTTCCATGATTACTCTATTATAACTTTTTATTAATTTCGATAATCCGACCAATTGGAATTATCATAATTATACTATAATATAAATAAATAAAAGTCAAGCATAAATAAAAACTAGCTAATGCTATATAGCATCAGCTAGTTTATTGTATTTTATTCAACAGCTTCAGGTTGAGTTTCAGCTATTTTTTCTTCTTCTACTGGTGCGGACTCTTCTTTAACTATCTCTGGTTCAGATACAGCCTCCTCCTTAATTGGTTCTGGCGTTTCTTCTTTTACAACCGCAGGTTCTTCTTTTTTAGGCTCTACTGCTTTTTGAGAATGATTATGTTTTGGTATTTTATTTCCCTCAATAATTTTGTCTTCTATTAATAAATTATGAACAGTGGCGCTTGGTTTAGCACCTTTTGAAATTCAATATAAAGCCTTTTCTTTATTAATAGCATGTTTGTGCTCTGCTGGGATTCATCAACCTATTTTTTCAATATAACGGTTGCTTATTGATGATTTTCTCGAATCAATAATAACTATTCTCATTGTTTTCTGATGTTTTTTACCTTCACTTTTTAATCTAATTGTTAACATAATATATTTTCTTATTTATTTTAATTGTTTAATACTTTAGCATATTTTTAATCATAAAGCAAGAGATTAATTAAATTATAGTTTAACATTATTTTTTCATTGTATAATAAAGATTAGGCACAATCTTTTTGTGATTTGTAAAAGTTTCAAAAATATTTTTATCAAAACTTTTTAAAAAACCTATAGAGTGTTGACGTACTCTTTCTATTCGTTGTTTGAGATTAAAAATTTTTTCTTCTTTGGCCGTAAATAATTCTTCGTTAGAGAAAATATTGGCATTTAAATAAATAGGTCCAAAACGAAATTCACCACCAGGCTTTAATACTCTTTTTATTTCTTTTAAGACCGCGATAACATCTTCTTTTGTTGTTAAAATATTTGGCGCCGAAGCATGGGATAAAATTAAATCAAAATCATTATCTTCAAATGGTAAATTTTTAGCATTTGCCAACACATAGTTTAATCCTTTTCTTCCTCCTTCTTTTTGGCAGGTTTCATTTATATCAGTGCAAACAATTTCTATACCCTGAGATTTTGTATATAAAGCAAAAATAGCATCTAAAGATCCAATATCCAATATTTTTTTATTTCTTAATTCATCAAAATTTTCAAATCCAAGATTTTTTAAAATAAAATCAGCTTTCTCTTTATTTTTCTCTAATTCTTTGTTTTTTTGTGCTGGTATATTTTTATTTATCATATTATCATATTTTATATCATATCTTCTGTTTCTTCGATAAGTTTTTTAATTACCTCTGTTATACTAACTCTGCTAAATATCATTATAGCTAAGCCAAAAGATACAACAGCGAATACTGTTAAAACGCCAAATCCAAAATTTAAATTATATACTAATAAATTTGATATTTTTTCAGGCATAAAATCCGTATTAAAAACTAAAATTCTTACTCCATTAACAGCATAAAACAAAGGATTAAAATAACTGATAGCCTGCATCCAATGAGGTATTTTTTCTAAAGTGAAGAATGCGCCAGATAAGAACAATAATGGGGATACAACAATTTGAGAAAATAATGAAAAAGTTTCGATCCTTTTGATAAAAGTAGCGACTATAATTCCTAAACTAGCAATAGTAATTGAAATTAAAATTATTAATAATAATAATAAAAATATTTGATATACATAAAAACTAATTCCTAAAAATGGAGCTACAATTAAAAGCGCGATTCCTTGCATTAATCCTCGGGTTACAGCGCCTAATATTTTTCCAAATACGATTTTAGTTTTGGATAATGGTGCCACTAAAATTTCCCTCATAAAGCCAAATTCTTTATCTCATACTAGAGATATTGTAGCGTCAAATACATTTACTACAATACTTAGCATTAATACTCCACTGTAGAAAAAATTAGAAAAGTTTTCTACTTGACTTGCGGTTGGGAAGAACGAGGCCAGACCGCTTCCTAAAAATAAAGTTAACATTATCGGTACAAAAAAAGAAGTAAATAGTTTTATTTTATTTCTAAAATATAAAAGCATTTCTCTATATCAGATCATATATACTCCTGTTCATTCTTTTTTTGAATCATGTTTTTTCATATTTTTATCTTATCTGTCTACCAGTTAACTCTAAAAAAATATCTTCTAAAGAAGGTTTTGTTAAATTAATTGAAATAATTTCTTCATTAATTGTATCTAGAATTTTAGGTAAAAAAGTTTCCCCTTTCTCAGATTTGATTACTATATTTTTCCCAATTTGTTTTATTAAAATGTTGGGAAAATTATTTTTTATTTCTTCAATACTTTTTAAATTATTATTTGTTTGTATTTCTATTGTATCTTTATTAGCAATATTTTTTAAATTGTTTGGTGTATCAAGAGCGATTATTTCTCCATGGTCAATTACACTAATACGATCACATATTTCCGCTTCATTAATATATTGAGTAGTTAAAAAGATAGTTATATTGTTTTCTTTTCTAACTTTTAATAAATAATCCCAAATTTTATTTCTTGTTTGGGCATCTAATCCCACAGTTGGTTCGTCAAGAAATAGAATTTTAGGTTCATGTATTAAAACTCTGGCAATTTCTATACGCCTTTTTGTGCCACCAGACAATTGACCAACCGATTTATCTAATTTATCTTCTAAATCAACTAATTTTACAATTTGATAAAATCTTTTATTGAATTCAGCATTAGTTAATCCATATAATTTAGCATGAAGATATAGATTTTCTTTTACAGTTAAATGATTGTCTAGTGTTGGTTCTTGAAAAACAATACCAATAGATTTTCTAACATTCAAAGGGTCATTTTTTATACTATAACCATTAACTAAAGCGTCACCACTAGTTGGCATAAGTAAAGTACATAACATATTTACCATTGTTGTTTTACCAGCTCCATTTGGCCCTAAAAACCCGAATATTTCTCCAGTTTTTACATTAAAAGAAACCTTATCCACAGCTATTAGATGTGAAAACCTTTTAGATAAATCTTTTACTTCTAGAGCATATTCATTATTGTTTTTCTCCATAATTTAATTAGCAAATTAATGAGCGAGAGACGGGAATCGGACCCGCGTATTCTGCTTGGAAGGCAGACACACTACCACTGTGCTACTCTCGCTTTATACTATTAATAGTATTATCCCTAAAATAGCTAGATAAACACTAAACATCCATATTTTAGATGTTTTTATCATACGTTTAAATAGATATAATCCTAAAATACCAAAAATAAACGAAATAATCAAGCCTAGTAATAAATTTCAAGAAGCTACTTCGCTTGTTAAAATATCATAATTTGAAACAAATTCAACAAAAGTAGCTGCCAATATAGTAGGAATTGATAATAAAAATGAAAATTTGAAAGCATCATCATTTTTAATTCCTGATTTTATAGCCATAAAGTATGTCATACCAGATCTAGAAATACCTGGCGCAATCGCTACTGCTTGGGCTAAACCAATTTTAATCGTATCTATTAATTTTAAATCATTTATTTCTTTTTTATTATCTTTGGATTTTGAAATAATAAATAACAGAATAGCCGTTAACATAAATCCTAAAATTAATGGTATTAAGCTATTACTATATATAAATACTTTTTCTACTATATTTTTAAATAAAAAACCAAATATTGAAGTTACTACAAAGGCAACAGTTAAATTTTTTATTAGAATTTTGTCTTGTCTTCTATATATATCTATTATATCTTTTTTAAAGAAATAAATAGCTGATAAAACCGTTCCAACATGTAATATTAAATTAATAATAATAATATTGTTATTAATTCCAAAAAGTTTTTCTAATATTAATAAATGTCCTGAGCTAGAAACTGGCAGGAATTCTGTAATCCCTTGTATTAATCCTAATATTAAAGTATATAATAATGATATCATAATAGTTTATTTACCTTTTCTTCTTTCTCGATTTTTATAATCTAAAATGGATTTTTTTAATTCATTTATATTAAAATCGGGCCAAAACTTTTCCGAAAAATACAATTGTGAATAGCTTGTTTGCCATAGCAATACATTTCCACTTAAATGCGGATCATTTTCTACCCCAGTTCTAATAATCAAATCAACGTCAGGTATATCTTTTGTCCATAAACGATTTTTAATATCGTTTTCGTTTATCTTTCTATTAACTTTTATATCATTAATCGCTTCCATTAACTCTTCTTTACCATCATAAGCTAATAATATATGCAAAAAGAAGTTGTTGTTATTTTTAGTGTCATTTTCAACTTTTCTTAAATTCATCACTGTTTTTTTATCAAAAATTTTATGTCAAGAACCATAAAATTTAATATTAACTCCCCTTTCATTAATAATTTTATCCTGAGTGAACGTTTTAAAAGCCTCATTAATAATCTTTATTAAAAAAACGATTTCTTTTTTTGGTCTTTTAATAAAATTATCCTTAGACATTGCTCAGAATGAAATATGTTTAGCTAAAGATTGTTTAGTAATATAATCCATAAGCTCTTTAAAAGATTCGGCTCCTGATTTATGGCCCTCTCATGGATTTTTATTTTTCTTCTTAGCTCATCGTCTATTGCCATCAGGTATAAACAATATATGGTTGAGTTCCATTATAATTTTTATTGTAAATAAATTAATAATATTTATTATATCGTATTTTTATTATTTTATCAACTATGACAAAACTATTTACTTTTGGCAAATAAAATATAAAATAAAGATTAGATTTTGTATGTGCCGAGGGCGAGACTCGAACTCGCATGCCGTAAAGCACAAGTTCCTAAAACTTGCGTGTCTACCAATTTCACCACCTCGGCAGGCATTAGTGTCCCCGACAGGATTCGAACCTGTAGTCTCAAGTTCCGCAAACTTGCGCTCTATCCAGTTGAACTACGGGGACAATTAAAAAGAAAGGAAGTTTTCCTTTCTTTAAAAGTATATAAATTTAAAGAAAGAGTTTAAAACATTATTTTTTTGACAATTTGATCAAAAATATTACTATTTACTTCTGTTAACTTTGAATATTTATTTATTAAATATATTATTTCTCTTTGCATCTCTTTCTGAAAAGGAACATAAAGCTTTAAACGTGGAAAAGTAATAGGTATAATTGTAATTAGTAATGTATTATCATCTAACGTTTCAATACTACATGTTTCAATAGCATTTCATTCTACTTCATGATCTTGCAGAGTAATACCAAGGCTATCTATTTTGAAATTTTCTATCTTACTGTTTTTTTGTATGATCATTACAAATCCTAAAATTACAATTAAAGTTAATATTCAATTATTGTATTGATATCCTAAAAAAATAAAAATAGCTGACCAGCTAAACAACAGAAAATAAAAAGGTATACTTTTTTCTTTGATTTCATATTTTCAATCAATAGAATTAATATTTAATGGCATTGCGATTTCTATTGTTTCTGGTTCTTGAGTTTTTTCAATAATATTGTCAATTTTTTTATCAATATCTTCAATAGTTTCTGTTACCTGTTTTTCAATAGTTTTTGTTGTTTTACGAGTACGGGTTCTTGCTTTTGGTTTTTTAATTTCAGCATCCTTATTTGTTTTTTTTATTTTTATTTCCATATATAAACTTTATATATTTTATAACGCTATACTACCATAATTTGTTATTTTTTACAACCTAACTATTTTTTATTTTTTTAACTGCTTTAACAAATTTTTGTCCACGGTCAAATTCATTTAAAAACATATTAAAACTAGATGCCCCAGGAGATAATATAATAGCATCTCCTTTTTTACTTACTTTATATGCCATTTCTACTGCATCATCCATGGTTTGGATATTGCTAGTGACATATTTTTTTACATAATCTTTTTTAAGAATTTTTAAAATTCTTTCTCCAGCGCTACCCTGGAAAATAAACAATCTTATATTTCTTTTCATAAATTCTTTGGCTAGTTTTTTAATATCAAAACCTTTATCTACTCCCCCCCATATTACTATTGGATTTTTAAAAGTATTAAGCATATATAAATTAGCAATAGGATGAGTGGCGCAAGTATCATTAATGAATTTACGTTTTTGTATTTCAGTTACAAATTCTTGCCTTCCTTCTAAACCTTTAAAATCTCGTATAACTCTGGCTACATCTTCTTTATCAATATTTAAAGCTTTAGCAAATTGATAAATATTGTCTTCATTGTTGCCAGTAGTATAATATATATTCTTTTTGTTTTTAGCTACTAATTTCTTTAAATTTTTATTAATGATTAGAATATCATTCTTTTTCTGATATTTAAAAATTAAAGATTTAGAATTTTGATAATCTTCAAAATTCTTATGTCAGTCTAAATGTTCTGGCATGACATTAGTAACTATAGATATATGAGGGCTTTTTTTAGCGTATTTTGTATGATATAATTGGAAACTAGACATTTCTAATACAACGATGCTTTTTTCATTTAATTTATCCATAAAATCAAATGGCGAAACTCTGATATTTCCTCCCAAATACACTTTATTATAGTTTTTAAATAAAGGATGTTTCTTCTTTTTTATTTCATATTGGATTAAATCGTAAATTAATTTTGTGGTTGTTGATTTTCCTTTAGTCCCCGTGATGCCAACAACTAATGCTTTAGTATTTTCAAACAGAAAACCCATATCAGTAATTAATTTTTGTTTATTTCTAATAGTCAATTTATAGAATTCACTAGTTGGTTTTACTGCCGGATTAATAACAATAAAATCATTATTCTTAAAATCATTTTTATCATGCGAACCTAAATGATAAACAATATTTTTATAATTTTTTAATTTTTGAATTGATAGTTTTAAAACTTTAGAATCTTTAAGATCAGTAACTAAAACTTTGGCCTGATTTTTTGCGAAAAATTTAGCCGCTCCAATACCACCACCATGTAAACCTAAACTTCAAATCAATACTTTTTTGTTATTCAGCATTTTCTTAAAATTTATGTTCATATTTCAAAATTAATTTTATTAATATATATCTTAATATATTACCTTGTTTTTTGCAACTTTTTATGATAATATTTTTCTATGAAAAGGAGGGTTGCCTGAGCGGTTAAAGGAACGGTTTGCTAAACCGTGACTGCCTTAAAAGCGGTCCGTGAGTTCGAATCTCACACCCTCCGCCATTTTAAACAATCAATTTTTGATTGTTTTTTTAATATATTTTTGTTATTA
>ENA-UOWO01001310-UOWO01001310.1-activated-sludge-metagenome-genome-assembly--contig:-NODE-1310-length-33512-cov-7.588248_pt1 | contig 33512 bp, 24 predicted proteins | sample MGYA00238148_ERZ761564 | MGnify/ENA primary metagenome ERZ761564 (study PRJEB28885, sample SAMN05720194) | activated sludge metagenome | isolation source: Anaerobic digester | place: USA...
ACTTGCTTTTAATTTTGAATCTTTAGATTCTTCGCAAAAGAGGCTCAGAATGACAATTGCGTGCATTGAATGACAGACCCTCTGCAGGATGATATAATCTCATACCGAATTTAATTGGATAATTGAGAACACTATGCTAGATAAACTTGAAGCAATCCTCGACCGTTTTGCAGAGCTTGACCGCCGCCTGGCTGAAGCCGGCACGGACTTTCAGCTTGTGGCGGAGCTTTCCAAAGAACGCTCCGACTTGGAGCCGATCGTCAACCTTGCCCGGGAGTACAAAGACAACCTGGCAAAGACCGAGGAAACCGAAGAACTGATCAGCGTCGCTGATGGTGAATTGCTTGAAATGGCACACTTGGAGTTGGACGAGCTCAAATCCCGCTTGCAAGAGTTGGAAGCTGAGCTTAAAAGTATGCTAATTCCCAAAGACCCGCGTGACAATCGCAACGTTATTATTGAAATTCGCGCTGGCACCGGTGGTGATGAAGCTGGTCTGTTCGTATCGGATCTGCTGCGAATGTACCTGAAGTATGCCGACATCCACCGCTACAAGACCGAGATCATCTCCGCGAGTGAGACAGGTATTGGCGGATACAAAGACGTCACCTTTTCTGTTAAAGGTCGTGGAGCCTACTCGCGCTTCAAGTTCGAATCCGGTGTACACCGCGTGCAGCGCGTACCTGAAACGGAATCACAAGGGCGCATTCACACCTCCACTGTCACAGTGGCGGTCTTGGCAGAAGTCGAAGACTTCGAGATCGAAATTCCTGATTCCGATATTGAAATTGATGTCTTCAAGTCAGCCGGCGCAGGCGGGCAGAACGTACAGAAGAACATGACAGCCGTGCGCATCCACCATAAACCGACTGGCTTGATTGTAGCTTGCCAGGACGAACGCTCTCAACTGCAAAACCGTCTGCGCGCAATGAGCGTCCTCAAAGCGCGGCTCTACGAGATCGAGTATGAAAAGCGACACAGCGAGCTCGACGCTTCCCGCCGATCACAAATCGGCACCGGCGAACGCTCCGAGAAAATCCGCACGTACAATTATCCTCAGTCGCGTGTGACCGATCACCGCATCAATGTTTCTTCCTACAACATGGCTGGCGTGATGGATGGCTACGAACTGGACACTTTCATTGAGGAGCTGCAGCACGCCGAAGAAGCCGAACGCCTGGCAAATTTCGAAACCGATGACTGAAGATTGCCAACCTTCCGCAATCAACTGCGTTGAGCAGCCGCACCAGGTGGCGCTGATATTGCTGGCGCACGTGCTCCAAAAACCAAAGACCTGGGTGCTGGCTCACCCCGACACCCACCTCAATCCTGACCAAAAAGCCCACCTGGAGCAATTAATCAGCCGTCTGCAGCAAGGCGAACCCCTGCCCTACCTCACCGGTCAGCAAGCGTTTTATGGGCTGGATTTTGCCGTCAGCCCGGCTGTGCTCATCCCCCGCCCGGAGACTGAACTGTTGGTGGAGGAAGCTCTGAGTTGGCTGGAGGCACACCCGGACGCTACACACGTGCTGGACGTGGGCACTGGCTCCGGTTGTATTGCCGTAACACTGGCTACGCGCAAACCCTGGCTCACCATCACCGCCACCGACCTCTCCCCAGAAGCTCTCAACATTGCCAAACAAAACGCAGAAACGCACCAGGTATCTGCTCAGATCGCGTTTGAGCAAGCGGATTTAGTGCCCTCCGGAGATCACAACTTCGACCTCGTGTGTGCCAACCTGCCCTACATCCCAAGCGCCAAACTTGAGCAGGTCAACACGCTCGGCTTCGAACCAACCCTTGCGCTGGATGGCGGCCCGGACGGACTGAGCCTCATCCGCCGGTTGCTTGACCAACTGCCTCCAAAACTAAACTCCCCTGCTTTGGTCTTGCTCGAAACAGAAGCCACCCTCGGCGCGGATACGCTCGCCCTGGCAAAAACAGTTTTTCCGAAAGCGAACGTCCACTTGCTGCAGGACCTGGCCGGGCTGGATCGCCTGGTGAGGATAGAAATCTCATGATAACGCGCCTCATAGCAGCCACTCATCCCAATGCGATTCAGCTGGCCTGCGAAGTCATTCGCGCTGGCGGACTGATTGCCTTCCCCACCGACACGCTCTACGGTTTGGGCTGTGACCCGCATCTGCCTGCCGCTCTGCAGAAAATCTATGCCGCCAAGGGTCGCTCAATGTCCAAGGCCATCCCGGTCCTTATCAGCCATCCAGACCAGCTAAACGGCCTGGTTTCTGGTTTTCCCAAGCAGACTGGCAGTCTGATGGAACACTGGTGGCCTGGTGCGCTCACCCTGGTGTTGCCCAAAAACTCGCAATTGCCTCCCGATCTGACGCCCTACCCCGGGCTGGCTGTGCGCATGCCGGACCATCCGCTTGCCTTAGCCTTGCTCGACCAAAGCGGACCGCTGGCAGTCACCAGCGCCAACCTTTCCGATCACGACAACCCGCGGGATGCCCAGGGAGTTCTGGCACAACTTGACGGGTTAGTTAACCTGGTTTTGGATGGTGGCGAACTTATTGGCGGGCAGGCCTCAACAATCATCGATTGCCTGGGCAGTGAACCCAAACTTCTCCGCGAAGGTCCCATTCCATTCCCCGCTATCCTTGAAAGGTGGTATGCCGGATGACCCGACTGACCAATCCCTGGCTGGATTTTGTACTCGACCCTGAAGAAGGAACTTTCTATCTCGAGAGTCTATGCTTCCCAGGGGCAAGCCTGAAGAGTGCCCGCTACAACCTGAGTTTTAGCGGCAGCGTAGCACATCCAACCGTTAAGCTTGAATCGATCAGCCAGGAACAGCGAGAAGACTCCAAACATGGATCTTTGGAAGTTGTTTCAGCTGTTTATCGTGCTGATAAGGTCAATCTGGACTGGTTGGTGGAATTTGCCCTGCCAGCCGATCAACCTCTGCTCCTGCAGCGCATGGAAATTTGCAACAACTCGGAGCACGTGTTCCACCCTGACAGATTAACCTTTGGCGTGTTGCGCGCTGGCGAATTCCATTTATCTGAAAACCGCCCACAAAAAACCGCTTTTTTCAGCAGTGGTTGGCAAAGCTGGTCTCCTAGCGGAACCTGGCAAGATGGTGAAAAGCAGACGCGCAGTTGGCTGAAGCATCTGGCGCACCCAATGCTCTACAACACCGGCACGCCTATCACGCAGAAACACTCGCAGTTTTCATCCGATATGTTTGCTGCGATCATCGACCACAAGGCTCAAGCCGGACTGATTTGCGGATTTCTTTCCCAAAAAGAACAGTTTGGCTCGCTCCTCTGCACGTTGCACCCTGAACCAGACCTCCAGGTCTGGGCAAACGCGGACAAGATCGAACTTCGCCCTGGAGTAACTCTTGCCAGTGATTGGCTGGCCTGGCAATTCTTTGACATCTCCGATCCGGAGCCCTTCAAGGTCTATTTCGAAGCGGTAGCGCGGGAAAATGAAGTCGGGCAGCGCATGGAGACACCGCTAGGCTGGTGCAGTTGGTACTACTTTTTCCAGAATATCACTCCGGATAAGATCCGTACGAATCTCCAGGAAGTAAGCCAATTGAAATATCGCCTGCCTCTCAAGTACTTCCAGATTGACGATGGCTTTGAGCAGGACGTGGGCAGCTGGTTCGAGTTTGATCCTGAGTTTCCAGATGGAGTATCTGGTCTTTCTGAGGATATTCGCAGCGAAGGTCTGACGCCAGGAATCTGGCTTGCACCATTCATCCTGGAACCGCGTTCCAAGCTGATCCGCAGGCATCCCAATTGGCTTTTACGCAAACCCAACCAACGTCCGGTAAACAGCGGTTTTGCCTGGGGCGGGCTGGGACGCGCGCTCGACCTCACCCATCCGGATGTGCTTGGCTACGTCCGCGATGTGATCAAAACTTCCGTGCAGGAATGGGGTTTTCCCTACCTCAAGTTGGACTTTCTCTACGCTGCCGCCTTGCCGGGCACACATCACGACCCCACCAAGACCCGCGCCCAAATCCTGCGCCAGGCTTTGGAGTTGATCCGTGAAGAAGCCGGCAGCAATGCTATCCTGCTTGGCTGTGGCTGCCCAGTTGGCTCGGGTATCGGAATTTTCGACATGATGCGCATCAGCGCCGATGTCAGCCCGGAATGGGAGCCGAGCATATTTACCGTTAAAAAACCATTCCACGATGAACCGAACATGCCCTGCGCCCGCAACGCCATCCAAAACATCATCACGCGTGCGCCCATGGATCCCCACTGGTGGGTAAACGATCCGGACTGCCTGCTGGTGCGCGCTGATTCGAAGCTGACTCTGCCCGAGGTGCAGTCCCTGGCGAGCGCTATCAGCCTGACTGGCGGAGCACTCTTGCTCTCGGACGACTTGAGTAAACTCAGCGAAGATCGGCTGAGGATCGCCCAGAGCTTGCTGCCGGTACTGCCGCCAAATCCCCAGGTTCCTGACCTGTTCGAGACATCCATGCCCACCAAGCTACGCCAGGTAATACCAACGCCAGCTGGCGAACGGCACGTTATTGCACTTTTCAACTGGTCGGACGAGCCGCAAGACCTTGAGCTCAATTTGAAAGCTTTCGGGCTGGAAGGCAAGCCCTGGCTGATGCGTGAGTTTTGGACAGGCGAATGGTCAGAAGTTGAATCGGATTACGTTTTCCATGCAGTTCCGGCGCATGGCGTGCGCTTGATGACCCTCAGTCCTCTTCAGGATATTACCTACCTTGGCAGCGATTTGCATGCTTCGCAAGGGATAGAGCTGCGCTCGTGGAAGGTAACACGGTCCAAACTCACCTTCGATCTGGACCTTGGGCGTGAAGCCGAAGGCAGGATCTACCTCCATTGCCAATCCATCCCCTCAGGGATCACAGTAAACAAGCAAGAAGTTTACTGGATCCAGGAGACTGAAAAAGTGATCAGTATCGCAGTTAAGCTGGCCAATCCTGTGACTGTAAAGGTCAGCTTCTAATATTTACAGATTTCAGTGTCCTATCAGAAGTAACCCACCCCCGTGCCTGCCATGTGGATCAAATGAGAAGCGGTCAACCACAGGAGGTTGACCCTACCGAAGAACAATTGTCTTTGCCTTTTGAACCTTGGGGTAAGATTCTTCGCAAAAGCAGCTCAGAATGACAGCGTATCATTGTCATCCTGAGGAACGAAGGATCTTGCTTTTTGAACCTTGGGGTAAGATTCTTCGCAATAGAGGCTCAGAATGACAGCGTATGCTTGTCATCCTGAGGAACGAAGGATCTTGCCTTTTTCACCCTAAGATTCTTCGCAAAAGAGGCTCAGAATGACAGCGTATCATTGTCATCCTGAGGAACGAAGGATCTTGCCTTTTGAACCTTGGGGTAAGATTCTTCGCAAAAGCAGCTCAGAATGACAGATTTTAAACAAACAACCGTCCTCTTGCAGGGCGGTTGTTCGTAGTAACTTTAGGAATTATTTGTTTTCGTCGGGTTCGACGGGAGTGGGCTCAATGACAGCATTTGGAGAGGCCATCTCACGGTTTTTACGCGTGTTGGGGCGGTTGGCAGAACGCTTGCGCAGCGCCTTCACCAGGAAGAAGATACCAATACCCAGCGGGATAAGGAAGGGCAGGCAACTAATTCCGAAGCGGATCAGGAAATCCACCAGACCCTGGAAGCTGCGCACCAACTTTTCGAGCGACTCGCGCACCACGCCTTCGGGCTTCCATCCACCAATCTCGATCGGCTGCAGGGATGCCTCAGCAACCAGCGTGATTGCTATCGAAGAAAGGTCAGCAGACTCCTTCAGGTAGTTGATGTGACCCTGCAGGACTTCAATTTGTCCGCGGATGTTGGTCAGTTCGCGGAAGACTTCCATGGTGTTCGCAAGGTCTGTTGTATTCTCCATCAGTACCATCAGTTGCTCTTCAGCGGCTTTGAGGTTGCGCAGCCGCGATTCCGAATCAACGAAATCTGAAGTTACATCCTGTCCGGACTGGCTTTCAGAAATTACTCCCTCTGTACCATTCGCGCTCATGGCACGAATTTCAGCCAGTGTGGAATCCAACTTTTCAGCCGGTACCCGAATGGTAATCGTGGCTCTATCGTACGAGCGACCGCTGGAGTAATCCTCCTCTTTCCACGTGTAAGAATTGACCACAAATCCTCCCAAGCGACTTGCCATGTCAGAAATCTGCTTCATGGAATCATTGGGCTTGGCTACAGAAATGGTGATCTCGGCAGTCTTCAAAACCACTCGTTCCACTTGAGCTTGCTGCCCGGCGGAATCGTAAACGGCTCCGCTTTCATCTTTGCTCCAGCCTTCTTCCGTCATAGGGGGTGCCCCGTATTCTGGCATAACAGCAGGCGCTTCTGCTGGAGTTTCAAGCGAATTTCTTGAGGCAGAACTACACGCGGATAACATTAACATTGAAATCAGGGCTATTAACAAAATTTTATTCTTCATTTTGACTCCTTTTATTTTGTCTTCCACCCTAAAGACGAAAAAAATCGCTAATTGTTCCTGTGAGAAATTAAATCCCCTGGCTCAGCCTTGAGGCATGCCTCGAAGGAATTCCCAGGGCAAGGATGCGCTGTTGCACTGATTCCACATCATACGCCACGCGCCTGAAGAGCCAGGTATCTTCCTGGTCATCCCAAATAACATATGCCGCCTTGGGATTTCGGTCGCGTGGCTGTCCCACCGAGCCTGGGTTGAGAATAAAGCGCCGGTCAGAGCGCCAGCGATCGGCGTTTTGGGGTGTCAGAATCGTGGGACGTCCGTGAGCATTCTCGACAAATATGGACGGGATATGAGAGTGACCCACCAGGCAAATTTGCGTTTGGTATTCAGGAAAATTTTCGTTTGCGATGCGCGCACTGACAACGTATTCCCAAATGGGGTCGCGCGGACTGCCGTGTGCCAAGGTGATCTGACCCTCTTCAATCACAATCTCCAGCAGTTCCAAAAAATCGCGTGATTCCTGGCTGAGCAACTCGGATTGTATGGTGACTGCCCGGGCAGCCTGATCGTTAAACGTTCGCAGGTCAATGTAACCCATCAGGGCTGCATCGTGATTCCCCATGATGCACCGCAATCCAGGCTGCTGGCGCAGGAGTGAAATGCATTCGTTGGGGTCTGGCCCATACCCCACCACGTCTCCCAGGCACCAAACCTGGTCAAAGCTGCCAGCATCCGCTAGCACAGCTTCAAACGCCGTTAGGTTGGCATGAATATCCGAAACAATCAGTGTCCGCACTGGTTTATGGGATGCTAAACGTGAAGCTCCACTCCCCCCCTTCGATGTTTACCAAGGAGCTTGTGCCAAGCAGGACGATCCAGGAATTCCCGGGTTTTAGCATAAACGGTTTCCCGTTCTCGTCAAAAAATTGGATCGGTTTTTCGGCATCCGGGGTTTTCCAGGTAATCTCGTAGGCTTTTCCATCGCGAAAAACAGTGGCTGGCAGACCGTCGCCGTTGCCGATCAGGTCAATACTGTGCAGCGTGGTCTTGTATTCGGTGTAGGGCACATTGACGACTATCAGGTTCGAGAACGCGAGCTGGTCACCCGTGTTTTGATCAATCGATGGACCGTAAATATTGTTGGTGGTTTCGTCCATCGCAAAACGCAGGTATTTCCCGCTGGCTTTATCGAAGACAAACTCGCTTCCTTCAGCTGACGAGAAACTGATCCAAGCACTCGCACCTGCCTCCCCGCCTTCCGGGGTAATGCCATGAAATGCCATACCGCTTAAATCCGGGTCGTCAAGGGCATAGCCTTGATTGTTGAAATATTGTGAGAGCGAGGCGGAGTTGCCGAAAACACTATAAACCACGTTGCGACCGTCATCACACACCCCGGGGCAGAGGTACTTATCCGCAAAGTAGCGGCCTGGAATGTAATTGTTGAGGTAGGGTAATACATCATTCATATCACCGCCAGTAGAGCCCACCACAGCCTGGTAGAGACTGCCCAGGTGACCATCAACGCGGCGAATGGAGCGCACCGGACCAATCCGGTCGCTGTCCTGCCCGTAGTAGAGGGCGGCAAAACGATTGGCTCCCCAACCAATGAAGTACTCAAAGATGAGATCAGCCTTTGAAAGACCCGATTGCGGTTGATAATCAATCTGGTGATTGGAAATCTTCATGATAACCGGGCGGCGATTGAGCAGTGCAGGGTCTTCAACCTGCAGACCCGTCAGGGGATTGACGCCCTCGGGGTACGAGTCCGGACCCACGGGCGCAGCCACGGTTGGAGTAGGCTCGGATGTGGGAGCCAGGGTGGGTTCAGGGGTCGGCGTTGCACTGGGAAAAACCTCGTCAGTGGGTTTGGTCGAGAAAACAGCAGTGACCGTGCCTGCGATTGCAGTTCTCTCAGCATCCGTCAACGTCGGGGCAGCCGGAGCAACACAGGCGTTCATCAGCAGCGCAACGGTGAGTAAAACGAGCAAGATTCCTGGGGTTTTCTTCATGGCATCCATCCTTGAACAACGAAATTGTACCCCATTATCAGGGCAGGGACTATCTGCGTAGAATTTTTTTTAACATAGCGACCACTTGGCAAACCATACCTCGACTTTACTTTTCAGACCTCGACAACTATCTCAACAAAATCGGGAGGTATTGCAGCACTTGCTTCGATCCCATCAAGGCAAACTCACTGAGGTGGCAAAGGGGCAAACTGATCCAGTTCTCAGCCAGGTTGCGTGTGGTCGTGCCACCCGGGCAAGTCGTCGCGGCGTCTTCCCAGTCGTTGCTGGTGGAATTCCAATAAAATAGGCCTAGGGTCTCTTCACGCACACCAATCAAATCGCTCTCATTGTATGAGATCCGCATGTTCAAGGGCAACATAAACTGGCTGATTGGGTTGCTGAGGCTATCATATGCGGAGAGGTCAAATGTGAGACCGCCAAAGGCCAGCCCATCAGCGGGATGACCGGGAGCTCGCAGAGGTTTGTATTCCAGGTAAAAATCGAGGCTTGCAGCCCCGGCCGGAACGGTTATGAGCGCCCTGCCAGAATAGCTGAGGATGATTCTGCCTGTCGCGTTGGGTATGTATTCCCTCTGCCATTGAGTCATGAACCAATCGGGGTCCTTGATTGCCAGGAAGCTGGCAGGCGGTTCTGTTGCAGGCACAGTCAGGCGGTTGTACCCGAGATTCAGCTCATAACCAGCACTACAGGGAAAAGTTGGGTCGCCTGGTTCACATAATTCGACCAGATTGGTAAGGCTGGCCGGCACATTTCCGCTCAATAGGTTCCCACTCAGATCGAGGTAATTCAAGTTAACAAGATTTCCCAATTGAGTCGGAAGCGAACCGCTAAGCTCGTTATTTCGCAGGTTTAGAATCTGAAGTGTATCCGAGAGATTGCCGAGTGCAGCCGGGATCGCCCCGCTGAGGTGGTTATCTTGCAGGTAAATCTGAAACAGTTGCCCCTGACCCAACTGGGAAGGAATCGTACCAGTCAACTGGTTGGAATTTAGTCGTAACCAGGTTAGGTTTAGAAGATTCCCAAACTGAGTGGGGATCGAGCCAGAGAACTGATTTTTTTCAAGATACATCTTGGAAAGTTGGGAGAGATTTCCCAGGGATGCCGGTAAGGAGCCGCTGAGTTGGTTGTTATAGAGCTCCAGGTATCGCAAATTAGAGAGATTGCCCAACTGCGAGGGGATCGAACCACTGAGTTGATTCTGGCTCAGGTCGAGGTACATCATAGAAGTAAGCCCGCCGAATGTTGCAGGAATGGAACCGGTGAGCTGACAATCCTCGATGTATAGTGCGTATGCTTGGGTCAGGTTGCCGAGTTCAGGTGGAATCGATCCTGAAAGGAGGTTGCCTCCAATAATTAAGGCTTGAAGATTGGTCAAATCTCCCAATTCTGCAGGGATGGTCCCGGATAGTTGGTTATTGTAAAGGGCGAGGCGGGTCAGGTTGCTGAGATTCCCGAGTTCAGGCGGGATCGATCCTTGTAGCTGATTCCATCCCAGGTCAAGTGAGGTGAGTTGGGACAAATTTCCGAGCTCAGCGGGGATCGTTCCGCTAAATTGGTTCGCAAACAGCTGCAAGTCCAACAGTGTCGTCATGTTAGTCAAAAAAAGAGGTATTTGCCCGGAAACCTGATTATTGCTGACGTCCAATGTCTGCAGACTACTCAAGGCGCTCATTTCTTCGGGGAGGGGTCCGCTGAGCAGATTACTATCGAGGATAAGCTTGGTTACATGCCCGCCCAAGACGGTCACGCCAAACCAATTGTCAACAACCGTCGTCTCAAGCCAGTTGGTATGATCTGTCCAGCCTGCGCCATTGGTGCTGGAATAAAACGCCACCAGCGCTTCACACTCCCCGACTGAAACGTCAGTAACGAGGGCACAATCGAATGTGTTTATGCCTGAGTCAGGTTCAACCTTGTGGGCGTTAGTGGGTACAACATGGAAAACAACCAGAATAAGCGCTGCAAAAACAAGACACCGGCGAATTCTCTTCATATGTAAATCCTCGCAACTGGAATAGGTGATTATTGAGCCAAAAGTATACTCCCAAGCATGATTATTGCGGGTATTTGATGCAATATTTCTTAAATTTTGTCAATAATTATGGGGTAATTCACGGTAAATGCTAACTTAAGATCAATAAACTGAATTTAGCTTGCCTTCAGCAATCTTTAGAACACCAAATATGTTTAGCGGTCGGCTGGAAATACCCAAGCCGACCGCTTCTATTTCAGGGTTACCCGCCGAAAGCGCGATCGGTCAGGCTGGTGCCGACGTTGAAATACTGCGCGTCGGGGTGATGCAAAATGATAGCTGCAGTGGACTGCTCAGGCACCAATTGATATGCCGAGGTCAGGCTCATACCAAGTTCCTGCTCGGCAGGCAGCAATTCAAAGACCTTGCCATGGTCCTGCAATTCCGGAATGGAAGGGTAGCCCCACGAGTAGCGCAAACCCTGCTCCGGGCTCATCTTGAGCTCCCGACGGATCTGCTTGTGCAGGTAATCCGCGGTCGCCTCAGCCAGCTGCACAGCCAGCCCGTGGAAGAAGAATCCTTCCGAATATTCCCCAGCTGCGTCCAAGGCCTCAAAGCGCTCGGTCGCCTGCTTGCCAACCGTCACGACCTGCAGAGCAACCATGTCCATTACGCCCGAATCAAGCGGCATGAAGTAATCCGCCAGGCAGAGCTGCTCGCCGGCTGGTTGGCGTGGGAAGGTGAAGCGGGTCAATTCGCGCAGGTCCTTGCCGAGGGATGCCGGGTCAAAGACGATCAGGTCATTGCCCTCGGAAGCCGCCGGCCAGTAGCCGTAGACTGCCTGGGGTTTGTACCAGCCTTCTTTTTCCCCTTCCACCAGCATGCGTAACCTGCGGGCGTCAAACTCAGCCTGCATTTTTTCCCAGTCCTCACCTTTCAAGCCTGTTCCTCCCCAATTCATGCGGTACAGTGATTTGATGTCAAGGTGGGTTGCCACAGTTTGCAAAGGCAGGTTTCGCACCACTCTCGGTCCCCACTTGGAAACCTCAGGGATGAAGGTAGCTGGTTTGACGTTCGAAGTTTTTTCCGCAATGGAGACCGGGCGTTCCACTTTCTTCTTGCCAAATTCCTGGTCGGCTTTTTCCTTAACCGTCGCCAGCAAAGCTTCCTTGCGAACAGGATCCGAAAGCTGATCCATCACGTTCAAGCCTTCGAAGGCATCCTTGCAGTAGAAAACGCCGCCCCGATAGTACTCACCGCTTTCGGTTTTTAGAATCCGCCGGCCAAACGCCGGGTTGATCGCCGCTCCGCCAATCAGCACCGGGATGTCCAACCCTCGGCGCTGCAGTTCGTTGATGATCAGCGCCATCTGCTTACTGGTGGAGACCAGCAGCGCGCTCAGACCGATCGCGCTGGCTTTTTGTTCCACCGCGGCGGAAATGATCGTCTCCATCGGCACCTGTTTGCCAAGGTCGACCACTTCGTAGCCATTGTTCGAGAGGATCGTGCGCACCAGGTTCTTGCCAATGTCGTGCACATCGCCAAACACGGTCGCAATCACGAGTTTGCCCTTGGAGAGACCTTCCTGCTTATCCAGGTAATTCTCGAGATGGGTGACAGCCTTTTTCATGACCTCTGCGGATTGCAAAACAAAGGGCAGGATCAGGTCGCCCGCTCCGAAGCGATCGCCAACTTCTTTCATTGCTGGCAGCAAAACTTCGTTGAGGATCATTACCGCAACCACACCCTTTGCCTGGTCAGCGTTCTCGGCGAGAATGGCATCAATGTCTTCCTCGATGCCAGCCTTATGCCGGCGCAAGACCTTCTGGAACAATCTCTCGCTGTTCGTCAGCCCTTCGAATGGATCTGCCTTGCCAGCTTGATCATCCTCGCTGGTGACAACGGAGTCGAAGTAAGCGATGAAGTCAGGCAGTGCTGCGTCTGAGCGGTTGAAGATCAGGTTCTCCGCCAGTTCGCGTTCGTTGGCAGGAATTTCCGCGTATGGCTTCACCTGAGCCGGATTGACGATAGCCATGTCGAGCCCGGCTTGAACAGCATGATACAGAAAGACGCTGTTGAGCACTTTGCGCGATGCTGGAGAAAAACCAAACGAGACGTTACTGACACCCAGGGAAGTGTGTACACCCGGCAGTTCTTTTTTGATCAGGCGAATGCCTTCCAGGGTCTGGATGGCAGAATCGCGGTAAATTTCCTCACCGGTTGCGAGGGTAAAGGTTAGGTCATCAATGACAATATCTTCAGGTCGCAGATCGTACTCCGCAGCCAGCTCCACCAAGCGGCGGGCTATCTGCAGTTTCCGTTCAGCGGTCTTTGCCATGCCCTCTTCATCGATCGTCAACGCCATCACGGCCGCGCTGTGTTGCTTCGCAAGCGCGAAAATACGCCGGGGTTTGGCATCTCCAGCCTCAAAATTGGTGGAGTTGATCAGGCAGCGCCCTGGGGCAGTCTCGAGGGCTACTTCAACCACATCAGGCTCAGTCGTGTCGATCACCAGCGGCACCGGCACTTCGAGCGTGAGGCGCTTGACCAATCGGCGCATCATGTCCGCTTCATCGCTGCGTTCAGTGACCGCCACGCTGACATCCAGGGCGTGCGCGCCAAAGTCCACCTGGTCTCGCGCGATCTGGAGCATGCCGTCGTGATCCTCAGTTAGGAGCAAACGCTTAAAAGCACGGGAACCCTGGGCATTGAGCCGTTCGCCGATCACAAAAGGCGCAGGCTGCTGCTCGAGAGCCACCGCCTGGACGGAAGAAGCCAGCGAAGCAAAAGCCCCAGGTTCGTTCTTCGTCGGGGAGAGAGCAGCAATTTTCTGGCTCAAAGCTAAAATATGGGCGGGCGTGGTGCCGCAGCATCCACCAACCACGCGGATACCATAGCGGCCGACATATTCCGACAGGGCAGTTGAAAACTCCTCTGCCTGCATGGGGTAGACAGCTTCGCCATCGACATTCATCGGCAAGCCAGCGTTGGGAATACAGGAAATCGGCAGTTGCGAATGCTCACTCAGGTAAGAGATTGCGCCGCGCATGTGCTCCGGACCAGTGGAACAGTTCAGCCCAACCACGTTCACGCCCATCCCTTCCAGGATTGAGAGCACTGCGGTGATGTCCGTTCCTAGTAACATTTTTCCATTGATATCGAGGGTAACCTGCGCCTGGATTGGCAGCCAGATCCCTGTATCTTCAAAAGCCAGTTGGATGCCATGGATGGTCGCTTTGACTTCCAGGATATCGTTGGAAGTTTCGATCAGCAGCAGATCCGCACCGCCTTCGATCAGTCCTCTTGCTTGCTCGCGGAAAAGTTCCACAAGCTCGTCGTAAGTGATGGTGGACATTTCAGGATCGTTGGTGGAAATGAGTTTCCCTGAAGGACCGATCGAGCCTGCAACAAAGCGTGGTTTCTCGGGGGTGCTGTATTCATCCGCGGCTTTGCGAGCCAGCTGTGCCGCCGCAAAATTGATCTCGTGGGTTTTGTCAGCCAGGGCATAGTCCGTCAGGGTTAGGCGATTAGCCCGGAAACTGTCGGTTTCAACCACGTCAGCGCCGGCTTCAAGGTAAACTTTATGAATTCCGGAAACAGTCTGAGGGGAGGAAAGTGCAAGATAGTCGTTACAGCCATGGTATTGTTCACCACCAAAATCCGCGACGGTTAGTTTCTGCAGTTGCAGCATGGTGCCCATGGCGCCGTCGAAGATCAAAACACGCTTGTCTAGTTCTCTGAGATACGCGTCTTTTCTGGTCAGTTTTTTATCCGTCATCTTTGTCACCTTTATAAAAGATACCTCACCTGGAGGTATCCCTTCGCAGTCTTTTTGCCCGACAATTGAAGCATCCCAAAGGGAGAATATCGAGTAAAGCGAGTTTATCATATTAAGGAATGACCTTCAAATTGTAGTAGATTGAACAAAATTCGTGGGCGAGCAAAATTTACCATTGGATGAAACAAATTCTTCGTAGGGCGCGCTTGGAAGCACCACATATTTCATTGTGTGGAGACGTTGGTGTGCTTCCAATCCGCCATCATAGCATTATTAATTCACAGCACGCATTTAATATCCAACACCGGGGTGCCATCAACCGCCTCCATGTCCCGCAGTCGCAGGCGATTCCCGTCCACCTCCAACACTTCCACCAGGTGAACGCCAATTGGATTCGGGCGGTGGGGTGAGCGGGTGCCAAAAACACCCTTGGGCAGCAGCTGGTGATTGCCGTGGGGCGGCAGCTTCAACGGCCAACGTTCAGCCAGATGCAGCCAGGTGAAAACCAGTAGCTGGTCGTCAGCCTTAATGCCATCCAACCCCTCCACAAACTCAGGTTCCAAAATCAACCAGGCTTCCAACCCGGAACCTACGCCCTGGGCAGGTGCTTTCTCCACCTGGGACAGGTCCGATTCGATCCGACCAATCACTTTTACTTGGTATTCTTCGGGCATATTCCTCCGACAAAACGATCTTGTCACTCAATCATACTCCCTTAACAACGCGGGAAATAATGTATAATCTCAGCATGGAAGATAACCAAAACCAGCCCATCCCCTTTAAGTTTTATTTACCCGGCATGCTAGTACTCATCATTCTTGGAGCGATCGGGGTCGGTGCGATCCTTACGCTGACTTTGCCCACCATCGGTCCGCGCTGGTTGTTTTACTTCTTCGTTGTCATTTTCGTGACTGGTCTTTTCCTGCCCTTCACCTGGTTTCTGAACTTGCGATTCCCCTCCAATCCTCCTGCCGCACCCCAGGTGATCATCCGCCAGGCAGCCTGGTTTGGCATCTTTGCCGCGCTGATCCTCTGGCTGCAGATGGGACGGGTGCTGACGGTACCCCTGGGAGTCATTTTAGCTGCAGCACTCTTCCTGGTGGAGTTTCTGATCAGGCTTTGGGAACGCAGCCGCTGGAAACCTAACCCACAAAGCAATTAATCATGGTCTCCCTGCGCGATATCCCCTCGGTAGATCAGATTCTCAAACACCCCCGCACCGAGCAGCTTTTAGGGTCCTTTGGGCACGCCTGGACCGTCTCCGCCATCCGCCAACTTCAGGATGAGCTGCGCCAAACCCTGCCAAATCTCACTGAAATCCCCTCCGATGAGGAACTTATATCCTCACTTGAATCTATTCTCGAAAAGCAATCCCAGCCGTCTCTTCGGACAGTCATCAACGCCACCGGCGTGCTTTTGCACACCAATCTCGGTCGCGCGCCACTGTCAAACGATGCCTTAGAAGCCGTCGAAAGTACTGCCAGTGGCTACTCAACGCTCGAATTTGACCTCGCCAAAGGCAAACGCGGCAAGCGCGACGTGCATGCCAGCGATCTGCTGACTCGCCTCACCGGTGGCGAAAGCGCCCTGGTGGTCAACAACAACGCCGCGGCGGTGCTGCTGGCGCTCAGCGCGCTGGCAAAAAGCAAGAATGTAGCCATCTCCCGCTCACAACTGGTGGAGATCGGCGGCGGCTTTCGCATCCCGGATGTGATGAAACAATCCGGTGCCAAGCTGGTCGAGGTCGGCACCACCAACCGCACGCGCCTCTCAGATTTTGAGCAGGCAATCGCCGAAGGCGCGAGCATCCTGCTAGTGGCACATCAATCCAATTTCAAGATCATCGGCTTCACCGAAGAACCTGCTCTCGAGGACCTCGCCAGGCTGGCGCACCAGCACGGTGTACCTCTCATGGTGGATCTTGGCTCCGGTGCGTTCCTGGACACCGCCAGATATGGTCTGGCCCATGAAACCACCGTGCAGGAGACGCTTGCCAAAGGCGCGGACCTGGTCTGCTTCTCTGGCGACAAGCTCCTGGGCGGTCCCCAGGCTGGGATTATCATCGGCAGGAGCGACCTGCTCACCAAAATCCGCCGACACCCGCTTTATCGCGCCATCCGCGCGGATAAACTCTGCCTGGCAGCGCTTTCAGCCACTCTCTTGCACTTTCTCAAAGGCGAAGCTGAGCGAGCAATCCCGCTCTACGTGATGCTTTCCCGCTCCCTCGAGGACTTGAAAGCCCAGGTTCAGAGGTGGATCGATCGCCTGCAATCCGGCAGCGCTTTGGAAGGGCTTTCAACGGTTGGAGGTGGAAGCCTGCCTGGAGAGACTCTGCCCACCTGCCTGCTTGCCCTAAAAGTGAAATCACCAGCAAAATTCGCTGCCCAACTAAGGGGAACCAATCCGCCGACCATCGCCAGGGTCCAGGAAGATCTACTGCTGCTCGATCCACGCACGGTTCTCCCCTGGCAGGAAGAAACCCTATTAAAATCACTACAAACCACCCTCTTTGAACGGAAGGAATATCTATGAAACACGATCTTGACGCTCTGATGCAGAAATACGACATAGACTATCTCTGGGTCAGCGGTCCCGCCCAACACAACCCCAACATGGCCTACTTCACCGGCGATTGCCATGTTACCAACGCGGACCTGTTTTACATCCCCGGTCAAACGCCCATCCTGCTTCACGGCATGATGGAACGCGACGAAGCAGCAAAAACTGGCTATCGACTGATCAGTTACTCTAACTACCCAAACCAAAAGTTCTACGCGCAGGCCAATAACGACCCAACCGAAGCCTCTGCCCTGCGCTACAAGCAAATCCTGGAAGATGTAGGCATCGCTCAGGGGAAGGTTATGCTCTACGGAGTGCGTGAATTTGGACCTTTTTTCTCCCTCGTCACGCGCCTGCAACAGCTTCTCCCTGAAGTAACCTTTGTTGGTGATCCGCTCGATTTGATCTTGATGGAAGCCCGAGCCACCAAAAGCTCGGAGGAAATCGAACGCATTCGACAGATGGGCATCATCACCACTTCAGTTGTTCAAAAGACCCGCGACCTGCTCACCAACCACAAAGTGGAGAATGAAACCCTTATTAAGCCTGATGGGCAGCCTCTCACCATAGGTGATGTCAAAGCCCAGATAAACCTCTGGCTGGCAGAAGCCGGCGTGGAAAACCCCGAAAGTACCATTTTCGCCATTGAGCGTGATGGCGCGGTTCCCCACAGCAGCGGTACACCAACCGATCCGATCAAACTCGGGCAGGCAATCGTCTACGATATCTTCCCATGCGAAGCTGGCGGCGGCTATTTCTACGATTTCACCCGCACCTGGTGCTTGGGCTATGCCCCCGATGAAGTCCAAAAAGCTTACGATCAGGTCAAAGAAGTTTACGATACAGTCGTTTCGGAACTGGAAGTTGGCGTCAACCCCGCCCGCTATCAAGCCCGCACCTGTGAACTTTACGAAGCCATGGGGCATGAAACCATCCGCCAGAACCCAAAAATCGAGGCGGGATACATTCACGGTCTTGGTCACGGCGTCGGCTTGAACGTGCACGAAAGACCATTCACCGGTCTCGAAAATGATCCGACCAACCTGCTGAAAGTTGGCTCAGTCATGACGATCGAACCTGGTCTCTACTACCCCGATAAAGGCTTTGGCATCCGCCTGGAAGACACCTGGTATGTCAAACCCGATCACACCTTCGCCAAGTTTGTGGACTTCCCCATGGATCTGGTGATCCCGATGAAAGGCGATTAACATGAAAAAGATCAACATGCGCGTCCTTGGTATTGAAAGTTCCTGCGATGAGACCGCTGCGGCGGTTGTTGAAAACGGCAGGGTGATCGAGAGCAGCGTGATTGCCAGCCAGGTGGATCTGCACGCGCAGTTTGGCGGGGTGTATCCTGAACTGGCTTCGCGCGAACACGTCAAGGCTGTTCACGCGACGGTCAACGAAGCCCTCCAGCAGGCACATATGGGGCTTGCGGACCTGGATGGCATCGCGGTTACCCGCGGTCCGGGTCTGGCTGGCTCGTTGGTGGTGGGTGTAAACCTCGCCAAGGGACTGGCTCTCTCGGCCGACCTGCCGATTGTGGGTGTGAATCACCTTGAGGGGCACCTATATTCCGCCTGGCTGTACCAGTCTGGCAGCAAGCCCACTCCTGAACCCAAATTGCCGCTGTTGGCTTTGTTGGTCTCAGGCGGTCATACCGAATTGGTTTTAATGCACGATCATCTACAGTACCAATTGCTGGGTGGCACGAGCGATGATGCCGCCGGCGAAGCTTTTGACAAGGTCGCGCGCCTTCTTGAGCTTTCCTACCCTGGCGGACCTTCGATCCAAAAAGCCGCCATGCAGGGCAATCCACGAGCCTTCAACTTCCCCAAAGCACGCTTGAGCGAACCCTGGAATTTCTCGTTCAGCGGGCTGAAAACCGCCGTATTGCGGACCGTGGAAGAGTTCAAGTCTGCCAAAAAGCCTATACCCACGGCGGATATTGCCGCCAGCTTCCAGGCAGCAGTTGTGGCAGCCCTCTTCGAAAAGACGATCGCGGCAGCCCGTGAATTCGAAGCTCGCGAAATCATCGTGGCGGGTGGCGTCAGCGCCAATAAAGCCTTGCGTGAAGCTTTCCGCTCTCAAACCGAATTCGGGGTGCACATCCCGCACATCAGCCTCTGCACCGATAACGCTGCTATGATCGCAGCTGCCGGCAACCGTCATTTCATCGCCGATGAAGCTTCCAACCTGGATTTTGACGTGCAGGCAAACTGGTCCATAGCTGCTAGCGCCTGAGAAAAAAAACTATCAAACCAACGAACAAAAAGGAGCGAATATGGATGTAAAAGTAACTTTAGATCAAGGAATAGCTTTAACTGCTACTGCCGATTCTGGCCATGAAGTCAAGCTGGATGCTGCGGAAGGGTTCGGCGGTCATAATGCTGGCTTCAGACCGATGGAGTTGATGGCGATCGGCGCTGCAAGCTGTTCGAGCATGGATGTTCTATCAATTCTTCGCAAGAAAAAGGTGCCTTTTACGGGATATGAATGCAAAGTTCACGTGGAGAGCGTGAAGGATCAACGACCATATGTTTTTAAATTGATGGAATTTGAGTATATCGTTACAGGCACTGGGATCAACCGGGCAGACGTGGAACGCGCCGTGCAACTTTCTGAAGAAAAGTATTGCCAGGGAATCGCCATGTTGGGTAAAACCGCAGAGATCCGCAGCAAGATCACCATCATCGAAGAGTAGCGTCAATCAAATTATCTACTGGCTGCCATGGAAGTTCAAATCTTCCGTGGCAGGTTGTTATTCTACAGTCATCTTTACGAACACGACATCACATCCCGTATATACGCGAAGCAGTTCGTATGGGCAGACCCCCTGTCTGCCCGGATTAATAAAAAATGTAGGTCGGAATGAGACCGCCCGAGACCCTCTGCTCATAATGCACCCCTCGCGGGCTCACTCCGACGTTTACGTTATCGGCGGAGTGGTGAACTACACACCAATTCGCCCTACATCTGGGTCACCACAGGGGGTGACCACTACAACAATATTTCCGGGTAGGGGCAGACCCCTGTGTCTGCCCGGAGAGGCTTGGGAGACCTGGCGGTCAACGACCTCACGCGGTCGTCAACCCCACGTGACAATCTTGTTAGGTTGAGAATCCCGGCGGAGGCTTTGCGCTGATTGTGCTCGCATCGGGAAATGATTAATTTGGTAGCGGCGACGCATGCGTCGCCTCGACGGGTGACTCGAGGTCGACTGTTATTGAATTATTGTGCATTTCCAGGTTAACCAAACCGGGCTAGACCTATTACCTCGTCAAAAAAATGTGTACATTCGGTTTACTGGTAAAATCCCAAAGTATGAAATTGCGAAAGTTGCTCTTTCTGCTCCTCTTGTTGACACTCGCTGCCGGCTGCGCCGGGCAAGCGGCTGAGACTGCCCTGCCCGAACCCACATCAATCCCTGAAACCAGCCCTACTCCTGAGCCAAGTCCCACCCTGACTTTCGCTCCGGTCCAGTTAGAGCTGCCACCCCTGCCCCAAAATTGCACCCACTACAAGTTGGATCTGATCCTCAACTACTACTCCCATTACGGTGCGGTGACCGAAGTGGTCACCTACACCAACCGCAGCAGCCACTCGCTGGAGGCGATCCATTTCGTGGTTCCTCCGCGTAATTTTGAGGGCAGCTATGAGCAATCCGACCTGCGCGGCGACCGTGTGGCAGGCTTCACAGAAGATGGCATCCACTCCCTGGTAAGCCTTTCCTCGCCTTTGCTCCCCGGCGAAACGACCATTTTCACCTTCAGTTTCAGGCTCTATTTCCCGCTGCATCAAGGCATATACGGCTATACCACCCAACAAACCAACATCTCGGATTGGTATCCTTTCATCCCGCCCTACGATGAAGAGCAAGGCTGGCTGGCTTACGACCGCGTGGTGGATCAGGACAATATCATCGTGGGCGAATCGATCGTCAACGAATTCAGCGATTTCGACGTGACCCTCACGCTCACGGACCGCGCTGAGCTGATCGAAGTCGCCGCCAGTTCCCCCGCCAGCGGCTCGAACGGCAAATATTCCTATCATCTTGAAGGCGCGCGCGGTTTTTCTTTCTCAGTCAGCGACAGCTACTTCGAGCATGAGATCGTCCAGGATGGGATTCGCATTCGTTCTTACGTCTTCATGAACAACATCGAAACCGGCAAAGCCGTCACACAACTTGGCGCGAACGCGATGAAGCTCTACGGCAAGCTTCTCTACCCCTACCCGCACGAAATGGTCTCGATCGTGGTCGGAGATTTCCTGCACAACATGGAAATGGACGGCATGGTCATGATCAGTTATGGAATTTTTGATTTCTATGACGGATCACCAAAAACAGATCTTGTGTTAATGACCTCCCACGAACTGATGCACATGTGGTTTTATGGCACCATCGGCAGCAACCACGCCCTCGAACCCTGGCTGGATGAAGCCTTTGCGACCTACGCGGAGCTGCTTTATTACCAGGAGTATCATCCCTCAGACGTGGAGTGGTGGTGGGCGATTCGCATCCACGAACAGAATCCTTCAGGTTTCGTGGATTCGGACATCAACCTGGAAGGCGGTTATGTGCCCTACCGCAATGCTGTTTACCTGCGGGGAGTCCAGTTCCTCAACGAAGTCAGGCTGGCAGTTGGCGAGGGTGAATTCTTCGCGGCTTTGAAGGACTATGCTTATAGCAACACCTGGCGCATCGCTACCCAGCAGGATTTCGTCGATGCCTTCGCGCGTCACAGCCAGGTGAACCTGGAACCAATATTCTCCAATTATTTTAAAGACTAGACTGATTTTCTGCCGAAAGAGTCCTTTAGTGAGTAGTCTGTCAACTTGACACCCCTGAATTTGGCGGGTAATATCCAAATCTGGAGTTTATATGACTGATAACAAAAACCTAACCCCTGACACTCAGCCAGAGAAAAACGGCGGGACTGTCAGCCCGAAATCCTTCTTCAAACACCCAGGTATGATCGCAGCTGGCACGTTAGTCCTGCTCGCGCTTATCTTTTTGATAACCTGGCTGACAGGCAGAGAACCGCGTTCCCAGGCTGAAGTCACGCCGACCATCGCTGTACCGGTAGTGTTACTTGAAACAGAGGAACAGCCCACCAGCCCCGTAGTGTCAACCCAAACGATTGCTCCCATTCCCACTGAAGCACAGCCCACACCCGAACCGACAGCTTTACCGCGCGCTGAAGTGATCACCTACACCATCCAGGAAGGCGAAACCGTCGCGTCCCTGGCAGCAAAATTCAACCTGTGGCCAGAAACGATCCTCTGGGGCAATCGCTATGAACTCGGTGACGACATCCGCAATTTCACCCCAGGTACCACCATTTTTATCCTTCCAGTGGATGGTATTTATCACACTTGGTCGGCTGGGGAAGGTCTTGGCGCTGTCTCAAACTATTATGGCGTAACCCCTGAAGACATTATTAACTACCCGGCAAACAACCTGTCTCCTGAGACGATTGGCAGTTATGCTGCGCCCAACATTACCGCCGGCACGCGTCTTGTGGTACCGGGTGGAACCCTGCCGAATTATTTCGCGAGTGACACCCTGCTCTACTACGCTGCGGTTGAAAAACTCAACTCTTTGCCCCTTGGGGATGCCGAGAGTTTCCCAGCTCCGCGTCAGGAGATCATCGCCTACGAGGTCCAGCCGCTCGACTCGATCTTCAATATTGCTGAGGAATTCGGTCTTTTGCCTGAAACGATTCTTTGGACCAACCGCTACCTCATCGGCGACACGCCAGATGGCATCCATCCTGGTCAAAAACTAATTATCCTGCCTGAGGATGGCGTCTATCACGCCTGGCTTTATGGCGAGGGCATGAACGGCGTCTCTTCGGGCTATGGCGTCACCCCCCAGGACATCCTGGATGAGCCCCTCAATCAACTTGACCCCCAAACCATCGGTGATCTGAGCCTGCCGCTCATTAAGACTGGTACCTTCCTCTATATCCCTGGCGGAAAGGGCTCCATTCCATCATGGGTGAGTATCGTCACAGACCCTGGCACTGGTACGGGCAATCACCCGAACGTCTCCTATTTGGGCGCCTACGCCTGTAACTCAACTGCTTGGCTGACCGGGAGTGGCATCTTCCAACTGCCCAATAGCACGAGCGCCATCAGCGGCTATGAGTACAACCCTCCGGTACACAACGGTCTCGATTACGACGGTGATACTGGCGATCCCATTTTCGCTACGGACAATGGCGTGGTGATCTACGCCGGCTGGTCTGACCGCGGTTACGGCAACACGATCGTGATCGATCATGGCAACGGCTACCTTTCGCTCTATGCACATCTCATGGATGGCGGCGTAGCTGTTGGCTGCGGTGCGGCGGTTTACAGCGGCACTGTCATCGGTTACATGGGTAACACTGGCAATTCATCCGGTTCCCATTTGCACTTTGAATTGCGTTACAACGGCAGCCCGGTCAATCCACACGGTTTTGGGTTGTAAATTGTTTTGAATTCTATAAGGCTGGTCGCCACGACCAGCCTTTGTGTTTAACATCAAAGCAACATTTTTGTGGGGGTGAAATGTTTAGATCGCCACGTCGCTTCACTCCTCGCGATGACAAAAGCTGTAGGGTGGTTTGGCGTGCTCGAAGAGTATGGCGTCAAGTCGTAGGTCAGGTTGCGCAGTTCAACCTGACATCGGAAATCTGTTTTTTTGAGGGCTCTATTTGCCAACATACGTGACGTCAGGTTCAACCCCATTCGCCTCGCTCAGGGGCAGGTAGAAGAACCTGATCTACGCGTTACGTCTTACGTCATCGCGAGGAACGAAGTGACGTGGCGATCTGCTTATATTTCCGTTTTCATGGAGACCTTCGGTCAACTCGCGTACACAGCCATGAGGTCGGTACGATCAAGCGCAGGTATGGTGGGTCATCTTGCTCGAAGAGTATGACGTCAAGTTACCTCGACCTGTCTAAAAACTTTCATAGCCAACCCACCGCCAGCAACCCATCAATAACATCAATTTACGGTGGGTATGCTACATCCAATTTTGCGATCTGCAAATGCTCTTTGACGCCAACCCACCCTATCCTGCCTTTGTCATCCTGAACGCAGTGAAGGATCTAATTTTTAACTACTAGATTCTTCGCAAAAGAAGCTCAGAATGACACGCATTGCCAGCTTGAGCCCTTTCCGCCGCGATTCCAGGGCAGGATCGCAAGCCGGCCTACAACAAGCCTTACCCCCTCAACGGAGGGGGATAAAGGGGGTGGGTTTTTTGCTCTGTAATACCTGAAGGATCTGGTTTTCAAGTGACTAGAAGAATCGGAATGACACGCATTGCCAGCTTGAGCCCTTTCCGCCGCGATTCCAGGGCAGGATCGCAAGCCGGCCTACAACAACAACTCATTAGATTCTTCGCAAAAGAAGCTCAGAATGACAGCTGGTTTTTCGTCTTAGGTGAATTGCGGTAATCTGACTGCCTGAAAACTGGTATACTGCCAATGGGAATCACCTGTATGCGCCTACGCTTTTTTGCTCTCCTTATTGCCTCGATTGTGCTGCTTTCCTCTTGCGCCCAGCCTGCCAAACCCCCTTCAGACCTCCCCACACCGGTCGCGCAGATCACCAGACCACCTGAAGCTGCCACCAATCCCACCCCACAGGCAGAACCAACCAATTCTACAGAACCCGAACTTCCATCCTTGCTTGAAAAGCGTACTGTCTACAACCTGGATGTAAATCTTGACTACGCGCAACATTCCGCCAGCGTTGTGGAGAGCATCACTTACTTCAATCGTACCGACCAGCCCATGAGCGAATTATTGCTGCTTGTGCCGCCACGCTACTTTGCAGGGGCGTATTCACAGGAGAACCTCAGCGGGGAGCTGGTTGGACAATTGCGCGAGAACGGCATCCAGACCATGCTCAGTCTCAAACCTGCCCTGCAGCCTGGAGCTTCCACCCAGATCCAGATCACATTCACACTGATCTTCCCCAACCGCCAGGGCGTTTTTGGCTGGTCGGAAATGCAGACCAACCTGGTGGACTGGTTTCCAATCATACCGCCATTCAATCCAGCTTCCGGCTGGCAGGTGAACCAAAGAGTGGTGGACTCCACCAACACCATCGTCGGTGAGTACATCCTGGCTGACTCTGCGGATTTTAACCTGCGCTTGCGCCTGACGGGATCAACCCAAAAACTGGTGATTGCTGCAAGCAGCAAGGGCGTCGAGGTGCCTGGATTTATTGAGTACAAGTTACCCCTCGCCAGATCGTTCTCGCTATCCATCAGCGATCGCTTCGTGGTCCAGGAAGCGCAACACCAGGGAGTTACCATTCTGACTTACGTTTTCCCGCAACATCGGGATGCTGGAGAAGCGATCATTGAGGTCGCCAAAAACGCGCTGGACATGTTTGCTGAGCTCTATTACCCCTATCCGCGCAAAACGCTCAGCCTGGTGGCTGCCGATTTCCTGCACAACATGGAAACAGATGGCATGCTGCTGATCAGCAAGGGTGTGATCGATTTCTACCGCGACGCGCCGCTTAACAATCTCACCATCCTCATCCCGCACGAAATTTCGCACCAGTGGCTTTACAGCCTGGTAGGGAATAACCCCGCCAGGGAGCCCTGGCTGGATGAAGCCTTCGCGACCTACAGCGAAGGGTTGTATTTCGAACGCTTTCACCCCGATCATTTGAGTTGGTGGTGGGAAAACCGGGTGGACGGGTTTAAACCCAGCGGTTGGGTCGATTCGACCACGAGCATCCCAGGCGGCTACACTGCCTATCGCAACGCGGTCTACCTGAACGGAGCGAGATTCCTTCAGAGCCTGCGCGAATTGGTGGGGGACAAAGCGTTTATGGCTACATTAAAACAATATGCCGTTGAGAATACCTATGGAATTGCTTCAGGACCCGACTTTTTCGATGCGATTCGGATGAACAGCGATGCCGATCTGAATCCATTACTGAGACAGTTCTTCGAAGATCCCCCATCTTTTTAGTGCTTCAGACCTAATCTGCTGAGATCATGCTGGCAGAGTCTGAGAGCGTGCTGGCACGCACCACCTGATTTCCCCTGACCAGGGTACCCTGGTATGCTGCCACTCCCTCCACTGACGTCCAGCCTTCGAGGTTGAAGGGCAACACACTCCAGGCAGCCGGTATCCACTGACCGTTATATTTGCGCGCCAGGTGCACATGCGTGCCGGTAGCGCTGCCGCCTTCGCAGGAGGGTCTTCCCACCTTGTCGCCCTGCTTAAGGCGATCGCCAACTTTTACCCGACCTTCTTCAGCCATATGGAGGTAAAGGACCACCCACCCCGTTCGTTCGTCGCCGTCGCCATCCAGGTCGAGCATGACCGTGCCAATATCTACTCGCGCCACTATGCCATCAGCAACAGCCAGGGCGTACTGCTCGGTCTCAACACAGCCCTGCGTCAGGCTTGGGGGAGCAAAGTCGATCGCTGCCCAGGGTTTGCGCGTGCCCCAGCCGGTGTGCGGACCGCCTGTGTAGGACCAGGTGGTGCCGTCCTGGAAGGGCAGGATAAATTGCGGTTGGGTAAGAGACCCGGGTAACACGGTCAGGTCCCGCTGCCAGGGGTCACCAAACAACTCCTGAAAGGTTTTCGCGAAACCATCGGGTCCAATCGCCTTCTTGTACGCCTCTCCCTTATAAACCTGAGAGAAATAGTAATGCAGTGCAACTGTGGCAGAGTTTTGCCAGGGATCAATATTTTCGACAGTGCCGTCGTCCAAAATCATAGAAGTTGACTCACCCTTGAAATAACGATAAAAACCATCATTCAGCAAGTCAGCCGCATAAGAAATCTGCAGTTCAACACTGCGGTGGTAATTTTCAAACCCCAGGAAGGTGGATTCTTTCGTTTGGTCCCGCTGCGGGTTGCTAAGAGCTCCGGTTTGATATTCCACCAGCGCCAGGAGCAATTTGGGATTCAGGCTGTAATTTTCCGCGTAATACTTGATGACCCCAGCCGAATTTCGATACTTTTCCTGGATGAATGCACCGTAATTCTTAAACCAGCCATCTGTCGAATCCAGGAAGACGCGCAGATCGAAATCCAACAAGTCAGGACCATAGACAAAAGCAGTGTCTGGAATGATCTGGTAACTGGGTCCCCAAAAAGGCACATAGTAGATGGGCATTTTCATGGGATAACCTGGGGGAAGGGTGGTAACATCTTGCGGGATTTCCGGGTTCGAAAAAAGAATTTCAGAAGGAGTTGTGCCGAAACGAAGCGAAAGCAGATCGAGGTTGTCGCCGCTTTGGGCAACATAATCCACCACTGTTCCGGGTGGGAAGACAGGGCGCGCGTCAAATGGAGTCGCAGTTGGCTCAATCAGGGTCTCGGTTGGGACAACCTCAGAAATGATGTAAGTTGGTCGCTGGTGCGGCGTGCAGCTGGCTAGAATCAGCAATAGGCTAATAAGATTAAGCCATCTAACGTGAGAGTGTTTTGAGGTCTTCATGAGTCAAAAACCGGTGATTGTCCGTTGGTTACTATACCACAAACAAAAAACAGGGTCATTAGTCCAGGGAGATATGCGAACTTGTGGCTCCAACAATGCTGGCTTTGACAACCTGATCACCCCTCACCAGCCATCCACTTAAGGATGCCGATCCAGCCTTCGCTCTCCAACCGCTCATCACAAAGCCGAGCGGACCATCTGCCGGCACCCACTCGCCGTTGTACTTGCGTACGATATGCAGATGTGTTCCGGTGGAAATGCCTCCCTCGCAGGAGGGATGCCCAATGTGGTCTCCGGCTTCAACCCAGCTGCCCGCTGGCACGCGCTGATTGCTGGCAATATGCAGGTAAATGATGTTCCAGCCTGTCTGCTCGAAGCCATCGCCATCCATATCCACCACCACCACGCCGTTTTCCGAGCGCGTCACTAGCCCGGGACCAGTAGCGGCAACCCATGACCAGTTGGTGTTGCAACCTGATTCCGAAGATGGGGGGCTGAAATCAAGAGCCGCGCGAACATCGGCAGCTCCCCAAGCTGCGTGCGGGCCAACAGTCATCGACCAGGTCACACCCTGCTCAAAGGGAAGTTGGAGTTCCGGCTGCTGAACATCCGGAGTAAACAAAGGCTCAAAATCCAGCGCGCGCAACCAGGGGTCGCCAAACATATTCTGATAAGTCCAGGCAAATCCTTTTTCACCGTAAAGCGCTTCTGCCCATCCGGGGAAGTTTTCCTGTTTTGAGAAGAAGTGCATCAAACCGACTGTGCCACAATTTAGCTGCGCTGAAAGGCGCACCTCGCTCAGGTCAGGGAATTCCAACACAACCATCGTGCCTTCTCGCCAGCCGTAGTAGCCGGTTTCAATTACGCCTGCTGCAGTCTCAAGTTGTTTATAAAGACCGATGCGGTCCTGATCAATAATTCCAATAGGATAAGTCTTCTGTTGGCTGGTTTGAGGTCCGCCGTATACCCAACCGCTTTGATACTCCAGGAGAGCAAGAAGCAAGCGCGGATGGATGGAGAATTCGCGGGCAACCTTCTCAATAATGTCAGCCCCATTCATCAGTCCAAAGCTGTAAACTGATTCCTGGTAGCCGGCAAGGTAACCACCTGCCTGACGGGCGAATTCTTCCACATCGAAACCAACCGAGGAAGGGCTGTTGACCACTTCACTGTCTGGGATCAATTTAAGAGGCGAAGTGGTCTCGTCGAGACGGTTGGGAATAAGCAGTAATTGCCCTTCCGGTATGAATCCATCCGTGGGCAATGGATCACGTGAGGTGATGTCTTGCACTTCAACACCAAACCGGACTGCCAGAACGCCCAGGCTGTCCCCACTTTGAGCGTAGTAAAGCATTGGCGCGTCCTCCGCGTAGGTGATCATTTGTGCTTGCGTAGGGATGGTCTGCAGGACTGGTTGCAGTTGTGTGGACGCGGGCTCGAGATCGGTCTCATCCATTTCATCAAGAGGTTGGGTGGCGGTTGGTTCGACCTCGATAGGAAGCATTGTGGCTGTTGGAGACTGGGCGCCTGCCAAATTTACACCCGCAAAAAATGCAGGTCCTTCCGGAGCAGGAGGGATCTGGGCAGGGTCTGCCAGTTTGGGCAGCTCAGGCGAAGGTGTGGCCTCAGGAGTATTAGTGGAGAAGAATAGGAAGCCACCAACCGCAGCTAACATCACAACCGCGCTGGTGATCAAGCGCTGGCGCCGGCGGCGGTGAAGCCGCTCAAGGCGCATTTCGCGTTGGCTCTTAGTTTCCGATCTTGTTGATATCGGCACGGCCATTGTAAGCTTCAACTGTTTCTCCATCTTTTGTTAATATCCCGTCGTAAACTGTCCCATAACTCGTTGCAATCCAACCTCCCAGGTTGAAGGGGATTCTTCCGGCGGCTCCGATCCAGACTCCGTTGTAGCGCCTGGCAACATGGAAGTGCGTGCCGCTGGTTATCCCACCCTCACAAGAGGCATAACCGATTACATCTCCTGATGCAACTTGTGTGCCAACAGGAACGCGCCCCTCCGTTCCGATATGGAAGTAATGCACCGTCCAGCCGGTTTGTTCTGAGCCGTCTCCGTCGAGATCCAAAACCACAGCCGCGGCACCAGACCGCACCACCAAGCCATCCGCCACTGCCAGGACGGGGGCGTCACTTTCGTAGCAGCCATAATCGTCTTCCGCGCCAGGCGGCGCAAAATCCAGCGCCGCCCAAATGCTGCCGGTGCCATAGCCCCAGTGAGGTCCCGAAGTTAGCAGCCAAACATCACCAGGCGCAAGCGGCAGGATAAATTCGGGTTGGGTCAATCCTTCGGGCACCAGCGGTTCAATCGTGAAAGTAAATGGGTAACCAAACATTTCTTCATAAGTGGCATACAAACCTGCTTCCGAAACCGCAATTTTCCAATCAGGTTTTGTTTTTACCAGGCTAAAGAAATGCTGCACACCGGCAGTGGCAGGGTTGATCGTAGGATCGATAAGCATCACATCGCCGTCTGAAAGCGTCCAGATTGCCAGGTTTCCTAGCTCCCAAAGCGTACTGCCGCGCAGTAATTCGTTGGCAGCCCATTCTAATTGTTTGTAAAGACCTGCCTGGTACGGATTGAGCAGCCCGAGCGGATATCCAACAGGCACGCCATTCTTACCTTCACTGCGCACCCAACCGCTCTGATATTCAAGCACCGCCAGTAAGAGACGCGGATTAACACCGTTCTCATCAGCCACGCGCTGGACAATTTCAGCGCCGGTCAGATGGCTTTCATCTTCCAGTGTTTCTTCATAGCGGCTCAGTTTGCCGTTGAACTGCCAGACCACCGATTTTGTGTCAAAATCCTTGGCGGATGGGCTGTAGATCAGCTCCGATTCGGGGATAATTTTAAAACTGCTGGCCTGTTCATTGACGCTGGCTGGTGGAATGACCAGGATGTCGCCTGGTTTGATTAGGTTGGGATCCTTGATCTCATTTCGCTCGACGATCTGCTTGACCGAAACCTGGTTTAGCAGCGCGATTCGCGCCAGGGAGTCACCACTTTGAATCGTATATTGGATTTCAAAGGTACGCAGCGCTGGCAGAGTTACTGGCGCGTTAGGCGTAGGTTGCATCCCAACCGGAGCAAGAGTAAGCGTGACCTGCGGTACAGAGGTGTGCGCCGCTTGCGTTGCGACTTGCGTCGTCGGTTGCTGTGGTCTGAGTGTGGATTGCGGTGTGGACACGCGCGTCGCAGCCGATCCGGTCACGCGCCAGGGTTCGTAATCTTTAACGACTTTTTTACAGCCCGAAATTAGAAATGAAACAGCAATAAAAATACAGCTCAGGAGAGTGAGTTTTTGTAAGAGTGATTTCATGCCGCTAAGTGTTACATCAATCGTGCCAGAAAGGCATTGAACGTTTTTCGTAGGCCGGATTCCACATCTAACCCGGCTACTTACATCTATCGATTGGACTGAAGTGTCTGGGCAGGCATGTTTGCATACAAACGATTTGGGGTGATTGTTCTTTGTACTCAGGTCAAAAAAGCCAAAATAACCATCAGACCACCGTAGGGAACAGGCCAGTGTCAAGACAATGATGATTTACATATTGTGTAGGGTGATTGTTTACACTTTTATCTTAAAAACAGATCATTTAGGATTGTTGGGGCAGCAACATGCATGCCCTGCGGGTGGGTAACCACGGGGGGTTACCCCTACTTCTGGGGGTTTGAAGGAAGGGGAATTTCGTAGGGTCAGACCCCCGTGTCTGACCTAAAATATGTAAACGATCGTCCTGCATAATGTGTAAACAATCATACGTGTCTAAACAGGCCTGCCTGTCCACAAATTCTGGTTGACGCAGGCGTCAACCCTACGTGAAATCCCTCGTTCTCACAAGGTCTCCAGAGTGCAAAGCCTCCCTGTGGGACCTTGTGAGGGGTTTGACCGAAGGTCTCCATCTTTCATCCCTGTTCTCACAAGGTCTCCTGTTGTAGAGGCAAGCCCCCGTGCTTGCCCAGGGTCACCACGGAGGGTGACCCCTACCAGGAAAAGTTGTATTTGTGCGGCGGGGATTCATTACCACCGATTCTTGCTTCAACCGCACTTCGTAGGCTGGGTTCCGCTTCTGAACCCGGCTCTTTTGTCTTTTCTCATAAGGTCTCCGGACCTTGCGAGGGGTTTGACCGAAGGTCTCCATCATTAATCATTGATCGTGCCGGCGTCCCCGGTGCGAAACCTCCCTGTGGGACCGAGCACGTGATCTGACCGCAGGTCTCCAGCTTTCATCCCCTCAATTAAAAATGAACAGTTGCGATCGTCTTCAGAATCGACTTATTTGACAATTCGCCACTTTCGTATAAAATATCAATTCACGCCGGAGTGGCGGAACTGGCAGACGCGCTACGTTCAGGGCGTAGTGAGCACAGCGCTCGTGAGAGTTCAAATCTCTCCTTCGGCACCAAAGACCTCCTTAAACGGAGGTCTTTTCATTCCCCAAAAAAACCAATTGCGAAACAGACCGGCAGTGGTACAATATTTGCAACAAAGGCTGCAATGTTTAAGAAACTGATCGAGAAATTCAAGAAGATCAATTGGACCGACCGCCGGTTTGTGACCGTAGTGGTGATCGTCATTCTGGTCGTTCTCATGATGGATTTCAACAATCGCATGAGCAACATGATCCAGCTCAACCAAATGGAAAAAATCCTCGAAACGAAACTCGCAGGTCTGGAAGCCACCCGGCTGGTAGTCGAGGATGATATCGCTTATGCTACTTCTGATCGCGCCCTGGAAGAATGGGCTCGCGAGAAAGATCGCCTGATCGCTGAAGGCGACCACCCCATCATCATCATGCCCCCCAACGACTACACACCCGTCCCGACCACGACGCCAAAGCCAGAAACGGTCGTCCTGACGCGCCTGGAGATCTGGAAAGAACTGATCTTCGGCAGCGAGGAAATGCCTTAATCCTGTTTCTTCTCTGATCCAAGCTATCCCTCATCAATCGTAAAAAAGTAAATTCCGGTTTCTTCGAGACTTTCTCGGGTATAATCGTTTGGTTATGGACCTCAACGAACTCACACAAAAAATGAATGATCTCGTGCGCCACCACGGCTGGTATGAGCCTGATTCACCCAAGCAGCAGACCGCTCGCAACCTGGCGATCTCGCTCAACCTTGAGGCATCTGAGGTTTTGGAGCATTTCCAGTGGTCCGGGGAAACGAAAGATCCCGAAGGGCTGCGCGGAGAGCTGGCGGACGTGGCGCTTTACCTGCTTCAACTCGCAAGTGTTTCAGGGATAGATCTCGAAAGAGCCATCCTGGATAAGATCCGCGCCAACTGGGATCGCAGTTGGGCGGAAGAGAGTGACAAGTCATGAAAATAGCTGTTTTTGGATCTGCTAATGCCCATGAGGGCGATGATCTTTATGAGCTCGCTTATCAGCTGGGAAAACTGCTGGCAGAGGCTGGTCACACCGTCATGACGGGAGGTTATTCTGGCACGATGGAAGCGACCTCACGAGGTGCAGAAGAAGCCGGTGGCCACACCATCGGCGTAACCTCCGAGGAGATCGAAGCCTTTCGTCCCAGCGGACCAAACGCCTGGGTGCGGGAAGTTATCCCCAGTGTGACGCTGGGTGACCGGATCGCCATCCTTACCCGCCAGGCGGACGCCTTCATTGCCCTGCCTGGGGGTGTGGGCACGTTGGTGGAAGTGGCAATGGCTTACAATCTGATTGCCATCGGCGCCATCCGGGTGCGCCATTTGATCGTGATCGGGGAGGGTTGGAAGCAGACCTTCGAAGCCTTCTTTGAGGGTCAGAACACGAATGTGAACGCTTCAACCCGTGCTATTTTACAATTCGCTGCGGATGCCCAAAGCGCCGTGGCATTACTACAACAGGAAAAAGAGTGATTATGGACGACAAAAAATTACCCAGCAGGCAAGAAAACTTCTCCGAGTGGTACAACCAGCTCGTGATCCGGGCTGAATTAGCCGACTATGCTCCCGTGCGCGGATGCATGGTGGTGCGTCCCTATGGTTGGGCGCTCTGGGAAAACATCCAGGCTGCCCTCGACAAGCGCTTCAAGGCCACCGGGCATGTCAATGCCGCCTTCCCGTTGCTGATCCCGCAGTCCTTCATGACCAAGGAAAAAGAGCATGTCGAAGGTTTCTCCCCTGAACTGGCAGTGGTTACCCATGGCGGTGGACAGCTTTTGGAGGAACCGCTGGTGGTTCGCCCAACCTCTGAAACCATTATTGGCACGATGTACGCCAAGTGGATCCAGAGTTATCGCGACCTGCCGT
>ENA-UOWO01001312-UOWO01001312.1-activated-sludge-metagenome-genome-assembly--contig:-NODE-1312-length-33488-cov-10.583525_pt1 | contig 33488 bp, 7 predicted proteins | sample MGYA00238148_ERZ761564 | MGnify/ENA primary metagenome ERZ761564 (study PRJEB28885, sample SAMN05720194) | activated sludge metagenome | isolation source: Anaerobic digester | place: USA...
ATCAGTTTCTCCTGGATCAACCACTCCGTCGAGGTCGGTATCTTCTACGCCATCAAGGATGTTGTCGCCGTCAGCATCGGTGTCGTAGGGATCAGCTCCCGCCGCACCATCACTGTTTAGTGGGGTTAAACCGCCGCCTGTGGGGACGCCATTGCCGTCTACCGTTGGGGTGCCTGTGCCCAGAATACCATCGTTGTCGGGGTCACTGCCGTTTGCTTCGATCACGTCGTTGATGCCATCACTGTCGGAATCCAGATCCAGGCGGTTGGGGGTGCCATCGCCATCACAATCGGCGTCAGTGCCACCTACCGCTACGGTAGTGCCGCAGGAGGAAGCATCTTCCACTGCATCCACAATGCCGTCGTTGTCGTCGTCCTGATCCGTGGCATTGGGTTGACCATCGCCATCATTATCACAGGCTACTGAACTTGCATTCGGATCGCAGGCGTTCAGTGGGTTACTTGTGCCTGTTGGTGTCAAAACGGTCGATGGATCGTTGACGTTGTTTTGCTCTTCGCCGTCCGTCAAACCGTCGTTGTCCGTATCCGCATCTGCTGGATCCGTTTCCGTTGGGTCAACGATGCCGTCTTGGTCAGCGTCTTCTACGCCGTCGTTGAGGCCGTCGTCGTCCGTATCCATATCACTTGGGTCACTTTCTCCTGGATCAACCACACCATCTTGGTTGGTATCTTCGACGCCATCAGGGATGTTGTCGTTGTCCGTGTCGGGATCGGTGGGATCAGTTTCCCCTGCATCAACCAATCCGTCGTGGTCTGTATCTTCTACGCCATCAGGGATATTGTCATTGTCCGTGTCAGGATCAGTAGGATCTGTTTCCCCTGGATCAACCACTCCATCCTGGTCGATATCTTCCACGCCATCAGGGATGTTGTCGTTGTCCGTGTCAGGATCGGTGGGGTCGGTTTCCCCGGAGTCAACTATTCCATCCTGGTCGGTATCTTCTACCCCATCAGGAATGTTGTCGTTGTCCGTGTCAGGATCAGTCGGATCAGTTTCCCCGGGATCAACCACTCCGTCGTGGTCGGTATCTTCTACGCCATCGGGGATGTTATCACCGTCAGCATCGGTGTCGTAGGGATCAGCTCCCGCCGCACCATCACTGTTTGGTGGGGTTAAATCGCCGCCTGTGGGGATGCCATTACCGTCTACCGTCGGGGTGCCCGTGCCTATAATGCCATCGTTGTCGGGGTCACTGCCATTCGCTTCGATTACATCGTTGATGCCATCACCGTCAGAGTCCAAATCCAGGCGATTGGGGGTGCCATCGCCATCACAATCGGCGTCAGTGCCGCCTACCGCTACGGTAGCTCCACAGGAGGTAACATCTTCCATTGTATCCAGAATACCATCATTGTCGTCGTCCTGGTCGGTGGCATCGGGTTCACTATCGTTATCGGTATCAGTAAGGGCTATACAAACTACAAAATACAGGGGAGCTGAAATATTCAGGCAAGACCCTGTAACCGCTGAGATTGCTTGAGCGTTTGCATAATTGCTGATGCCCGAGCTGGTCTCGTAGTTTACACTGTACACACGATAAATACCATTGCCTACGCCAGTAAAAGAAGGCGCATTAGAAATACTAATAATCTGACCATTTACATCCGTCAATGCAAAAGACTGGGTGTATCCACTTAATGTCGTATTGCCAGAAACGCTAAATGTGAGGTTGCCTGTCGAGTTGTTGCAATCGCATACACCTATGTCTAAAGCGCCAGAAACATCTACGCAGGCACCACCAATGGCATTGATGTTGGTTCCTACAGAAAGATTTGGCTGGGCTCCACTGGTCAGGTAATTGACTGCGTAGGCCAAATATTGACCTGCTATCACGCCATTGATGGGCAGGCTTGATGAGGCATATTTAATGACGCCACCGTTATCGGTCAGGACATAAGCCTGCTGATAACCAACTGATGAATTGTATCCAGTTGAATTGAAGGTCACCGGATCGCCTGTTTTGAACCGGCATGGTTGCGCTACCCCACTCACCACAGCCAACAACCATAGCGGCAGCAGAAGAATGAAGAACTTCCGGGTATTTACAAGCCATGAAAAGTAGACATTCCTTTGCATTTTATTTAATTTTAATTTTCAATGATTTGATTTTCAATTTTTTATTAAAAATTAATCATTGAAACAAGACAAACGATTTCTACCCCAGACCTTGCGTCCAGGTAAAGGGCTGGATGTCGTGTACATTAGCCCAGCAGTCACGCTAAAAAATAATTGGGTTAATTACTGAGGGTACCCGCATTGGCCGCACAGGGCGGCGTACAACTAATGTTTCCACTGGTGTTTCCTATGTATTTATTGCCAGCTCCGGCACCAAGGATAACCATGTTGTTATCAGCGTTGATCGAAGGAACACTGTTTAGTGGATCATTCACGTTGTCGTATAAATACAAATCCCCAACACAGCCCGATCCACTTTTGAAAGAAAACAAATTGAGATCGGTGTTGGCAGGAATCGGAAAGGGTGTATACCCCCCACTGTTGCCAGGGCTGAAAAAGATGTAATCGTGGGTTTGCCCAACCGTAGTTCCGTCGAGGGTTGTGAGATCCCATCCCAATGGGACAGTCGTGTTGATCAGGCCAGTCAGGTTGCTCACTTGCCACTTGCCAGCCACATGAGGCGCTACGATGGTTATCTGAGTGGACGAGGTAAAACGTGACAAAGGTGGATTGTAGGCCGTATTCGAGCGCATCGAAACGGTATAGGTCTGGGTATTTAAATCATAGGTCAGTTTATAAGTGACCTGGGTTTGTGCGCCGAGCCAAAGTGAGGAGAGGCACAGCAGCACAGCGAAAATTATTTTTTCCAAGGATTTCATGGCCTGGATGTTTTTATTGGATTGAGGAATATGCGTTTTCGATTAATGGGTGACCACAAAACGGAAGGTTTGCCCTTCGCCCTTGAGGTTGATTAAAGTTCCAGTGTACAAACCACTAGGAAATTTGGATACATCCAAGCGGAGCAATTGCTCGCCAGAAGCGTCAGAAGGCAATGCTTTATGGGTTTCCACTTTGTCGCCCAAAGCATTGGAAATGTATAACTTGTCTGGTCCTTCGCCCTGAATATTTTCCCAATAGATCTGCAAATCATCAGAAGCAGGGACTGGAAAAACGCGCAGCTTGTTGACAATGGACTCAAGGTCCCTGGTTGAAGTTACCCGACTGGCACAATCAACACTGCTGTTTAGAATACCCGTAAAGGCATTGCCTCGGGCACCCAGCACCGTAATGTTTTGGGTGATGTTCAAGCGGTCGTTATTGACAACTTTGCGAACGATCTCGCTGTTGTTGTCCACCAATTCAATCTTGCCCACACAGTCTTTGGATAAATTGACAAAAGTGAAAAGGGGGACTTCCTCTCCCCGAGGGAAAGGAATTTTTTTTGTCCCCTTTTCATTGAGTGTGAAACAAACAAAATTGTAATCTTGGGCGGAGCCCGGGCTTTCAACATAAGCATTGTCCGCCCAGGAAACTCCATCCACCAAACTAATAATACGACCTGCTAAAAATGACCTTTCAGTTGAATATTTTAGTACGACCTGAATAGAAGACACTGCATTTTGAGGGCTTGTCCAGGAACTTTCCGGAACCATGCTGAGCAAGTAGGTTTGCTGATCTCCGAGCAAGGTCAAGTTAAATTTTACTTGAGCAGAAGCGATTTGAACACTACCCACTACGAACAGGATCAATACCGCAAATTTGAATAGACTCGACATGTTTTTTCTTTTTGATGTTTGATAATGCACTCGAAAAGATTTACTTGTGGAGACCCTGTCCGGCTTCAAGTCTATAGAATTGAGACCAGACAGGGTAATCCAACTTATTTAGGTATCTGTTCGTAAACTACAAATATGGGTAGGGCATTTGCGTTATCCGGGAAAAGTGACACGGTAAAGAATGCCACATCCGTATCGGCATTGTCGCCCTGGTAAATCACTTTACCATCCATGTTGGCATCAGCCCGGTTGTACACTGATGCTACGATGTGTACGGGTAGAACGCCAATGTTGTTTGTTGAATCCAAGAGTACGACAAAGTAAGCTTCTTCCACATCAGCAGCAGGCCCTTGATAGATGACCCGGTCGCCAGAATGTGGATCAGGTAGTGCTTCGGTATTGGCCATATTGCCTGCCCAAAGTGCACGTTTATTGCCCGCAAAACTCTGCTGTGCGTGATCCGAACCTCGAGCTCCAGCAACCTTATAGTTGGTGGTAATGCCAGAGGTAAAGTCAATCACGGCAGGGGTTGTAGTCATGGCAATTGAGGCTGCAGACATCACCCCGAGGTGGTTACGATGCTTAACAGAAACGTAGTAGCTGTTGACCGCCGCGCCAGTAAAGAAGAGCGGCGAGCTTCCATCCGTATCCACGATGTCTCCATCCCGTTGTACCAATGCAGCACGTTTGTACAGCACCGTCGCGGGGTTGTTTTTGTCATGCAGTTCCACCAAGACCCAGTCTACTATGGCATTGGCACCCGTGGTTGCAAACACTGTTGCGTTGACGGATTCTGTACCATTGTAATTGTAGTCGGTCAGGGTATTGTAAGGTTGATTCAGCGGAATCAAGTTCTTCTTGCGCAAGCTGTCGTGCATCATACCGGTCAACTCATCGTAAGCACCACCCAAGAAGACCTTAGCAGTCAGAGACAGCCCACAAGAAACGGGATCACAAGGATCGAGTGGATTGCTGATTCCTGTAGGTACAGCGGTGGTTAATGGATCATCCACACCAGTGGTTTCTTCCTGGTCGGTCAAGCCATCGTTGTCGCTGTCGTTGTCCTGGAAGTTCGGCGTGTTATCGTTGTCCGTGTCTGGTGTGGGTAGCACAGAGCCCCCGTTATCGGGATCAACTGTATTGGCCAAACCGTCGCCATCGGTATCCGCCGGGTTGTCTAACTTACCGTCGTTGTTGGTATCGGTACCACCTGCTTCCACGATGTCCTTGATGCCGTCGGCATCGCTGTCCAGATCGAGGTAGTCGGGGGTGCCGTCGTTGTCGGTATCACCGTTGTTTTGCGCAGTAGCGTTTTCAACCGCATTGGGAATTCCATCGTTGTCGGCATCGGTATCTAAGCCATTGTGGACTCCATCGCCGTCTGAATCAAGTGGATCACTCAAATCAGGTGTACCATCGTTGTCCACGTCGGGCAAGGTGTAGACACCAGCTACCAGTGTACCTTGTTCGGTAGTGTCGGGGATACCGTCACCATCATCATCGGTATCGGTGGCGTTGGGTGTACCATCGTTGTCCGTATCCAGTGGTTTGGAATCGGTGATGTCGGGAATGCCGTCACCATCATCGTCTGGATCGGTCGCATTGTTGCTGCCATCATTGTCCGTATCGAGTGGTTTTGGATCTTGCACATCGCTCAGGCCGTCACCATCGTCATCGGTATCGGTGAGGTCTGGAATACCGTCACCATCAGTATCAATTGCATCGATCAAATCGGGGCGGCCATCATTGTCGCTATCGGGCAGGGTGTATACCCCAGCTACCAGCGAACCTTGCTCGGTACTGTCAGGGATGCCGTCACCATCGTCGTCGGTATCGGTAGCGTTGGGTGTGCCATCGTTATCGGTATCCAATTGTTGTCCAGCCGTTTCCGCCGTATCCAGGATGCCATCGCCATCGTCATCGGGGTCGGTCGCATTATTGATACCATCGTTGTCCGTATCCAATGGTTTAGGATCTTGGTCATCGCTCAGGCCGTCACCATCGTCATCGGTATCGGTTACATCGGGTGTACCGTCGCCGTCGGTGTCGAGCGGATCGGCCAAATCAGGTAGGCCATCGCCGTCACTATCGGGCAGGGTATACACACCAGCTACCAATGGTCCTTGTTCAACGGTATCAGGAATCGAGTCATTGTCGTCATCCGGATCCGTGGCGTTGGGCGTTCCATCGTTGTCGGTGTCCAAACGTGCGGCAGGCACTTCGGTTGCATCGGCAATTCCGTCACCATCGTCATCGGGATCGGTGGCATTGTTGATGCCATCGTTGTCCGTATCCAGCGGTTTTGGATCTTGCGCGTCGGGAATGCCATCTGCGTCGTCGTCCGTATCCACGACATCTGGGAGCGTGTCGCCATCGGTGTCGAGTGGATCAGCTAAATCCGGCACTCCGTCGTTGTCGCTATCAGGCAGGGTGTACACACCAGCGACCAAGGCACCTTGTTCGGTGGTATCGGGGATGCCGTCGCCATCATCATCGGGATCGGTGGCGTTGGGCGTACCATCATTATCGGTATCCAATTGTTGACCAGCCGTTTCCGCGGTATCCAGGATGCCGTCGCCGTCATCATCAGGATCTGTGGCGTTGGGCGTACCGTCGTTGTCGGTATCCAATGGTTTTGGATCTTGCGCATCGGGAAGTCCGTCACCGTCGTCGTCGGCATCACTTACATCCGGTACACCATCGCCGTCGGTATCGAGTGAATCCGCCAGGTCAGGAATACCGTCGTTGTCGCTGTCGGGTAGGGTGTACACACCAGCTACCAAGGTGCCTTGTTCGGTGGTATCGGGGATGTTGTCACCATCGTCATCGGGATCCGTTGCGTTGGGCGTACCATCGTTGTCCGTATCCAATTGTTGACCAGGAGTCTCTGCCGTATCCAGGATGCCGTCGCCGTCATCATCGGGATCTGTGGCGTTGGGCGTACCATCGTTGTCGGTGTCCAATGGTTTTGGATCTTGTGCATCGCTCAAGCCGTCGCCGTCATCGTCGGTGTCGGTTAAGTCAGGAGTACCATCGCCATCGGTATCGAGTGGATCTGACAAATCAGGAATACCATCGTTGTCAACATCTGGCAGGGTGTACACACCAGCTACTAAAGTACCTTGTTCGGTGGTATCGGGGATGTTGTCACCGTCGTCATCGGTATCTGTGGCGTTGGGCGTACCATCATTATCCGTATCCAATTGTTGACCAGCTGTTTCCGCTGCATCCAGGATGCCGTCGCCGTCATCATCAGGATCTGTGGCGTTGGGCGTACCGTCGTTGTCGGTATCCAATGGTTTTGGATCTTGCGCATCGCTCAAGCCGTCGCCATCATCATCCGTGTCAGCTATATCAGAGGTGCCGTCGCCGTCGGTATCCAGAGGATCTGACAAATCAGGAATACCATCGTTGTCAACATCAGGCAGGGTGTACACACCAGCCACCAGGGTACCTTGCTCGGTGGTATCAGGGATGTTGTCGCCGTCGTCATCGGGATCCGTGGCGTTGGGTGTACCATCATTGTCCGTATCCAATTGTTGACCAGCCGTTTCCGCAGTATCCAGGATGCCATCACCGTCATCATCAGGATCCGTGGCGTTGGGCGTACCGTCGTTGTCGGTGTCCAGTGGTTTTGGATCTTGCGCATCGCTCAAGCCGTCGCCGTCATCGTCGGTGTCCGTCAGGTCAGGAATGCCGTCGCCGTCGGTATCGAGTGGATCAGCCAAATCTGGCACACCATCGTTGTCAACATCAGGCAGGGTGTACACCCCAGCTACCAAGGTACCTTGTTCGGTGGTATCAGGAATGTTGTCACCGTCGTCATCGGAATCCGTGGCGTTGGGCGTACCATCGTTGTCCGTATCCAATTGTTGACCAGGGGTCTCGGCCGTATCCAGGATGCCATCGCCATCGTCATCGGGATCCGTGGCGTTATTGATGCCGTCGTTGTCCGTATCCAATGGTTTTGGATCTTCGGTATCGGTAAGGCCGTCGCCGTCATCATCTGTGTCGGCCACATCAGGGGTGCCGTCGCCGTCCGTATCAAGTTGATCTGCCAAGTCAGGAATACCATCATTGTCGACATCTGGCAGGGTATACACACCAGCTACTAGCGTACCTTGTTCAACGGTATCGGGGATGCCGTCGCCGTCATCATCCGTATCTGTAGCGTTGGGGGTAGCATCGTTGTCGGTATCCAATTGTTGACCAGGGGTTTCCGCTGTATCCAGGATGCCATCACCGTCGTCGTCCGTATCTGTATCGTTGGGTGTACCGTCGTTATCGGTGTCCAGTGGTTTTGGATCTTGGGCATCGGTAAGGCCGTCGCCATCGTCATCGTTGTCGGTCATATCGGGGGTGCCATCGCCGTCAGTGTCCAACTGATCCGCCAAATCGGGAATGCCATCGTTGTCAACATCAGGCAGGGTGTACACACCAGCTACCAGGGTACCTTGTTCGATGGTATCGGGGATGCCGTCACCGTCATCATCCGTATCCGTAGCGTTGGGCGTTCCATCGTTGTCGGTATCCAATTGTTGACCAGGGGTCTCTACTGTATCCAGGATGCCATCACCGTCGTCGTCGGTATCCGTTACATTGGGGGTACCATCGTTATCGGTATCTTGTGGCTTCGGATCTTGAGCATCGGCTATCCCATCATTGTCGTCATCCAAATCATTAACATCGGGTGTACCGTCGCCATCAATATCGGGGGCAGGTAAACCACCAAAAGCCGCAGGTTGGGTGTCGAGACCACTATTGTTGGCTACACCATCACCGTCAGGATCGCTTGGGCTGTCTACCCGACCGTCGTTGTTGCCATCTAAAGAACCATGCCCAGCTTCTACAATGTCATTCAATCCATCGTTGTCACTGTCTGGATCGGTATAATCCGGACTGTCTGTTGCATCCGTGTTCACGGGCAGTGGATCAGCAGCATCACCAATCAGGGCATCATTGCCATCGGCGCTGTCGCGGATGCCATCACCATCGGTGTCGGGACCGTCAACTACACCATCGTTGTTGGCATCGGTAAGGCCTGGAGCACCTCCTTCGATTAGATCAGAAACGGAGTCATTGTCACTGTCCAGATCATAAGGGTTGGCTTTGCCATCAGTATCGGAATCAGGTGGGGTAAGCCCAGCAGGAACCGGACGACCTTGTGCATCCGGGGTACCATCGGCCATGCCGTTGTTGTTGGCATCGGTGCCGCCAGCTTCACGTACGTCGTTAATGCCGTCGTTGTCGCTATCGAGGTCGAGGCGGTTGGGAATGCCATCTCCATCCGTATCACAGGATGCGGAGGCAATGCTACAAACCGCGTCTTCTACACTATTTAAGATACCATCATTATCGGCGTCCAGATCGTTGACGTCGGAAGTTCCATCGCCATCTACATCTGGTGCAGATAAGCCACCATAACCCGTTGGCGCTGTGTCCAGGCCAGCATTGTTGGCTACACCATCCCCATCGGCATCCGTTGGGCTGTCTACACGGCCGTCGTTGTTGGCATCAAGCGGACCGTGGCCCCCTTCGGCGATGTCTTTCACGCCGTCGTTGTCACTGTCCAAATCCGTATAATTCGGGCTATCCGTACCATCACTATTTGTAGGTAGTGGATCGGAAGCGTCTCCAAAGGCAGTATCAATTCCATCGGCGCTGTCGCGAATACCATCGCTATCGGCATCTGGGCCATCGACTACACCGTTGTTGTCTGCGTCGATTAAACCAGGTAAGCCACTTTCAACGAGATCCGAAATGGCGTCGTTGTCACTGTCGAGGTCGTACGGATTTAATTTACTATCAGAATCGGAATCGGGTGGGGTCAGGCCAGCAGGCACCGGAGCTCCCTGTCCGTTCGGGGTGCCATCGGCGAGGCCATTGTTGTCGGCGTCTGTACCACCAGCTTCACGTACGTCGTTGATGCCATCGTTGTCACTATCAAGGTCGAGGCGGTTGGGAATGCCGTCCACATCGGAGTCACAGGCCGCAGAAGATGGGCTACAAGCACTTTCTTCCACGGTATCGAGGATGCCGTCGTTGTCGTCATCCAGGTCACTGGAATCGGGAGCACCATCACTGTCTTTGTCGGGAGAAGACAGACCACCAAAGGCCGCAGGCTGGCTATCCAAGCCACCATTGTTGGCAATACCATCGCCATCGGGATCGGTAGGGCTGTCTACGCGGCCATCACCGTTTCCGTCAAGGCTACCGCGGCCAATTTCGCCAATATCGAAAATGCCGTTGTTGTTGCTATCGGTGTCAATGTAATCAGGATTGTCGGTGCCATCGAGGTTGGCCGGAAGTGGATCCGTAGCGTCCCCAAAAGCGGCATCATCGGCATCGGCACTATCGCGAATCCCATCCAAGTCGGCATCAGGGCCATCCACTACACCATTGTCATCGGCGTCAATGAGACCTGGTTGTCCACCCTCAATGAGGTCAGAGATACCATCATTGTCGCTATCCAAGTCATAAGGATTGCGCTTGGTATCGCCGTCGGTATCGGCAGCGGTCAAACCAGCGGGCACGGGGCGGCCTTGACCGTCGGGTGTCCCATCGGCGATGCCGTTGTTGTTGGCATCGGCACCTCCGGCTTCACGTACGTCGTTGAGTCCGTCGTTGTCAGAATCGAGATCGAGGCGGTTCGGGATGCCGTCGCCGTCGGAATCGCAACCTGTAGAAGCGGTACCACAAGCGGCGTTTTCAAGGGCGTCCAGGATGCCGTCGTTGTCGTCGTCGAGGTCGCTGCTATCCGGAGTGCCGTCACCGTCGTTGTCTGGAACTGGCAGGCCACCAAAGGCAGCGGGTTGGGTATCCAAATCCCCCTGGTTGGTAATACCATCGCCATCAGGATCAGCGGTGTTGTCTACCCGGCCATCGTTGTCCGTATCTAGTGGGCCGTAACCTGCTTCGGTAATATCGGTAGTGCCATTGTTGTTGCTATCGGTATCGATGTAATCGGGTGTATCGAGGCCATCGGTATTGACGGGTTGGGGGTCAGAGGCATCTCCAAAAGCAGCATCGTTGCCGTCCGCGCTGTCGCGGATCCCATCACTGTCGGTGTCTGGGCCATCCACTACCCCGTTGTTATCGGCATCAATCAATCCAGGAGTGCCACTTTCCACGAGGTCAGCAATGCCGTCGTTGTCACTATCCAGATCGTATGGATTCGACTTGCTGTCGAGATCTGTATCCGCAGGGTTGAGGCCACCCGCCACCGGGCTACCTTGACCATTTGGTGATCCGTCGGCAATACCATTGCCATCGCTGTCGGTGCCGCCAGCTTCCCGTACGTCATTGATGCCGTCGTTGTCGCTGTCGAGGTCGAGGCGATTGACGATTCCATCGCCATCGGTATCACAACTTTGGGCAGCAGGGCTACATGCAGCTGCTTCGATGTTGTCCAGGATGCCGTCGTTATCGTCATCGAGGTCATCTATATCGGCAACGCCGTCGCCGTCGCCATCAGGTGTGGGTAGACCACCAAAGCCACCGGGAAGAATATCCAAGCCACCATTGTTGGCGATACCATCGCCATCAGGGTCGGTAGGACTATCTACTTTGCCATCGTTGTTGCCATCCAAATCGGCGTGTCCACCTTCGGCGATGTCAAATACCCCATTGTTGTTGCTGTCTGCATCGATGTAATCAGGAGTATCCAAACCATCGGTATTGACGGGCAGTGGATCACTTACATCTCCAGTCGTGTTAGGGTTTCCATCCGCACTGTTGCGGATGCCATCACCGTCGTCGTCAGGGCCATCGACTACACCATTGTTGTCTGCATCAGCAATTCCCGTTGCTCCGCTTTCCACGAGGTCAGAAATGCCATCGTTGTCGCTGTCGAGGTCGTAAGGATTGGCTTTGCCGTCGCCGTCGGTATCTGCTGGAGTAAGGCCAGCGGGTACAGGTCGACCTTGCCCATCGGGGGTACCATCAGCGATGCCATCATTGTCGGCATCGATACCTCCGGCTTCCCGTACGTCGTTGATGCCGTCGTTGTCGCTGTCGAGATCAAGGCGATTGGGAATACCGTCGCCGTCGGAATCGGCAGTGGTTTCTACTGTGTCCAGGATGCCATCATTGTCATCGTCCAAATCACTGGCATCGGGGGTTCCATCGCCATCCACATCGGGCAGCGGTAGACCGCCAAAGGCAGCAGGCTGGGTGTCCAGTCCGCTGTTGTTGGCAATTCCATCGCCATCAGCGTCGGTGGGGTTGTCCACTTTGCCATCTGCGTTGCCATCAAGGTTGTTGTATCCAGCTTCTACGATGTCAAAAATGCCGTCATCGTCGCTGTCGGTATCCAAATAATCTGGATTATCGGGTGCCCCATCGGTATTGACGGGTAGTGGGTCGGAGGCGTCACCGAAAGCGGTATCGGTAGCGTCCGCGCTGTCGCGGATGCCGTCGCTGTCGGCATCAGGTCCATCAACAACGCCGTTGTTATCTGTGTCCACAACACCTGGCTGGCCACTTTCGACGAGGTCAGAAAGACCATCATTGTCGCTATCGAGGTCGTAAGGATTGGTTTTGCCATCCCCATCTGAATCGGCAGGAGTTAGGCCCGCAGGTACAGGGCGACCTTGCCCATCGGGCGTGCCATCAGCGATGCCATCGCCATTGTTATCGGTTCCACCGGCTTCACGCACGTCGTTGATGCCATCGTTGTCACTGTCGAGATCGAGGAAGTTCGGGATGCCATCACCGTCGGTATCAACGGTGCTTTCAATGGCATCCAGGATACCGTCATTGTCATCGTCAAGGTCATTGGCATCGGGTACACCGTCGTTGTCAACATCTGGAGCGGACAGGCCACCGAAGGCGGCAGGCTGGGTATCCAAACCGCCATTGTTGGCGATGCCATCGCCGTCTGGGTCGCTTGGACTGTCTACTTGACCATCGTTGTTGGCGTCCAAAGTAGGATTGCCAGCTTCGGCTATGTCAAACAGGCCATCGTTGTCACTGTCCAAATCAATATAATCGGGGGTATCTGTGCCATCAAGATTGGCGGGTTGTGAATCAGCAGCATCCCCAAAAGCAGCATCGTTGCCATCGGCGCTGTCGCGAATACCGTCGCCGTCTGCGTCGGGCCCATCTACCACGCCATTGTTGTCGGCGTCGGCAAGGGCGCCCATCATCCCACTTTCCACCAGATCAGACACACCGTCGTTGTCGCTGTCGAGGTCGTAAGGGTTCTTTTTACCGTCGGCATCCGTATCAGCAGGATTTAGCCCGACAGGTACCGGGCGACCCTGCACATCAGGAGTGCCATCGGCAATGCCATTGTTGTTGGCGTCGGTGCCGCCCGCTTCACGAACGTCGTTGATGCCGTCGTTGTCGCTGTCAAGATCAAGGCGGTTGGGAATGCCGTCGCCATCCGTGTCGCAACCTGAAACGGATGGACTACAAGCACTGGCTTCGGTGGTATCGAGGATGCCATCGTTGTCATCGTCCAGGTCATCGGAGTCCAGTACACCATCGTTGTCATTATCGGGTGCAGCGAGGCCACCGAAAGCAGCGGGTTGAGCATCCAAGCCCCCATTGTCAGCGATACCATCGCCATCAACGTCAGTTGGGCTATCTACCCGGCCATCATTGTTGCCATCCAAGGCACCGTAACCCGCTTCAGCAATGTCTTTGGTGCCATTGTTATCGCTGTCGACGTCAATGTAGTCGGGCGTATCGGTAGCGTCGGTATTCACAGGAAGCGGATCGGAGGTATCGCCAAAAGTGGTATCGGTGCCATCTGCACTGTCCTGGATGCCATCCCCATCGGCGTCTGGTCCGTCTACTACACCATTGTTGTCGATATCGGTAAGCCCGGGAGTACCATTTTCAACGAGGTCAGAAATGGCGTCGTTGTCGCTATCCAAGTCGTAAGGGTTCTTTTTGCCATCCGCATCGGTATCAGCAGGGTTGAGTCCGGCGGGAACCGGGCGGCCCTGACCGTCGGGAGAGCCATCGGCGATGCCATTGTTGTCAGCATCGGTGCCCCCTGCTTCACGCACATCGTTGATGCCGTCGTTGTCGCTGTCGAGGTCGAGGTTATTGGAAATGCCGTCACCATCTACATCGGCTGTTGTTTCGATCGAATCGAGGATGCCATCGTTGTCATCGTCCAGGTCAAGGTTGTTGGGAACGCCGTCGGCGTCGTTATCGGGTGCCCGCAAGCCCCCAAAACCGCCTGCCTGGGTATCCAAGCCGCCGTTGTTGGCGATGCCGTCGCCTTCAGGGTCGGTGGGGCTATCTACGCGTCCGTCGTTGTTGCCATCGAGGGAACCGCGTCCGATTTCTTTGATGTCGTTGATGCCATCGTTGTCGCTGTCGACGTCTGTGTAGTCTGGGTTGTCGGTGCCATCGGTGTTGACAGGAGCAGGATCGGAAACGTCGCCAAAAGCGTTATCGATGCCATCGGCACTGTCTTGAATGCCATCGGCATCGGCATCTGGGCCATCTACCACGCCATTGTTGTTGGCGTCGATGAGGCCAGGATGGCCACTTTCAACGAGGTCAGAAATGGCATCGTTGTCGCTGTCTAGGTCGTAAGGATTGGCTTTGCCATCGGCATCCGTATCAGCAGGGTTGAGGCCAGCGGGTACCGGACGGCCTTGGCCATCGGGTGCTCCATCGGCGATGCCATCGTTGCCCGCGTCGGTTCCTCCCGCTTCACGCACGTCGTTGATGCCGTCGTTGTCGCTGTCGAGATCGAGACTATTGGGAATGCCGTCGCCGTCGAGGTCTGCAGTGGTTTCGATGGTATCTAGAATTCCGTCGTTGTCGTCATCCAAGTCTGCGGAGTCGGCAACGCCATCACCGTCGCGGTCAGGAGCAGTAAGGCCACCGAAAGCAGCGGGTAAACCATCAAGGCCGCCGTTGTTGGCAATACCGTCATTATCGGGATCGCTCGGGCTGTCTACAAAACCATCGTTGTTGGCATCGAGGGCGCCACGACCTACTTCACGGATGTCTTTCAGTCCATCGTTGTCGCTGTCTATATCGGTATAATCCGGGTTATCGGTGCCGTCGGTATTCGCGGGGGTTGGATCGGAAGCATCGCCTACCAGGGCGTCGTTGCCGTCGGCACTGTCGCGGATGCCATCGTTGTCGGCGTCGGGGCCATCTACCACGCCATTGTTGTCGGCGTCGATCAGGCCAGTTGCACCACTTTCAGTGAGGTCAGAAATGGCGTCGTTGTCGCTGTCCAGGTCATAAGGATTGGTTTTGCTATCCGCATCGACATCAGCAGGTGTCAGTCCAGAGGGAACCGGACGGCCTTGCGCATCCGGAGTGCCATCGGCGATGCCATCGTTGTTGGCGTCGGTACCGCCGGCTTCCCGTACGTCGTTGATGCCATCGTTGTCACTGTCGAGGTCGAAACTGTTGATGATGCCATCGCCGTCGGAATCACAAGTGACAGCGGAGGGGCTACAAGCCGCTTCTTCCACGGTGTCGAGGATTCCGTCGTTGTCGTCGTCCAGGTCGATGCTATCCGCTTTGCCATCGCCATCGGTGTCGGCAGAAGCCTGCACGGTAACATTGACCGTATTGGACATGACGGTTTTCGGCATAAAGCCAGAGCCATTGGATGGGATAACGACTGCAAAGTTTGGCACCACATTATCGCCATTTGAAACATCTACCCCAGAGGTTTTTACTTTCACCTTGATAGATGAAGTACCTGTGGGGAGGTTCATCCCCATGATGCTGAGGATACCTTCGTTGGCGTAAGTATTCGTGGTACCGCCCAAGCTATTCACGAGTGAACCAGGGAGGTAGGTCAAACTATCGGTCAGGTAGTCCTGGAAGTCGACTGTAACTGCGCTACCGGTGGTGTTGTTGAAACTAAAGGTGTATTCCACATCCGTTCCTTTCGGTACCGAAACGGCATCGGCCGATTTGGTTACGGTGAAGGTAGCGGTGGGGAACGGTTCGGCGACAATGGTAACCGGAGTTGGGTTGGCAGGGCCACTTTGAGCCGGATTGTCCGACTGGTAGGTGTTGCCACTTCCCATTACCGTAAAGGAGGCCTGGTTGTTGTAGGTACCAGCCGTGCTGCCATAAGCCCTGATGTATACTTTGCTGGTACCCGGCGGAACCACCAATGCGGTTAAGTTCAAGTTTTGGGTTCCACCATAAGTATTGGCAGCGGTATAACTCAAATTGGTGCTCAAAGTATTCGCTACCCACTTTAAAGTAGCCGGCAGGTTGTCGTTCAGGTCGATGGTTTTATTGCCACAATCCAGGTTTTTGAGGGTCAAGACATACTCAAAGGTGTCGTTGACAAACATGGGACTGAGGGGTGCCGTTTTTTGCAAATAGACGTTGTCTACAACGGGCACAAGCGCTTCGGGCTCGGTACAACGCACGGTAATGTCGCCGATCTGTATGTCATTAAAGACCGTCCAACTGTCGTAGAGATTGTCCTTTTTGTAGGAAATGGTCATTTCATCTACTGGACGATCAAAAACAACATGTAAATTTCCCCAAGTGGAAAGATCTACTGGATAGATGCTTCCCGTGAAATCATTGACCGGATTGGCTGGAGGGCCTCCATGCGTAATTTGATAGACAGAAGGTGGCTGTTTGGTCGCAGTGAATTTGCCCGTTACTGGTAGGCCACCAATTTTACCCGTGATGGTAACTTTGTCTTTGCCATAAAACCAACCGTCGATATCTGCTACCGTTAGTTCAATTTCCCGGGCAGGTTTAGACATGGCCATTTTGAAGTCGATCGCGCTGTTTTCCTGGTTGTCATACCGTGGGATATACAAGCGTGACCAAACAGTACGTGGATATGCCGCAGGGAAATACCGCACATTCCCTGCATCGGTGATGGTAAAGTTGAAGGTTTGGTCGCCGATGGTGACGTTTTTACTTAGGGCACCAGGCGTCCAGCCTTGATCCCACCAGCGGATGACTTTGTCACCCGTACAGATGTTGGCGGGCAAAGCGGTGCTGCCTGCAAAAGTGATGTATTTGGTGCTGTTGGCGGGAAAGTTGTAAGACGTTTCGCCGTTCGAGGCGTTCCAGGTTACGGGAATCGCCTGATCCCAGGTAGCCATGGTTGGATCCGTGCCAACGAGCATGTAGATTGCGCCACCCGTATTGAAGGGCAGGCTTTCGGCTTTGATTTTAGTGATTTCGGTAGCACCAGTGGTTTGTACCAACCAAATGCGGTTGAGACGACCGTCGGCGATGCCGGGTATACCACAGGCACCATTGGCGGCCAGAGCCGTAGTGGTGGTTGCGCTGAGGTTGTTGTTGCCCCACAAAACGTAAGCCAAGTCGTTGGCAAAAGTATTGCTGTTGGCCAAGTTGCTGGCGGCAATTCCGCCACGGCCCATTACCAGGGGATCATCACCGTTGACGGATTTCGACTGCTTTTGGGTAAAGCAAGAAGCATCGTCACGACCGATACCTGCTACATCGTTGTGGAAGCTGCTGTTGGCGCTTGTATTCCAGACCACGGCACCGTTAGAGGCCACGTAGTTTCCTTCTACGATGCTGCCGTCGTTGTCGGTTTTGTCTAGGGTAATGCCGTACTTGATGGCCAGGTAAGAATGCACTTTCTGGCGGTTGGCAGGTGTATGGCGTTCTTGATAAGCCACAACCTCGGCAATTTGACCGTTGTAATATTCCCCCAATTGCGGATCGCCCCCAATGTTGAGGAAGCTGCCAATGGTTGGGCCAATTTTGTGTCCTGCTCCAGCGCTGGCCACTTTGCCATCAAAATGGTAAGCATGAGCGCCGTTGACATTGTACGTCCAGTCGAAACCAGCCATGCGGGTTTCTCCATTGGCAACAGTGAACGGAGAATCATCCTGAGCGCCGCCGCCATCCATCCAGGTACCGATTTTATCGCTGGGAGTCATCCCCAATTGCGGGCTGTTGCTGTCGCCGATGGTTTCACCAAAATCGACGAGGTTGCGCCAGGCGCCATCCACTTCTTGATTGTAGATGACGTAGACGGTTCCGTCTTTGTTGGTCCAGGGAGCGGTTACACTCAAGTTGGCCTGCAAACGCGCGTTGGGGTTGAACGTAACTGAAGGGTTGAAGTTGAACAAGCCAGTATTGGCTTTAAATTCGGGCTGCAAGCTGCCAGTGGCCTGGCTGGCGGTATGGCCAAAGAGTGATTGGTCGATCCAGGAACTGAGCGATGCGCCGTCGGTGGTAGAGCTGGTACCTGCATCGGCTTTAAGCCAGAAGACGAAGTTGCTGACCACCCCACCGGGGCCACAGATGTTGGAACCGAAGGAGAAATAATCGCCAGTGCTAAAATCAACGGTGGCGGTGTAATACTCTACACCCCCAACAGTTTCAAGCGTCATGGCAATTTGGCTGTCCGTTCCGTCGAAAGTCGCATCCGTGCTGCGGAGCAGGTTAACGCTGGCCGCGCCACCAAAGTTTGCTTTGGGGACAGCTACTTTTACACTACCTACCGTGCCCGTCTCCTGGGTCTTCCAGATGCGGGAAATGCGATGGGTCATACCACCGAAGGCATAAGGAGTACCGAAGGAAGCGGAACCGTTGTCAGATCCCCAGAGCAGGAAGCTCTGGTCGGCAGTGAAATTACCCGTATGGGCAGTATTGGTAGTGGCCAATTGGTCGGCGTTGCCGATCACAGGTTGGAGGCCGCTGTAGGCAGATTTGGATTGTTTTTGGTTTAAAGCCTGGCAGTCGTCGCGGCCAATACCAGCCACGTTGTTGTCGTAGCCTCCGCCAAGAGTCCACACGGTAGTGCCAGTGGTGCCGTTCCAATCGCCAGCATAGTAATTATGGGTCAGCGTGGTGCCGTATTTGATCGCGAGGTAGGTCTCGACTTTGTCTTTTTCCCAGGTAGCCAGGTTGCGATCGTAAAGGATGATCTCCCCGATCAGGCCGTCCCAGGTTTCGACGCCGTTGTAGGCACCGATGGTCCACAAGCCGTCTACATAGCCGCTACTACCCACTGCGGTGGCCTCAGTAGTTGGTTCATAAAATTCGGTACCGTTGAGGCGCAAGCCGCTGCCCACATTGGGGCTGCCGCCGTTCCAGAAGTACCCCCACACGTGCGGTCGGTCGGTGGCGAAGTTGCCGGGTTGAACAATCTGAACGGGTCCTGAACTGTTCATCCACATGATTTGTTGGGTGCCCAGCTTGCCCATATGGGGGTTATCGATGCCCAGATCGGCCAGGTTTTCATAACCTCCATCGCCGATATTGGTGGCAGCACCAAACATGGAGCCGGAGGCATTTGCAGCAATGAAGCGACCAGCGGTATACTCCAAGTGGTCGTCGCCCCCGTCAAACAAGAGTGCAGGGTTGAAGTTCATCGCTGCACTTTGGAGCATCGGCTGATGGTTCGGGGTATTCTGGATTACATTGTACCCGTTGACCAAATCTTGCCAAGCCGATACCGAAGGGCTGCCCGTCACGCCATCGGTGGCTTTGTACCAGGTCAGCAAGTTGGCGGCCACACAGCCGGGCGTAACCAGGTATGCGCCGAAGGTAAAATGCTGGGTACTGGTCAGGTCAACGGTAGCGGTGTAGTATTCCACCCCGCCTACCGTTTCCAGCGTCATGGGCGTTTTGGTGTCGCTGTTGTCGAAAGTGGCATCGTTGCTCACCAATAGGTGTATTTGTGTGGCATTGCCTGGAAAGTCGGATTTGGGCAGCGCCACTTTCACACTCCCTACGGTACCATTTTCCTGGGTTTTCCAGATGCGGGTGAGGCGATGAGACATGCCTGAGAAAGCGTAAGGCGCTCCAAAAGTTGCGGCACCGTTGTTGGCACCCCAAAGCAAGAAGCTCTGGTCGGTAGTAAAATTACCGGTATGGTCGGTATTGGTAGCGGCCAGTAAGTCGGCGTTGCCGATTACAGGCTGAAGCCCGTTGTTGACTGATTTGGATTGTTTTTGGTTCAGCCCCTGACAGTCATCACGGCCAATTCCGGTGATGTCGTTGTCGTAGCCACCTCCCAAGGTCCAGAGGGTGGTACCCGTGGTACCATTCCAATCGCCTGCGTAATAATTGTGGGTCAGCGTGTTGCCGTATTTGATCGCGAGGTAAGATTCGACTTTGTCTTTTTCCCAGGCCGCCAGGTTGCGGTCGTAGAGGATGATTTCTCCAATCAGGCCGTTCCAGGTTTCTACACCATCGTAGGCGCCAATGGTCCATAGTCCATCTACGTAGCCACTGTTGGCGACCGCGGTAGCCTCGGTGGTTGGTTCATAAAATTCGGTGCCGTTGAGGCGCAAGCCGCTGCCCACATTGGGGCTGCCGCCGTTCCAGAAGTACCCCCAAACATGTGATCGGTCGGTGGCAAAGTTACCTGGCTGAACAATCTGAACGGGTCCAGAGCTGTTCATCCACATGATTTGCTGGGTGCCCAGCTTGCCCATGTGGGGGTTGTCGATACCTAGATCGGTCAGGTTTTCATAACTTCCATCGCCGAGGTTGGTGGCCGCACCAAACATGGAGCCGGAGGCGTTGGTAGCAATAAAACGGCCAGCGGTATACTCCAAGTGGTCATCACCCCCGTCAAACAAGAGCGCGGGGTTGAAGTTCATCGTTGCGCTTTGGAGCATCGGCCGATGATTGACATTGTTCTGGATCACATTGTAGCCGTTGACCAAATCCTGCCAGGCCGATACCGAAGGGCTGCCCGTCACGCCGTCGGTGGCTTTGTACCAGGTCAGCAGATTAGCGGCCACACAGCCGGGCGTAACCAGGTATGCACCAAAGGTAAAATGCTGGGTGCTGGTCAGGTCAACAGTAGCAGTGTAGTATTCCACCCCGCCCACTGTTTCCAGCGTCATGGGTGTTTTGGTGTCGCTGTTGTCGAAAGTAGCATCATTGCTCACCAGAAGGTGTACTTGTGAGGCATTGCCGGAAAAATCGGATTTGGGCAGCGCCACTTTTACACTGCCTACGGTACCCGTTTCCTGGGTTTTCCAGACGCGGGTGATGCGGTGGGTCATGCCACCGAAAGCATAAGGGGTGCCAAAGGTAGCGGCACCATTATCCGAACCCCAAACTAAGAAGGAATTGTCGGTAGAGAAAGTACCCGTGTGTGCGGCGTTGGTGGCAGCCAACTGGCCAGCCTGACCGATAGTGGGCTGTAAGCCGCTATTTACTGACTTGGATTGCTTTTGCAGAAAGGCGGAAGCATCGTCGCGGGCGATGCCCGCAATGTTGTTGTTGTACCCCGTGTTGGTGCTGGTACCCCATACTACACTGCCATCTGAGCTTAAATAATTGGCTACCGTAGTTTGATCTAAGGTAATACCATATTTGATGGCCATATAGCTGTCCACCTGTCTTCTTTCAGTGGTGGAAAGGTTCCGATTGTAAGCCACAAATTCACCGACAATTCCGATAAACCCTGGATCGTCTCCACCACTGCCACTACCACTGTTGTTGCCCACAATGTAGCCCCCAGTGGGAGTGCCAGCAGACCCATAAGTTGCAACCGTACCCGTTGCGGCGCCATTGAATCCTTTGGTTGCAGACACATCCGTAAAGCGGTGGTAGGTGATAGAGGGTATCAAGGCATCAAAAGTCCCTCCAGGGTTGGAACCGTATAACAAAGCACCGTCTGAGGCTCTGCGTATGGGGATTTGCCCATTGGTGTAAAAACCTGGAGTATCCCAGTTGGTGCCATCCAAATTGGTATTGTTGCGGCCAATGTTGAAAAACCGGCTTCCAGTCATGCCTTCCTTGGTAAAGGAAAATACATCGTAAGCGCTGGAGCCGGTGGTCGTGGAGGCAATGTTCCCAATCTTTTGATCCGTAGCCGTAAATTGTACCGCTTTGTTGAAGTTGAACAAGGTAGCGCTTCCGTCAATCAGGGTGGGTAGGGTGCCAGTACCAATTTGGCTCGCGTGATTGCCCTTGGCCTGATCTATCCAGTTGCTTAGTGTACCGGTGCCGGAAGGGTTGGTACCTGAATCGGCTCTAAGCCATAAACTTAAGCCAGCTGCTACCCCCCCTGGGGCTGAAAGGTATGCGCCAAAAGTAAAATACTGCCCGCTGGTCAAATCAATGGTCGCTGTATAGTATTCCACACCGCCAACCGTTTCAAGAGTCAGGGGCGTTTTGGTGTCGCTATTGTCGAAAGTGGCATCGTTGCTGCTCAGGAGATGTGCCTGCTCTGCACTGCCGAAATATTGTTTGGCTAAAGCCACTTTTACACTGCCTACTGTGCCTGTTTCCTGGGTTTTCCAGACACGGGTGATTCGGTTGTTCATGCCGGAGAAGGCGTAAGCGGTGCCGAAAGTGGCGGCACCATTGTCGGAACCCCACACGAGGAAAGACTTGTCAGTCGAAAAGGTACCCGTGTGGGCGGCGTTGGTGGCAGCCAATATATCGGCCTGACCGATAACAGGTTGCAAGCCAGCCAACATACTCTGGGATTGTTTCTGAACCAAGCCCTGGCAATCGTCGCGGCCGATACCAGCCACGTTGTTGCCGTAGCTGCCTAGCGTATAGATGGTTGTCCCGGCTCCGTCCACATAATCGTGGGTCAGCAGGGCTCCGTATTTTAAGGCTAAATAAGAATATACGCGTCGCATTTCCAGATCGGAGAGCTGGCGGTCATAAACTACCACTTCGGGGATCAAACCTAGCCATTGCTGGCCACCAGAGGAGCCTACATAAAGGCCATTGCCAAAATGGATGGTTTGATTGGAACTGATGTTGGTGTTTTCCTTAAATCCATTGACATAGCTGATGATGTTGTCAGACCCACCGCTTACATTGTTGGTGGTCAGACCGACAATATTACCAGTTCGGTTGCTTGCGCCCTGACCAAGAGCATAAAGCGGTGCTGTGCTGCCAGAAAATTCACCATCAATTCCTGAGTAAGGGTTCCATCCATTAGGGGAGATGCCGTCGGTCTGAAAATCCAGATTGGGCCAGTCACCATTCCCATACAACATCCCCATAGCCCCCCTTACTTCGCCTGTATTTGTTCTTCTATCCACTGCCACTGCCATCATGGAGTAGGCTGCTGTATTGGCAAACAAACGTGTACTGTTATATACCTCATCGCCACCATCAAAACTTACAGCCGGATTGAAGTTGACTAAGTTAGCAGCAGTTGTGCTATAATAGGTGGGTCGTCCACCCGCGGTAGGTTGAATACCATCGTAGCCATCCCCTAAAGCATTCTCCCAAGAGGATACTGCTGTTCCATCACCGGTCAGGTTACTGCCGTCGGCTTTCAACCAGAATTTTAGGTTGGCGGCCACACAGCCGGGCGTAACCAAGTATGCGCCGAAGGTAAAAAATTGTCCACTCGTGAAGTCAACCGTAGCCGTGTAATACTCTACGCCGCCAACCGTTTCGAGGGTCATGGCTGTTTTCGTATCGCTGTTGTCAAACGTGACATCGCCGCTAACGAGGAGGTTCACGTTCGAAGCATTCCCTGACATTTGGCTTTTCTCAATCGCCACTTTTACATTGCCCACAGTTCCTGTCTCTTGAATCTTCCAGAGACGGGTGATGCGGTGGCTCATAGCTGAGAAAGCATAAGCAGTACCAAAAGTGGTAGCACCTGCGTCGGAACCGACTATCTCAAAAGACTTATCCGCAGTAAATCCTGTGGTATTCGCTACATTGGTTGCAGCAAACGTAGTTGTTGAAAGAATGGGTTGGAAACCGGTATTTTGTGATTTAGATTGTTTTTGTTCCAAACCCTGGCAATCATCGCGGCCAATACCCAAAACGTTGTTGCCATAGGTGGAAATATCGTAAATGGTAGATCCATCCCCTGCTAAATAGTTTTGAGATAGCGTTGTACCATATTTAATGGCCAAATACGATTCAATTTTTTGTTTTTCTGTATTTGTTAAATTTCTGTCATACAAGATAATTTCAGGAATGCTTCCATTCCAAGGCTCTAATGCTTCATAAGCACCTATTGACCACATTCCATCCACTGAACCACTGCTGGCCACACCAGTAGCTTCGCTCAAAGGATCTAACGTTTCAGTACCATTTCTGCGAAGACCACTTCCGACATTCGGAGATCCCCCATTCCAGAAAAAGCCATACACTTCAGCTCTTTTTGCTTCTATTTTTGTTGGGTTGTAGAAATAAACAGGAGAAGAAGTATTCATCCACATAAATGCTTCCTGCTGATTAACGCCTGAGCCGGGTGTAGCATTTATTCCCATGTGCGGATTATCAATACCAAGCACTGCGAGGTTTTCTAAACCGCCATCGATGTCGTTGGTGGCTGCTCCGTACATGGTCCCTGAACTGGAGGTAGTCAAAAATCTTGCCCCTTTATATTCTAGATGATCACCTGCACCGTCAAACAATAAGGTGGGGTTGAAATTTATTAACCCGCTTAATGCTGGTGCCTGCGTAGGAGTTGCTTGAATCACGTCAATGCCATTGCCAGATTGATCGGCCCAGGCGGTGACGGTGCTTGTGCCGGTTACCCCAACATCAGCTTTATACCAAGCCTTAAGATTAGCCGCCACACAACCTGGAGCTGCTGGCGGCATCGCCACGGTCCACAACGAAAAGTGCTCAATCCCCTCCAAATAGACGGTATTGTTTTCGGCATTGACCACACTATTTAAATGGGGTTGCCAGGTTTTGCCTTCATCGGTGGAAGAATATAGAATGAGATTTTCTTCACTCAATCCATCCAGCTCTTCATCGGTATAGGTGAAGCTCATTTTGGCGTTCAGGTCTTGGTCGAACTGGGGCTGGATGTGTACCACTTTTTTAATGGAGCGGTGATTTTTAATGCGCACCGGTTTGTAGGTCACAGTGATATCGGTGCGACCCATTTTAGTGGGTGTATTGATGCGCAGCCGGGCTTTTTTTAGCCAGGTGTTTTCGGGTTGGTCAAAATGGTGAACGAGTTTTACAACCCGATTCTCATTAACATACCGAAAGGCCGGGGGCATGCACCATGCAAAAAGCCCCAAGCCAATAATGAGCGAAATGGCTAATCCAGCGCCTTTCGGACGTGGTGGTCCAACACTGGGTGTAGATCGCATCAAAGCCTGGAGTCGTCGGAACAAGGCCGAGGATTGAAAAAAGATAAAAGCCGCTCTCATGATGACCAAGAGCAAGGGCAGTAAGGCCATGCTTGCCCAGGGCAAGTATAAGGCGGGCTTGATCAAAAATGCTACAACGAGCAATAATCCTGCATAGAGCATAGCACCTGGCAGGAAGAGCTTCGACAAACGCGGATTGGTAAAGAATGTTTTCATGTGGGTTGCTATAATTTAGAGCGGCACCAGGGGTGATCGCTCAGTGAGTACTGGTTTTGTGGAATGCGCTTTATTTTGATAAATGGCTTTTTGAAGCGGATTAAAAAGCTTGGAATTTTGAGTTGCTCGTGCGTCAGCGACGCATCGCTGCTGGTACAAGTCTGGAGACCAGCCGGTCTCTCCAAACTTGTACCAGCAGCGATGCGTCGCTACGAGCCATCTTTAAATTTTACAATGATGTAATCCTGGATGAATTCAGCCGGATACTCCCCGGAGGGTATGGTGAATTTTCGTTCCATTTTGGAGGCTGAAATGACTAGTTCAAAAGCCGATTCAACCCGAAAAATATTCTCAGAAAAATATTGTTTGATGGCCTGTTTGCACATGGATGCCATGACGAAAAAAAAGACCACGGCATTGGTGTGGTCGATCTTCACGATCGAAATTGCCTGGCTGCAGCGGTTCATTTTTTGCAGTAAATTCCGGTCAAGTGCCTTGAGGTGAATGGCTTTACAAATGCCTGATCCTGCGCAGTTTTGTTGTGCCGAACCAAAGGTGACCTCAATCATTAGCAACTCATCACGACTCGTGCGAGATCGGGCGCGCAGCGGTGCATAATGCGTTTTTACAAGGGATTTCTGAATCCTCATTGGTATCTTGTTTAAGCGGTCTTAAAGTAGGGTGTCACATTAGCGGGGGCCGATGATGTCGACGTTGATGATGCCCTTTCTGGATGGCATGACAGTACCATTCAGTTGAATGCCAATAGCTTCCATCTGTATTAAATTTTAAGGTGAACAAATAGCGTAAAATGACCTCCTGAAATCAAGATACATTCGGGCATACCCATACCAGTACAGGTGCTGTGTTGAGTAGCACTTGTGCTCAATGGTTTAACCGACTTTTGAAAAGTGATTAGGCGATTGTGTGTCGCGCAGCTGAGTTTTTGGGAAGTGCTTGCGTTGGTAGTTTTCTTTGATATTGTAAAAGTAGAGGAAAGAAAGTCTAAAGGCGAGACAGTTTTGGGGGTTTACATACCCCCGTTTTTGCACAAAAAAATTTACAAATAAAGCATATGTTAATATTTACATAAAATAAAAAGAAAGGGCTCTTCAGCTTGAAGAACCCTTTCAAAATGCTAATAACAGTGTAATTTTTGCAGAGGAATGTCCCCTAAGAACACGGAAAAGAATTTCATGAAAAAACCACTTATGATTTACATACCGCTGTTCGGGTATGATGCATTTAAAAGAAGGCTTTTCAAATGAAAAGCCCTTATAAATTGTCAATAACGTATTCAAAAATGAAACACACCAAAAAAATATTTACTATGTAAAGGTAGTTGCGAAGTATGGGTAAACCGAGGACAATTTATTGATTCTACATACCCCCGAGAATGGGTGTGGGTGTGAGTGTGAGTGTGAGTGTGGTTTGAGTGTGGTTTGAGTGTGGCGTGAGGTGTGGGGCGATTACTCAAGACAATTTAGAGCATACTCCCATAGTTTTTCGTAGGGCAATACTTCAATTTCAAAAGTTTGATTGGCCATTTCAATGGGGAGGGCCATCAATGCCTGGAAATCAGGTGCTGCTTTTTGTAGGATGTCGGCCTTACGAAAAGATGATTTAGGGATTTGCAGCAACATTTTCAGGAAATAATTGCAACGCAGCACCACTCCATCCTGGAGGTAACGCATGCGGTATTTGTCCAGCGCCTCTACTCTATCAATCAACTCATCGTATTGATGGTTGGCAATGTTGAACAGGATTTCCAGAAAAATCAAATGAATGTTCATCCCCTGTTTGTCCATGTAAAAAACTTGCAACTCGTTAAAAAATTTATTCAAGCGGAATTTTCGTTTTTTGGAAATGCCACTTTCAGCCGTATCCAAGGCTTTAATTTGCACCAAAAAATGCAGGTACGCCTCCGAAATCTTCCAAATTCCCTGGATGTTTTCGGGCAGGTCGGTAAATTGTTGGTGCTGCATGACCATATACAAGATGGCCTGGCTTTGCAGGTAATTCCCTTCATGCATGTGCAGCATAAAGTTAAGTTCATAGGTTTTGAACCAATTGAAGTTGCCGTTGTCGGAATATTTCAAACATTCCTCGGTGGCTTGTTTAGCGAGGTCAAATTCACGCAACTGCACATGACAAATGGCTTTTTGGTAATAAAAAACTTGGAGGGGAATAGCGGCAGTATACTCCTTTTGTTCAAAAAATGCGATGGTGCGGTTACACACATCAATGAGGTTTGGGTAGTCATTGATGCTGGAATAAATGGCCGCTTCGACCAAGTGGGCACAGAGGTGGAGTTGGTACGAATTATAGGTTTTTAAGGTGGGTTCAATTTCGGCATAATACTCCTGGGCTTTGGCTTGAATGTCCGCTTTGGGTGCTCTACTGTTGACGAATCCAATGCTCAACTCAATGTAATAATGCTCTGCTTTATTCTCCAGTATCCATAGTTTTTCATAGGTCATTAGCTCTTGATGGTATTGTTGATATTTTGCATAATCACCATCCATGGTACCGTGGTACAAACGCAGGGTATGACAGATGTCTACGTTGAGTTCGGTGAACTCGTATTTGCGGGAAATTTTAAGAAGTTTGCGGGCAATGCCTACCGCTGCATTGCGGGCGTTTTTACCGAAGAGTATTTTGGCAGCAGCCCATTCTTTATAACATTCATAAAATGCTTTTTGCCGATTGGTGTATGAAGCTTGTTTCAAATCAATCAGGAAAAGAGAATTCACCAAGCGGTCTTTGAGGTTTTTGCGCAATTTTTGATAAACAGGTGCGTCTTTACTTGCCCCATATAATCGGCTTGCCGCAGTGTCATCGTCTTGAAATTGGCCTTCAGCTATATGGGTGTAAAAATCCTGGAGCTTTGACGTGCCGGGGCGGCTATCGTTCATTAGTTCTACTTCACGAAGCTTTGGCTTCGTAATAATATGTATAAGGTCGATCAAATCTTTCATGTTTGGTAGTTACAGCGTTGGAGGATAAGAAGACCGTATCCATCTTAAAAAATCCTTAAGCTCAACCTGGATTAAGTTGAGCTTAAGGACAACATTCAGTATTCAAGAAAGTGCAGTAAAGGTAGAGTGCTTGAGCGTTCTATTGAGCGCTAATTTATTTGCCGGAAGTAGATAAGATTCTGTCGCAAGGCATCGTGGATCAATTGTGGCATGTTGCAACGCAGTAGGGCTTTGAAGAGGAGGAAGGTCTTGTTGTGTGTCATGTTTTATGATTTGTTAGGTTCACGAAAATGATGCATGGATTGTGCAGCATCTAAAGTTTGGAAACAGAATTTTTTGTGAAGTCGTTTTATAGCTCTACTTAGGGCCAATAACGTCAACATTTGTAATTCCTTTGTTTGACAGCATAGCACCAACGCTAAGCTGAAGGCTGTGAGCATTCATCAGTTAAGTTTTAAGAATGAGGAAACAGTAATTTTGGTTAGAAATGTACTTAAGCGTAAGCAGTGATTATGCACAAAACGGAGACCTTGTTGAACTTTAATGAACCGTGCCAAGGGCGTTTAGGCATTGTTCTGAATTAAAGGCTTTCAAGGGATTTGAACAATGACAAATGTACTTCTGAACAACTGCAGACCCAAGGACACTATTTTAATTTTACATACCCCCGGAGCTGCAACATTTAAGCTCGACCGGTTGAAGCCTCCGTGGCATTGAGCAGCATTTGCCATAATTTTTCATAAGGAATGATCTCAATTTCATGGGCTTGATTCGCTACTTCAATGGGCAACTCATGAAGTGCTGCGAGGTAATGCTCTGTTTTTGCGATGATTGATTCCCTTTTGAATCCATTTTTAGGAAACAGGAGCAGCATCTTTAAAAAAATATTGGTGCGCTTAAGTTGTGCCTCCCGCAAGTACCGCATGCGGTATTTATCAATGGCCTCCAAACGATCCAAAAATGCATCATCACGTTTCTTTTTCGCAATGGCAAAAAGGAGTTCGACGATCAGGATGGGGATGTTCATACCTTGTTTATCTTTGGAAAATGTTCTGGTCTCATTGAAAAATTTAGCGAGTCGAAAGCTTCCATTTTTATAAGATTCATCCTTCCCCCGAGGCAACAAACCCATACTTTCCACGAAATGAACATACGCCTCGAAAATCCTCCATGATTCCTGAATATTTTCGGGTAAACTCATGAATAGCGGGTGGCTCAAAATGGTACCTATTACTTTTTCCGCTTGCGCAAATTCGCTGTTGTGCATATAGACGAGGAAGTACAGTTCATATAGTTTGAACCAATTGAAAGTCCCTTCCTCCAGGTATTTCAGACACACATTGGCCGTCTGAATGGCCTGATCAAACTGACGGAGTTGGAAATAACAGATGAGCTTCTCGTAATGGAAGATGTGCAGTGAAATGTTGGCAATGAATTCTTTTTTTTCAAAAAAGACGATGGCTCGATCACATACATTAATGGTTTGCATATAATCGTTGACACTGGTATAAATGGCCACTTGGATCAAGCTGCCATAAAGATGTAACTGGTAGGAGTCATATCGGTCAAGTGCACTGCTCAATTGGAGGTAGGAAGCCTTGGCCATCTCCTGAAAGTCTGTTTTAGTCGATTTGCTGTTGATAAAGTTAATGATGAGGATAATGTACAGTTCTTCAGCACGGTTTTCTTCCAACCAAAGTTGGCTTGCCAAATTGAACTCCTCATTGTATTGATGAAATTTTTTGATGTCCCCCTCAATCGTTCCATAATAGAGCCGTAGTGCATGGCAAATGTCTACGATCAGCTCGGTAAATTCATATTTCCGGGCAATCTTTAAGATCTTCTTGCAAAGACCCGTAGCCACGGTTCGGGCATTTTTTCCGAAGAGTATTTTAGCTGCTGCCCATTCTTTGTAACATTCGTAATAGGCTTTCTGTCGATCGGTGTAAGTAGCGGCTTTGAGGTCGATGATGAATAGAGAATTGACCAGGCGATCCTTGAGCGTTTTGCGCAGCTTTTGGTAACCGGGATCATTTTTGTCTTTGGCGTAAAAATAATGCGCTGCTTCGTCGTCGTCTTTAAAACGCCCTTCCAACAGCAGGTCATAAAACTGTTGGAGTTTGGAGGATGATTTGTTACTAGACGATGCTCCGACCAGCTCAACAGCACGCAGTTTTGTCTTGGTGACAATAAGGGACAGTTCCAAGAGGTCTTTCATTGGAAAATGTTTAAGTATACAGTGTTAAGTGCTGGGACATTATTAATCGACATTTTCAACTTGATCTTTTGAATTCTGTCGATTAATAATGTCTCAGCACTTATTCAATTACCGGTTCACAACTTTGTTCTGCAAAGACGTTGTATACCTACAAAATAAAATAAGGACTAAAAACAAAATGAATTAAGATAAATCTACATAAAATATATGACAATAATGGTTTTGGAAGAGAGACAATCCCAAGACAAGCAAAAAAGGGGTACAAAGGGGGTACAAAAAGAATGACGAATAATTCGAATGGGGAGTGACGAATGGGGCCACTTCGGCTTCGCTCAGTGACCAGTAATCGTCACTCGTCATTCGAATTATTCGTCATTTCCTTTACGGCAACAATTCCAGTAAAGCCTTTTCCTCCGGCCAATCCGCCAGTTTTTTACGCAGCCGCTGGCGGCCTTTTTTCACCCCATTGAGGCTGATTCCCAGTGATTGGGCAATTTCGCTGCTGCTCAAGCCCAGTTTCAACAAGGCGAGTAAGCGGGTTTCGGCAGGCGTGAAGTTGGCTTGGTGGGTGGATAGTTTGTCGATGAAGCTATCGTGTACCTCATCAAATAAATGTTTAAAATTCCGCCAATCATTTTCGGTCAAAATGGTAAACTGGGTAAGGATCGCCTCAACGGTGGGAGGATTTGGTGCCTGGTTCAAATCAGGCGTTTTTTGGGCAAGCATGGTTTTTAAATGCTCCAATTGTTGGTTCTTTTCATGCAGTTGCTTCCGGAGTTTGTTCAATTCCTGGCGGCTGTCTTGTAGTTTATGGTTAAACGCCTGCTCCTTTTTGTGGTTGCGTCGATTGGTCTGCCAAAAAGCCAATAGACCGGTTCCCAAAACCAAAACAAATACAATCAATACCAGTATAGAACGATCTTGCTCCTGCCGTTGTCCAAAAACGGCTTGTTCGACTTGCAGTTGTGCTTCACTTTCTTCCTCCAAAAAATCGATCAGGTTGTCTAGCCGATGGCGCTCTTTGTTGTTTTTAAGGGCTATGGCAGAATCCAAAAGCACTTCGGCCTGTTTGCTATAGGAATAGGCTTGTTCCCATTGTTGGGTCAATGCATAATATCCTGACCACAAGCGCACATAACTGGTTTCGTATTGAATTGGTGGCGAAAGTTTTTTGGCGTATCCCAAAAAGTAATAAGCTTTTGGAGCATTTTTTTGCAGGATGGCAATTTTACCCAGTAGTTGCGCCGCACGTGAAGCATTATCAAAATCACCATAGGTTTCGCTTGCTTTGAGGTCGTGCATGACCAAAGTATTGGCATGTTCCAATTGTCCCCGATTGCTGTAAATCCAGCCCTGGTTGCCTTTCATGATGCCCACCCAGACCTCTATTTTATTGCGCTGAGCAAGGGCTATCCCTTTTTCAAAAATGCGGATAGCTTCCTCTTCACGGTTTAAATTCATGAGGTTGACGCCCCAATTGTTGTAATTGTAAATTTTCTCCAGCGTATCTGAAAAAAGGCCTGTTTTAAGTGCGCGTTGAAAACAGGCATTACCTTCTGGTCTTTTACCAGACGAGATGTAACAGTCTCCAATCCTTCTTAAATAATTGCTAATGTGGGGAATTTTATGTGCTGTTTTTTGATCTGTACACGAATTCTCGGCTTTTCGGGCCAGGAGGTAAGCTTTTTCGGGTAAATGCAGTTTTGCGTACAGCCAGGCCATTTTGAGCGATACATCCACTTGTTGATCGATGTCTTTTCGTTCTTTGGCGTATTCTATGGCCCGGTTGTAATGAAATAAGGCATTCAGTTGCATGGATGGATTTGCATCGTACAAGTCCCCGGCCAATTCATAACAAGCGCTGAGGTATTTAGCGTTTTGTTCGTTGTGGGCATTGTTCATGCCAATCGTTACCGCATAAGTGATGTCACTGTTTTTCAGCTGCTTTTGAATTTTTTGAATGTCCAGAAAAAACCGTTCCACCAGACTGGGGGTGCCTGATGTTGGCATGGATTGCCAAATGCTGTCTACTACACTCGATTGTGCAACCGCTACCTGGCTGACAAAAAACAAGGTGAAAATCAAAGCCGCTCTCTTGTTGAACAACTCACGCAAGCCTATATCTATCGAATAGTTAATAACTATAAGATTCATTGTACAGCGTATTACAGCAGATATAATTTATATTAACGCCTGTAAAATACATTAGTTTGACCAAATGTAAGGGGATGGGATAAAAAAAAGGGCTCTCCGAACGAACGGAGAGCCCTGTAAAGTGCTAATAACTTAATCTAGTAAAAAGGGAGTACAAGAAAGTCGGGAGGAATTCCACCTCCCGACAATAGTTAAATTCTCATGAAAAAATCTACTTGTTCATCAATACCATCTTCTTCGTGTCCGTAAAGTCACTGGTTTGCAAGGTATAGTAGATCACCCCGCTGGCCCGCAGTTGCTCCTGCTTGAGGATCACCTGATTGTTGCCTTTGGTGTAATTCCCTTCCACCTGGTAAATCAATGCACCTTTTACATCCCGGATGGTCAACTTTGCCTTAGTTGCCTGTGGCAAGTAGAAGCCAATCGACGTTTCGTCTGCAAAGGGGTTGGGCGTGTTTTGGCGCAGAACGGCACGATCATCGATCGCCGCATAGCCAAAGCTCAACACGACACCCATTACTTCGTCGTTCTGGTTGTACGCCTCTTCGTGGGTCATCCGGCTGTTGATGTCCAACACCTTGCTGAGCAACGTAGTGGCATGCGCTTTCAGTTTCAGCGTGAACAACACTGCGTCGTTGGCGGGGGTACCCGCGAGGGATGCCCGTACGAAGGAGGTGGTGATGGTGCCTTCATTTTGGAACAAGCCAAAGTGTTCGGCTTTCATTACTCCGTATTCCAATCCCAGGATTTCAGCGCGATCCCCTACTTGCAGTGTAAACTGGAAGCCTTGTAGTTCAGACAAATCTTGGGCATGAATGGCTACGGTGTAGGTCTGACCAGCGTTGAGCTGTTGTTCCTCGGTGCTCAAAATCATGTCCTTGCCTCCCCGGGTTTCAGTAGCTACTGCTCCAGTGGCGCTGGCATTGCCATTGACGTCGCCCATTTTTATGGCGATGAAATCGGCTTTTACCTTGCCTGTCAGATCGTTGATGTTCACCACTTCAGGGAACACGGAAGACCATGGATTGGTACCTTCCGCAAACTTGTAGGTCGCGTCCACAAACTTCCAACTCGGTACATTGCTAAACTTCGTATCGATGTTGAGGATCAACTTGCGGATCTGGATCATGTCGATGGTCGAGATCGACTTGGAGTTGTTCACATC
>ENA-UOWO01001313-UOWO01001313.1-activated-sludge-metagenome-genome-assembly--contig:-NODE-1313-length-33488-cov-9.743846_pt1 | contig 33488 bp, 32 predicted proteins | sample MGYA00238148_ERZ761564 | MGnify/ENA primary metagenome ERZ761564 (study PRJEB28885, sample SAMN05720194) | activated sludge metagenome | isolation source: Anaerobic digester | place: USA...
AATGCAATGGCTGCGGTCATTGAACCGATGATGAGCGGACAGGCGGCTCCGTGGATGCTTTATGCGGCTGGAGCTTTTCTTGCGCTAACTCTCAATATGATCGGAGTTCCGGCACTTGCTTTCTCTCTGGGCATGTTCATTCCGCTTGATCTTAACACACCGATACTTGTCGGCGGAATAATCAACCACATCGTTACAACCCGTTCAAAGGACGAAAAACTTAACAATGCAAGAAGCGAGCAGGGAACACTTATCGCATCGGGCTTTATTGCAGGCGGTGCCTTAATGGGAGTTACAGCGGCGATAATCCGTTTTGCCGGCTTTAACTTCGTCAACGAACACTGGTTTGAATCAAACGGCGCACAGTGGCTCGGAATAGTGATGTTCCTTGCACTCTGCGGATATATGATTTTTCACACACTCAAGGCAAAAGTCGAAGAATAAAATTCAACAGGATCTATTTGTATTTGGCCGCGACATATTCAGTTGCGCTCATTGCAGCTATAGTTCCGTCTGAAACGGCTGTTGTGACCTGACGGTATCTTTTCTCTCTGGCATCTCCCGCGGCGAAAACACCTTCAATCCCTGTTTTGAGGAGTTCGTCTGTTATGATCTCTTCCCGTTCGTTCATTGGAACAATGTCTTTGAACATTGATGTGTTCGGAAGATATCCGATAAATAGAAACACCCCTTCAATTTCAGTAATATTCTTTTTCCCAGTTGATTTATCAAGCGAAACAACACCACTGATATGCTCATCTCCAAGAAATTCTGTAACTTTCTGGTTCATAAGAAATGTGATCCCGGGGTTTTTCTGTGCGTCTTCAATAGCCCATGCATGGGCCTGAAAGTGGTCAAATTCATGAATTATTGTTACATGCCGGGCAAACTTAGTAAGAGAAACAGCTTCTTCCAATGCAGAGTTCCCTCCTCCGATGACAGCAATCTTTTTGTCTTTGAAGAAATCGCCATCGCAAGTCGCACAGAATGAAATTCCCCTGCCTTTGAATTTATCCTCGTTAGGAACACCAAGTGTTCTCGGAACGCCCCCGCTTGCTATGATAACTGCCGGTGCTTCGAAAATGCCTTCGTCTTCGATCTCAAATGATTTTATCTTTCCTGAAATATCAAAATGAGTTATTTCCGCCTGAGTTATGATCTCTGCACCGAAATTTTTTGCCTGCTGTCGCATTGTGAATGCTATTTCAGCGCCGCTCGCTTCGTGTATCCCAGGATAGTTGACAACCTTGTCCGTCAGATTCATCTGTCCACCGGTACTTCCTTTTTCTATTATCAGAGTTTTCATTCTTGAACGGGCGAGGTAAATTGCCGCAGTAAGTCCCGCAGGACCCCCGCCCAGAATGATCACATCATACAGTTTATTCATTTTTCGGCACTCCTCCTACACAAGTTTAGTGTCAAGGATCTCCTTTACCTGCTGTTTGTTCTGAATACTGCTTGTCGCAGCGGCAACTTTGCCGTCCCTGAAATAAACAGTAAATGGAAGTCCTGCAAAATTTCTGACTTCAGGAAGGGATCTGATGGTTTGAATAGCAACATTTGAATCAAATTCCATATCCCTGAAGTTGATATCCGGATATTTTGATTCAAAAGATTCCATGACATCATATACAGGGATGCACATGGGGCCCATTCTGCCGCATACTACCACGGTTTTTTTACCGCTCTCGATAAGATTCTTAAATTCTTCAACTGTTTCAATGTGTTTTAGATTTGTTCTAAGCATTTTTCCCTCCATTGATCTCTCTGTTCTGAAGTTTTGCTGTTTTTTCACATATTTCGGCCATTTTGTTCATTGAATCAAGAAGTGTTCTCATCATTTCCGGATCTGAAATGCAGTATTCTCTGCATCTACCTGAAGGACAGCATTTTATAATGCCGTAATTTTTTAAAATCCCGAGCTGTTTTGAAACAACAGCTTGATTTAATTGCAGTTCATCAACAATATCTGTAACTATTCCCGGCCCTTGAAGAAGTTTGCGGATGATCGACACCCTGATCTTTCCCGTTAAAATTCCTCCGATCTCGACTATCCTTTCATTTTTTAAATCCATGTTACACCTCCGAAATGAACATGACATGTATATATATCCAAAACGGAATATGTCAAGGGGGCAAACTGAATTACAAAACCTGTCAAACCAAAATCTGACAAGGCAAAACCTTGATTTTTTAACTATATTAGTATAATTATCACCATTAAATTTCTTTTCGCGGAGTGGACTCTTGAAGAATCTTTTCAGAAATTGTGTGATTTTTGTGTGGTTTTTTGCTGTGTTTGGATGCGGAACGGCACCTGTTGCAAAGCCGAAGTGGACCAGCCAGACAGGACATGCGAGCTTTAACGGCTCTGTTTATGTTGTCGGCCGTTCTGACGGTAAACAGACTGAAAAAGAGGCGTTGGACTCAGCATTCATTACGGCTCTTGGCGATCTCAATCTATATTTCGGGGTTTCTGTCAACGCGACTCTGGAAGATGTTGAGTCAGAGACAGACGGTGTCTATTCATACTCGCTTAAAAAGAACAGTGTGATCACCGGGGCTCCGATTAAGATCAATAAATTCAATAAAACCAATGTGTTCACCGAAAAAGTTGATGGAATGTTCAACGGCTATGTTCAGATAGCTGTTCCTGTCGATGAGGCGGCAAGGATCACAAAAGAGATAAAGGGCATGACTGGATATAAAGTTATTCCTGCAAGAGCCGGTCATGAGGACATACTGAGCGATTTTGTGAGACAGTGGTCACAGAAAAAAGGATTGAAAATAGCCGGCTCGGCTCTTCCCGTAGATGACAATGTGTCAATTGATGAGATCGCAAAAAAATCTGACACAGCATATTTCATTGTCGTAAAAGGTGAAGTTGAAGAGCCGAAACAGGACGGCAAGGTATTTATTACAAAAGTGAAAGTGATCATCAGACAGTTCTCGCTTGTTGAAGGAAGAGAGCTTAATACGATAGTTGAAGAGATGAAATGGGGTGAATATACACCGGAAGAAGCAGTTGATAAGGGGATGAAGAAACTTGTACAGAAAATGCTGGCACAATAAATAAACTGGAGGAAACGATGAAAAAACTTTTTGCGGTGGTGATCATTCTGCTCTGTCTGTTTCAGGTCTACGGCAGCAATGATAAAAAAGCGTACAATTTTATCAGCTATGATCTCAACGGAAATTTTTTCAATTTGAAAGCATTTAAAGAAAAAACGAAAGCAAAGTATTATGTCGTCGATTTTTTCAGCATAGTCTGTGAACCTTGCAAGAAGGCACTTCCCGACTGGGAGAAAGAATACCCGGAACTTCAGAAAAAAGGTGTCGAAATGGTCGTTGTTGCCCTTCCTTCGGATAAAATGAAAGCCAAAGATGAAAAACCGCTTGTGAAAGAATATTTTGAAACCAACAAGGTAAGTTTCCAGGTTATGTACGATCTTTTTTATGCGGTCGGTGACAAGTTCGGTGTTTCAAAAACGGAGCATGAAAAGACGACAGTCGAAGTTCCGATGGTATTTCTGCTTAACGACGAGTTCAAAATTGTTAAGAAATCAACTAAACATATTGAAATTATTGAAGAAATTAAAAAACTGACATCGGGGGTCAAAAAGTGAGAAAACTTAAATTACTGTTTCTGACATTTGTTTTTCTGATCATTCCGTTAATTTCCGGTGCGGCTGAAAAGGACCGTCTTGCCGTAATGGATATTCAGGACAGCGAAAATATTTTTGACGCCAAGACTCAAATTAAATTTACAGATTATATCTTTACAAAATTCCAGATAACCGGTGTCTACTGGATGATCCCGAAAGCCGACAGGGATACTGCTCTCGAACAGGCAATTGCCGACACAGCGGAAGGGAGCAGAAAACAGTGTGTAGATGAAAAATGTCAGATATCTCTAACTGCACAGCTTCAGGCAAATTTTCTTATAAACACCGAGATTAAGAAACTTTACGAAGGGACTTGCCAGATAAGCATAAGAAAATTCGATGTTGAAAAAAGGGCCGGCGTTGATGCATGGGAGGAAAAGTTCGATTGTACAGACAAAGGCATTTACGGTGCGATCGACAGCTTTAATTTTACCGGCAAAAAGAGTGCTTTCCAGGCAGGAAGAATATCTGAAGAAGCTCTCAACATGAATGTCGAAGCGGAAGACAGCACAATTGTCAAGATAGTTACTGAACCGACTGAGGCGATAGTTCTTGTTGACGGGATAATGATATGTCAGAAAACCCCGTGTTCCAAAATGATAGCTTTCGGAAAGCATCAGGTAACGATCCAGAAGGAAAATTATGTTCCTCACCAGAAGGAATATGATGTGAAAGCCGGTCTTGCCCTGAATCTGATACTTGAGCCGAATTTTGGATGGGTGACAATAAATTCTGAACCGTCGGGAATGGAAATCGAGCTTGACGGGAAAGACCTGGGTGTGACACCAATCTCAAAAAGGATCATTGAGACAGGAGGTCATCAGGCACAGACAAAAAACAAATGCCACTACAATGAAATGGAAAAATTCGTCATCAAAAGAGGCGAAGACAAGGTCATAACTTTTAAGATGAATCCAAGAGAATCAGCACTCAAAGTTACAGCCAAAGATGAACAGGACAACGATCTTGAAGCTGAAGTCATGGTTGACGGAAATCCTGTAGGAAAAACACCCAAAACATGGAAAGTTCCGTTATGCAGTGACAATATATATGTCAAAGCCGATGTGGGGGAATTCACGCAGAAACTTTCACTCACAGAAGGAGAGATCAAGGTAGTTGATGCTGTTCTTAAAAAAGCAGTAGTTTATACTCCTCCTCCAGCATCAACAGCTCCGGCATACAACAACTATAACTATGATTACAGTTCAAGAAGAAGCGGGTCTGGAAAGTTCAATCTACACGGACTTATGAGCATTCCCGTAGGCGGTGTTTTTGACAAGGCGTTCTATATCGGTATTGATTTCGGTCTTGAGATCGGTGTGGGTAGCGGTAGCAAAGCTGATTACCACCGTTTTTTCTCGTGGTCAATTCTTGCCAGAATGGGAATTGTATCTGATTTCAACTTTGATAAAGGATTTCTCGGAATGAGATCGTTTGATTTCAAACTTAACACCAAGCTCAATTTCTGGTATCTTGCGGGAGGCGGTCCTCAGGTCGAAGCTCTTCTTGGAACAACAGGTTATCCAAATAAGTATCTTGTGGGTGTTTCCATGTGGGCGATTAATCTGCCGATTTATCTGTGGACAGATGACAGGTCGGGTTTCAACATAACACTTCTGAATGTTGACATGGGCTGGGATTATAATGCTGACTACAAGAAAGGGCAGATAGTTTTCTACACAAGTTTTGAATTCATGTTTCATTAAGGAGGAGAAAAATGATAAATAAATTTATAACGGTACTGTTGACAGCAGCGATGTTTCTGGCAATTTTCTCCGCATGTGAAGAAACCGATTTCAAAGGACTTTATACACCACCTAAGCCACCGGAAATAGGAGATAAAAGAACTTATGAATGCAAGGGCAAACCCGGCGGTGAAGCTTACTCGTGGAACTCTGTTTCAGAATATGAGCAGACATGGAACGGTTCATCATGGGAGCCGGTTGATGACCCGGACACTGAATACGGCGATAAGTTCTATCCAAGTAGTACAAGCTGTCAGTATACATGTGCAACATGCTACACTTGGAATTACAGCGAATGTGTTTCCAATCCGAATTGTGTAACCAGAACTTATTACTGCCAGCCAAAACCGGAAGGAGAGGAGTATGAGTGGAATACTGTCTCCGAATATAAGCAGGAATCAACTGATCAGGGAGCGTCATATTATCCATCAGACGATCCTTCAACGGAATACAACGATTCACCATCAACCACAAGCTGTCAGTTCAAATGTGCTCAGGGTTTCATCTGGAACGGTTCAATATGTACCAAGGCGGCTACAGGTTCAAGAACTTATGAGTGCCCCGATCCTCTTCCCGATACAAATGGAGCATATGTCTGGAATTCAGTTCAGAGTTATAATCAGGAAACTTATGATGACGGTGTGACTTGGAATCCGCCGGATGATCCGGAAACAGAATATAACGAAGAGGGAAGCGTAACAAGCTGCCGTTTCAAGTGCAATACAGGATATTCATGGAACGGATCGGAATGTGTTTATGTGAACTGGGAATCTGCAGTAGGGTACCAGTGGCTTAAAGCTCCCAATGGAATGACTTATGAGGATGCTAACACATTCTGCTCAAATAACGGTGGATATATTCCTGCAATAGACCAGCTTAAACAGCTTATTCAAAATTGTAGCCAAACAGTTTACGGTGGAACATGCACTGCGACTAATTCATGTGTTTCATGGTCATCATGCAGAAATGCAGATTGTGATGGATGTACTATGCAAAGTTCTGGATATTATTCTGTTTTTGGTGATGAAAGCTGGTTCTGGTCTTCAACTCAGTTGTCAGATCAGGAGGCAGCAGCATATACTATAAATTTTGATACCGGTGCAATCAATATGAGTGTTATAAATAGTACTTATACTGGTAATGTCCGTTGCATAAAATAGTTTCATAATGACATTTAATTTCTTTGCAACATGTCCCAGAGGTCTTGAAGTTCCCCTAATCAATGAACTTTCAGAAATTTCTGCAGCGGATATTAAAAAAGATGACGGTGGTGTTCATTTTTCAGGAGACATATCAGTATGTTACAAAGCGAATCTCTTTGTCCGCACTGCCGGCAGGGTCTATTGGAAAGTTTCATCGTCAGAATACAGAAACGAGCAGGATATTTATGATCTTGCATATTTAATTCCGTGGCATAAGTGGTTTGATGTTTCAAGGACGATCAGAGTCAGCATGGTCGGGATCAGATGTCCTCTGAAAAGTCTCAATTTTGCAGGACTTAAGATCAAAGATGCGATATGCGACAGGTTCAGAAAGGAGTGCGGCTCAAGACCCGATGTGGATCCCAATAATCCTGATATCAGAATTCACGGGTTTGTTACCGAAAAAGAGCTGGTAATTTCAATTGATACATCTGGAGACACACTTTTCAAGAGGGGATTCCGCGAAGAGACCAATGCCGCACCGATAAGAGAAAATCTTGCCGCCGGCATTCTTTATCTTGCCGGCTGGAAGCCGGGAATTCCTCTCCTTGATCCGATGTGCGGAAGCGGAACGTTCCTGATCGAAGCGGCGCAGATGTCTTTAAACATTGCTCCTGGGATATCAAGAAAATTTGCATTTGAGAAATTTAAGGATTTTGACCGCGACCTCTGGCTTAAAATTTGTGAAAAAGCGGTTGAAGAAGAACTTGATGTGACTGAACTTCCGATATTCGGCAGTGACATTTCGGCTGATGCCGTTGAAATGGCTAAAACAAATCTTAATAATGCAGGACTGCTTGAGGCGGTGACACTTAACTGTTCAGATATACTTGATATTTCAGCTCCGGCTGATAACGGTCTCATCGTTGCAAATCTTCCATACGGCGAAAGGATGGGGGAGATAAACGAACTCAGAGACCTCTATCCCAAAATAGGAGACACACTCAAGAAAAACTTTTCGGGCTGGAACGCATATCTTCTTTCTTCCGACCTTCAAATGCCTAAATTTATCCGTCTTTCCGTTTCAAAGCGGACACCTTTATTTAACGGACAGCTTGAATGCCGCCTTTTTGAATATAAAATGGTGTCAGGAAGCAACAGATCAAAGAAAGATCAATAGAATTCGATTACTTGATCAATTTTGGGTTCCAGGCATGTCACCTGACTTTTCTGACGATTAATTCTGCCTGTGATTTTAGATATTTAAGTGCGTCATCGGTGATGTCTGCGATGTTAACCCAGAGTTCTTTTCTGCCACCGTGCCTTGAGAGTTTCTTTCTTGATATGAACTCAGTAAAGCCCGGCTGGTTCCTCAAAAATATGTTGATGTCATTCCATCCGTAGGCGTTCCTTTTTTCAGATTTGAACCTTGAAACAAAAATGGTAGTTGAAGCAGAAAGGAAAGAAGGGGATTTTGAAGGATCATAATAGGACATGGGATGAAGAACGATCTCTTTTTCAGGGAATAATCTTTCAAAAGCGGCTTTCATTATGCCGTCCGGAACAACTATTCCCTTTAGCTTTCTCATATGTGATATGTCTTCAAAATCATAATCGTTTATGGCTCCGGCAATAAAAAGAAACTCCGGAAATCCGGCAGGGACGCCCCTTTTATAGATAAGAACTTTCCTTTCGATATCGCGACCTTTGAATGTGTGAAATTTCTTGATATCATCAGTTATCAGAGTGAGTTTTGTTTTTCCTGAATATTTTCTTACAGGCCCCGGTTTAACAGGTTCGATGCTTTCCGGTTCTTCTTCAATTTTATCAAGGAGCTTTTTTTCAGGAAGTGTGAAAATGAAATGTCGAGCCCTTTTTAAAAGATCTTTCTCGTCATCAGCATAACGCTGCACCATAAGGACATTCTGATATGTTTCACCAATGGAAACAGAGAGTTTGTCATCTGCGGAAAGTTTTGCTTTTGCCGATTTTATCCACCTTCCTTTATAGATAGAGCCGGAATATCCATAAAATTCAATAAGCCCTTTTTCAAAAAGTTTTGCAGATTTTCTGTCAAGGGGAAAGGTATAGTTTTTCCCATTTCCGGTCTTTCCCGGCTTAAGGATCTCAATTCCGAGCGGATATCTGTAATTCCACGATCTTTCAAGAACCTGATCTCTTAATTCACCCTGTTTTACATTCGGGAACTGAAGCTTCTCTGAAAAAACAAGGTAAGATGTATTTTCGGGGTAAATAGTTTCCGGTTTCATTGAAAGTGGAAATTCGAGTCCCTGTTTGGAAATACTTTTTTCACGGCAGCGGTTGTCACAGTTATAAAAACACTGCGGATCGCTTTTCCTTGAAATACACAGTCCGAAATCGGCGACACATATTTTATCGCTGACAAAATAGACCGGTTCCAGCCCTTTGTTTTTTGCAATATCATAGTTGGCTTTGCCGGAAACAACAGGAATGACTCTGAAATCATTGAAGAATCCATTGTGAACGAGCATTCTGAAGTTGCTGAAAAGATAAATTTTTCCGTTAAATCCGGTTTCTCTCAACGCCTTGACCACATCGGCATCAATTGTAAAAACTGAATCGAATTCACCGCTTTTTTCAAGAAACTGCTTCAAAGGGTAAAGGGTTCTTTCATAAAAAACGGCAGCAGGACGGCCCCATCTTTTAATTGAAGAGATTATTCTACCGAAATCGGCAAGATCTTCATAAACGGGGATTACAGGAATGATATCTTCAATGTCCTGTTTAAGAGGAAATATCTGTTCCGGATATTGAATGAAATAGAACTTTTCCAAATCAGGATACTGCTATTTCTTTTTAGCTGCCGCTCTCTTGGAAGCTTTAAGCGGATTGACGACTTTCTTAACTATCTTGATCTCTCTCTTTATATGGGTGGCAAATGAACATGTCTGGTCATTTTCCCAATGAAATGAAGGATCTGCATATTTTTTACAGAACTTTTTTGATTCAACTTCTTCAATCCTTTCACATCCTTCGCAGCGTTCATCGATGGGAAGTTTTGTTATTTTGGCGTATTTTTCGTTTCCGCCGGCACTTTTACCCTTAATTGCCATTTCAGCATCCTCCAAATGGTTAAGAACTTAAAAACGGGGTTATTAAACACAGTTTTTCCCGGTTGTCAATAAAAGCATAAAATTTTAGGATTTTATTTTACCATATATGCACTTTCAATGACTATCGGATCGACCGGAACATCGTCATATATCCTTACAGTAGTGGTTTTTACTTTTGACATTGCATCAACGATCTCCATCCCTTCGGTGACTGTTCCGAAAGCGGCATAGTTGTTGTCAAGAGAAGGGCAGTCCTCTGTACAGATGAAGAACTGGCTTGTAGCACTGTTGGGCTCACTGGTACGAGCCATTGAAAGGGTGTATTTCTTGTGAAGGATGTTGGGATTCCTTTCGAGTTTTATCGGTTCGACCATTGCGGTTTTCTCGTACATTCCTTTAAGCATTCCTCCGCCCTGAATGACAAATCCATCAATAATTCTGTGAAATATCAGCTTGTTATAGAATTTTGCATCGATATGCCTGATGAAATTCTTTACAGTAATGGGCATATCTTCGCCATAAAGACCCACAGTGATCTTCCCCATGGTTGTTTCAAAAACCGCTTTGTCAGTAATTTTCATTTTCTCCTCCTATTAAACGAATAAAACGAGAGCATATTATAAAAGAAAAATTATTTTTCAAATTATATGTTATAGAATTTTCTTGTTAGCTTTACGGTATTATGGTATTTATACATAATTTTTAGTTTCTGTTCCCGGAGGAGATTTAAATGTCAGAACATTTTGCGGTTTCAAAATTAACAAAACATGTTTTTTGTGTTTTGTCGGTAATTCTGTTGACGGTTCAATCGCTTTACGGGCTGAATCCGGAACAGAAGATAAACAGGTTTACAACAGAGTGTTTTGATTCATCAAAAGGTCTTCCTCAGAACACCGTTGCTGACATCATTCAGAGCAGATCGGGATATATTATTCTGGCAACGCAGGAAGGACTGGTCAAATATGACGGCAGAAAGTTCACCATGATGAGCGAGAACGGTCATCTGAATTCTTCAAGCAGGAATATTACCGGAATATTTGAGCATAAAAACGGAAACACAGTTTTTTCAACGGCCGCCGGAATTATTGATATTAAAGAAAAGAAAACCCTTTTTGACGGTGTTTTCATAAAAGATTTTGTTTATGACCGCAGTGGTGTTCTCTGGGCGGGGACATACAGTTCCGGTATAATAAGAGTTGCAACTGACGGATCTGAAACCGTTTTTACGAAAGAAGGCGGAAAGATAAATTCCAATGTTGTCAATTCGCTTTTCATGAGTTCAAAAGGGAAGATATATGCCGCAACCCTGGAGGGTGTCTCCCGTCTTGAAGAAGATAAATTTGTCCCTGTTGACGGAATATTCGCATTCGGATACAGAATAGTCGAGGACAAAAACGGCTGGATATGGGTGGCTACAGAAAGAGGACTTGCTCTTATAAAAGATGATAAGCTCGATTATATTTATACTGCAGAAGACGGCCTTAAGGATGAATCTCTCAGATCTGTATTTGCCGACAGTCTTGGAAGTTTGTGGATAGGAACGGAAAAAGGTGATCTGATCAGATTTTTCAAGGGGAAGTTTTCCAAGCTTTCAAAATCAAACACGAAGACAGGAGCCATTATTTCGATATTTGAAGACAGGGAAGGCAATATCTGGTTCGGTACTGAGGCGACCGGAGCGTGCATTGTGCGTGACGGAACGGTTTTTCAGGCAGGTATTAACACAGGCAACATCCGCTCACTCACTGAAACGGCAGATGGAGAAATATGGGCCGCAACATTCGGAGAGGGAATATATGTTCTCAAAAAAGACGAAACTGTAACAAACTTTACCATGAGCGACGGACTTAGAAGCGATTCTATCGCCACAATATTTGCCGACAGTCAGTCGAGAATATGGGTCGGTACCAGAAGGAACGGGGTTCAGATCTTCCAGAAAGGCAGATTCTATGATATTGATGCTTTCGGAAAGAACTTTTCTGAAGCCCACCCTGTATCGCCTACACTTTTCTTTGAAGATTCGAGAGGTAATATCTGGATAGCTGACAGGCACTCACATAAGCCGGTATTTACATGGAACAACGGACAGATGACCTCTTATGAGATCATTAAAGGGGAATTATCCATACTTGATATAGCTGAAAGCAGAAAAGGTATTGTGCACCTTCTTTCTCTCAAGGAGGGTGTTTTTGAATTTGATGCCAACAGCGGCGAATTCAGGAATATTCCTGTAAAGCCGGATGCGAAAATGACAGCACTGTTCTTTGACAGACAGGACAGGATGTGGATAACAACCCTTTCTCAAGGCATCATTATAAAAACGGAAAAGGGGATAGTGGAACTGAATGAAGCCAATGGACTCTACAGCAATACCGTTCATGATATTGTTCAGGATGGCAGTGGCGCTTACTGGTTCTCTACAAACAGAGGAATTTTCACTATATCGGAGAAGGATGCCGAAAAATTTATCAGCGGAGTTGCCGACAGACTTAGCCACCGTCTTTTCAAGGAAGAGGACGGAATGCCGGCAGGTGAATGTAACGGCGGCTCTCAGCCTTCGGTCATAAAGTCTTCAGACGGGACGCTCTGGTTCCCTACCATCAGAGGTGTCGTCACGATAGATCCTTCAAAGATAGAGCAGAGAGTCGAGCTGCCACCGGTTACGATCGTCAGTGCGATTATTGATAATGTCAACCATATCGATCTTGCAGCCAGAAGCGAGCTTGTGGTGCCCCCCGGAACGAAGAATATTCTGATAAATTTTACATCGCTTTATTTTTCCCATCCCGGCAAAGTGCGGTTTGAATACATGCTGGAAGGGTTTGACGGCAGTTGGAACAATGCGTCCGCAAACAGGATGGTAAATTATACGAATATCGCTCCTGGAGTTTATAAATTTCTCGTAAAGTCATATCTTGCAGACACACCTGAAAGTTATTCTGAGACCTCAATGCGTCTGGAGATCAAGCCTTTCTTTTATCAGGACAGCAGATTCCGGTCAATAGCCGCAATAATTTTCCTTCTTATGATCCTTGCAGCGTACAACCTGAAGATAAGGATACACAAGATGCGGGAAAAAGAGCTTCAGAAGACAGTCGATGAAAGAACGCAGGAACTTTTGAAAGTGAATGAAAAACTGAGACAGTCTATATTAAAAGATCCGATGACAGGTCTTTGCAACAGAAGATATCTGTTTGAAATAGAACAGCCCAGATATGAAAGAATGCTCTTCGCATCGAAAAAGAATCTTCAGAATTCTGACGGAAAACCTGTTGAACCGGAAAAAGTGACAGGTTTGTTTCTCATCGATATAGTCGGTTTGAAAAAGATCAATGAAAAGAGAGGATACGATTTCGGAGACAGACTTCTGAAAGCATTTGCAGAATCACTGAAAAGCAGTGTCAGAAAAGATGACCTTGTCGTCAGATGGGGCGGAGATGAATTCCTTGTAATACTCAACGCCACTGATCAGAGCCATCTTCCGGTATATGCAAAAAAGATACTGTCGATGGGACTGGAAGGGATAAAAATAGAAGGCGAAGATCCGATGAAGATAGTTGTCACGACCGGTTTTTCCGCAATGCCTTTCTATCCTGGAGAACACACGCTTAACTTTGAAGAAAGTCTGCTGATGTCAGATATGGCTCTTTTCAAGTCGCTTTCAAAAGGTCCCGGTTCTATAAAACAGGCAGTTCCAGGAAGTTTTGTACCTGAAAAGGAGCAGATAGATTCTTTTATGAAAGACATTGATGAAGGGATAAAAGACGGATTTTTCAACATAATTGATATTTGACATTTATTACGGAGATTCAGATGAAGGTTAGTCAGATTTTCTTCCAGACATTGAAAGAGGTCCCGAAAGAGGCGCAGATAGAAAGCCACCGTCTTTTGTACCGGGCCGGGATGATCCAGAAACTCGCAAGTGGAATTTACAGTTACCTTCCGTTGGTTTTAAGAAGTGTAAGGAAACTTGAGAACATAATTAGAGAGGAACTTAACAAAAGAGGGTGTCAGGAAGTTCTGATGCCTGCCGTTCAGCCCGCGGAACTTTGGGAAGAGAGCGGAAGATGGACTTATTACGGACCTGAACTTCTGAGATTCAAGGACAGGAAAGGCGGAGATTTCTGTCTGGGCCCGACACACGAAGAGGTTATAACCGACATGGTGAGGAAAAATCTCCGCAGCTACAAACAGCTTCCGTATAATCTTTATCAGTTCCAGAGCAAATTCAGAGATGAAATAAGGCCGAGATTCGGACTTATGAGGGGTCGTGAATTTATCATGAAAGATGGGTATTCATTTGATATTAATGAAGAAAATGCAAAGAAGTCATATCAGTTGATGTTTGAGGCATACAATGCCATTTTCAACAGATGCGGATTGAAATTCAAGCCGGTTGATGCCGCCACAGGTGCAATAGGCGGAGATATGAGCCATGAGTTCCAGGTTCTTGCCGAAGCAGGAGAGGATCTGATCTTGAGTTGTGACAAATGCGGTTATGCCGCAAACCTCGAAAAGGCGAGGTCACAGTTTGTCCCGTCAGCAGAAGATGTTGAAGAACTTCCGCTCAAAGAAGTTCACACCCCTTCAAGGAAAGCTGTTGAAGATGTCGCTGAGTTTCTTGGCAGAAGTTCAAAAGACTTCATAAAATCAATGATATACATCGTTGATGATGAGCCGGTTCTTATAATGGTTCCAGGCGACAGAGAGGTCAATGAAGCAAAAATACAGGCGTTTTTCAGGGCAAACAGTGTTGCTCTTGCAAATGATGCCGTTATTGCTGAAGTTACAGGTGCCGAAACCGGCTTTGCCGGTCCTGTAGGGCTTAAGAAAAAGATAAAGACGGCTGTTGACAGACTTCTTACGGGAAGAAAAAATCTTGTCGCCGGAGCAAATAAAACAGACCATCATATTGAAAACATTAACATAAACCGTGATTTTACGACTGATGTCACAGGGGACTTTGTTGTTGTCAGAAAAGGTGAAAAATGTCCTGATTGTGATGGAACACTTGAAGAATACAGAGGAATAGAAGTAGGGCAGGTTTTTTATCTTGGAACAAAATACAGTGAAAAGATGAACTGTTCGTTTGTTGATGAGTCCGGGAAAACGGTTACAGCGGTCATGGGCTGTTACGGACTCGGTGTGGGCAGGACTGTTCAGGCGGCAATTGAACAGAACCACGATGAATTCGGAATACAGTGGCCGATGGCGCTTGCTCCTTATGAAGCTGTTGTACTTCCTCTTCAGATGAATAAACCGGAAGTTGTCGAGGCGGCGGAGAATATTTATAAAAAACTCCTTGAAGCCGGAGTTGAGACCGTGATCGATGACAGAGACGAAAGAGCCGGATTCAAATTCAATGATGCTGATCTTGTCGGATATCCGCTTCAGATAATTTTCGGCGGCAAATCACTTGAAAAAGGTGTCGTAGAAGTGAAGATCAGAAAAACAAACACGAAACTTGAAGTAAAACTTGAAGAAATAATTGATTTTACAGTGAGTTACAAAAAGAAGGAACTTGGACTGAATGATTAATATCGTAAAATCTGCAATTACAGCAGTTATTCTTTCAGTGATCTTTTTTTCCATATCTCTTCATGCTGAAACGGTTGATTTCCCTGAAAAGATACAGATAGATGAACAGAGATCTGTCCCATTCAGAAATTATGCGGTTTTTGCACCGGTTTCCTTTTCTTTATATGCCATCGGTCTTTATGTTGCCGGAACAGAAACAGATAATATGAAGCTCAAGAATTCTGATGAGCCGATGGCAATACAGCTGGTCTCACTTTACCGTAGATTGAAAATGAAGACGCTTATAGACGAGCTCAGAAGGGGTTTCAGTTACGGCATGGATCACGATAAAAAGTTTTTGAAAACCATTCAGGAAAGAATTGATGATTTTATTAAACTGCTTGAAAATACAGGTAAAAATCCCAGAAAATACAACGCCATAACATTTCTTTATGTGCCGAAGGAAGGTACTCATGTGAGTTTCAGGAGTGAGTATCTTGGAACAATTCCCGGACATGATTTTAAAAAAGCGCTTTTTGGAATATGGCTTAATAATAATTGTGCCAATGATGAATTAAGAGACAGAGTGATAAAAATTAGAAAAAAGTAGTGAATCCGGAGGATAGTTTTGAACAGCAATATACCGACACTTTCTTCAAATACAATATCAAGTTACATACACAGCGTTCTTTCAGTTCCGGATATTTCAAGGGAAGATGAAGTGGAACTTTTCAAGAAATTCAGGGAGAACGGAGATAAAGAAGCGGCACAGATACTAGTTCTGAGCAATCTGAAACTGGTTGTCAATCTTGCATACAAATTCAGAAAGTTCAGAGATGTAACCGACCTTATTCAGGAAGGAAATCTGGGACTTATGACAGCAATGCAGAAATTCGATATCGAGAAAGGGGTCCGGTTTTCCACTTATGCCACATGGTGGATCAAAGCCAAGATACAGGAATTCATAATCAGCCAGATGAGTATTGTCCGATTTGGCAAAAGCAGGGATGAGAGAAAACTTTTCTTTAACATGATGTCGACCATAAAGGATATTCAAAGTTATGACAGTGACGGAGAGATAACAAAAGAAGACTTGATCCTTGAAGTTGCCAAACGGCTTGATGTCGGCCCGGAAAAGGTTATTGAAGCGTTGCAGGTGGTCTCTTCATACAACGATATTTCGATAGATCAGACCATAGAGGGGACGGAAACCAAAATGATAGAACTTAGGGATAAGACCGATTTTGATGAAGAGATGGATGAAGAAACCCGCAACATCAGACTTCAGAATGCGATCGTGATGCTCAACGACAGAGAAAAGTTCATTATCTGGAACAGATATATGTCAGATGAGCCGATGACCCTTGAAGAGATTGGGGAAAAGTATGAAATATCTAAAGAGAGGGTTCGCCAGATAGAGGCGCGGGCACTGGAAAAAATAAAACTATTTACTTCAGACAGTCATATTATTGAACAAACCGGCACAGTTTAAAAGAGGAGAGGATATGATAGAACAGATTAAAAAAAGAGCACATTTCCTTGAAAATGAGCTTAAAAACTGTGGTATTCTGAGGATGCCTGATTTTGATTCCAATTACAGTTGCGGCGATATAGATATTAATTTAGCGGTAAATGCGATTGATCACACAGTACTTTCTTTCAATGCGACAGAAAAAGATATTGATAAAGCATGTGCCGATGCCGGAAAGTTCAAGTTCAAGGCGATATGCATAAACCCTGTGTGGGTTAAGAGAGCATTTGATCGCAGAAAAAAGGAAGGGCATGAATTTCTGATAGCGACAGTGATTGATTTCCCGCTCGGTGCCTCTTCGCTTAATGCAAGAATAGCTGAAACAAAACAGGCGGTTGCAGATGGAGCCGACGAAATAGATATCGTCATAAACATAGGGCTTTTAAAAAGCGGAATATTGAAAGAGACATATACAAATCTCAAAGAGGTCATCGCATCTGTAAAAAGTTATTACAAAGTTATTCTTGAAGCTTCTGAACTAACTTCTGAAGAAAAGATTGACGGTGCCCTTATCAGTGTTTTTGCAGGAGCCGATATGCTCAAAACTTCAACAGGTGTCAACGGCAAAGCATCGGTCGAAGATGTCAGAATTCTGAGAATGATCGCAGGATCGCACCTCGGTGTCAAGGCCGCAGGCGGAATAAGAGACAAGCAGACACTCGTTGAAATGATGAAAGCCGGTGCCGACAGGATCGGGTGCAGCAGTTCCGTAAATATCATCAACAGTTGGTAGAAACATGTTTCCGATCATCATGAAACGGCATATTCCGAACTTTCTTAATTATGCCGTTATACCGGTTATTTTGCTGTTTTTTATCGCATGTAGCAAGATTGAAAAAGACGAGGTCGGTATCTTTAAAGAATTCATGGAGTTAAGGAAAGCTGGCAACTACGGTGCGGCATATGAAATGCTTTCTGATCCTACAAGACAGGTCTTTTCTAAAGAGGCATTTGACAACTATTGCTTTGTATACCGTGTCATAGATTTTGAAGTTTTTAAAGAGAGTCGGGGCTATGTCCGTTCTGTTTATAATTTTTATGACAAGAAATACAAAAAGGATTCCGATGAACTTTACACTTTCTACATTTCTTCAAACACCGAAACAGTCAGGATCAAAGAGGGAAAGATACTTTTTCCCCACATCGGATTTATTGAGATGAGAAAAAACATTGAAGAAAGAAAAACGGATGAATTGAAAGAGACGCTAAGAAAAATGATAATTATAGATCCGGAAAATCCGGAAGTGAATCAAACTGCCAAAAAGATGGAACTTCTGTCCGGAAGTGAAGAATGAGAAAAAGTTATATGAAAATGATCATCATGGTCATTATCATATCTTTTTTTTCAAATCTTCAAGCGAATCTTCTTTTTGATGACGGTGTTCCTGAGAATTTGAGGAACGGGATCTCTGAGCTTTACCAGAAGAAAAAGATAAAGAACAGTTTCCTTATTGAAGTTCAGGCCAGCGGAGATCTTCTTATAATTGCTGAGAACGGGTTTATTAAATCACTCTCAATGTCTGATATTACAGCTTTTGATGTCCTTAATGTAATGGAGGAGATGGTAGAAATAGTTTTTGAGAAAAAAGGTCCTGATAAAATCAGTGTTGAAACCGAAAAAGATTTGAAAAAGGTTAAAAAATTCTCTCCTGATGAAAAGGATCAAAAAAAAGACGAAGAACAGAAATATGTAAAAGGTGGGATAAAAGTATTTGATAATATTGAGTTTTTTCCATGGACTCCAAGTTCTGAGAGGTTCAATGTCTCTCTTTTTGTAACATCCGAAGAAAACTGGGCGGGAGGTGCAGGAATAAGTGCAGGACTGGCGTTTTTAAGACTTGGTGTCACATTTAAGAAAGGTGCTGACATCGTTTTTGCCGAAAGCGACAGAGTTCCCTGGGAATCTTACGGTGCAAACATCCAGTTTGATGTTTTCTCAGCATACGGCAGTTTTGTAGCGATCGGTTTTGAAATTGCGCTCTACAGGGCAATGGAAAAACTTTTTGAAAGAGAGTTCTTTATTTTCAAGATCGGTTACAGACACAAGTGGTTTGAAGCGGCTGCGTCCATCAATGTTTCGCCAAGTGTAGTTGAACTCGGTCTTTTTGGAACTAAATATACTATGGAGAGGTATAATTTTGTTATATCTGCCGGGGTTCTTTTCTGATCATCAGTCGATGAAATAATCTTTTACAACGGCCATATGCTGCATGCTTGAAGCACCTGAATCACTTGTCAGGGCATCAGGGAAATACTCGTCAAGTTCCGATTGAGAAAAGGTTCTTGTGTCGAAAACAAGTCCATTTGTGTATGTTGTTGCCGAGTAATTGACATTTGATTTGTAAACGACAGGGATTTGAAATCCATGCATTGTGTTGTCGCCGAGAACAAAATCGTATTGACTGTTTCTGTTTGCGTTCGTATTCACATTTCCGTTGTCATCAGCGGGGTGGGGTGAAGAAACATAAAATGTTCCGTCTTTTCCGAATCCGTTTGAAGATACTGATGAAGTGCCGTTGAAATCACCGCCGACAACATAATAAAACTGTCCCGGATTTGCATTTTTGTGCTTTTTAACTTCATCAACAATAACAAGGGATGCCGTTACCTGATCACTTGAGGGGCTTGTGTGAAGGTGGACACTCACTGCAAAAATGTCAATAGGCCCCGGAATGTCAATTATCCCCCACATAAGTTCTCTGTCTGTAAGTGTCGGATCATTCCAGTAACCATTTGAAGTTATAGGCCATTTACTTATAATACCGTTGGGTATATTTACACCGCTTTCAACAGCATAATAGTCAGTTCCCAAGATTGCCTGAGAAAATTCTTTATAATTTGCATCGGAGTTGCTTTTATAATTCATCTCCTGAACAAGGACAATATCGGGCTTGAGTGCATTTAACATCCTTATTCCATGCCCCAGATCGTAATCCTGACCATTCCCACTTGTAAGGTTTGCCGCAATTATCCTGACAAACAGACCTTCACCGGTATTGCCGGTGTTGCCGGTGTCTCCAGTGTTGCCGCTGTTTCCGGTGTTGCCGCTGTCTCCAGTGTTGCCGGTGTCTCCAGTGTCACCGCTGTCTCCGGTGTCACCGCTGTCTCCAGTGTTGCCGCTGTCTCCAGAGTCATTGTCGGACTCGTCGGACTGGTCGGACTGGTCGGACTGGTCGGAATCGTCGGAATCGTCGGACTGGTCGGACTCGTCGGACTCGTCGGACTCGTCGGAATCTTCAGCATGGTCGGACTGGTCGGAATCATTCAAATTCTCATTGTCAGAATAGTTTTTAAAACTGCATGAGAAGGAAATAAAAACAATAAATAATGAAAGTAAGATCTTTTTCATTTTAACCCCGAAGTTTTCATTAGTCGCCAGACAATAATAAAAATTATGAAGCATACTGCTAAAAGGATAGATAAGTTTATTGCAATGAAAGGATAGAGACTTCTTTGAAATGAAGGGAACATTAATGAGGAAAGTATAATGAATGTAATGAGTGTCGAAAGGGAGGATATCTTAAACTGTTTTTTTGTGGTTTTCCATGAAGGGGCGGCCTTTAAAAGAGAGATCAGCCCGGCAAGAAATATAAAAATAAATGCAATGGAGAGATACTTGATTTTAGAATGAACATAATCTTCAATGATATCCTCAATATATGGATTTGCCTCAGTGATTGAATCATCGATTTTCCTGATGTTCTCCCACTGTGAATAGGGTATTTCCACAGAATACAGGTAAATATCTTTAACAGGAAGTTTTTCATAGTGATTGAAAATGGCTGAGTCAAAAGTCATTTTTTCAACCTCAATTGATTTGGAGCATATTTCCATTGAATCGAAAATCCTGTCTGTTGCTTCCTTTTCTGTTGTTATAACCGTTACAGGAAAACATATAATCCTGCTTTCCAGATAAGAAAAACCGTATAAAAGAAAATAAAAAATGGTAAAAAAAACAATCAGGGTCAGTATGTTTCCTGCTATGGATCCAAAGTAGCCCGTTTCTTTCAAATCTATCACCCGAAAAAGAAAAACTCGATTGATTATACAGAAAAAACGGATCAAGTAAATCTAAAAAATTATTGACATAACGCGCTCCGTGAGTATAAACGCTCTGTTTTGAAGCACCTCTGTGGTTGTTTCTGTTACCTGTCTTCCTGAAAAGGGAGTAAGCAGAAATTCAGAGGGAAGATTTAACAGGTAAATTCTTAGGAGGAAAAAATGCCTGAAATCAGAGATTTATTGAAAGCAGGTGCCCATTTCGGTCACCAGAAACAGAGATGGAACCCTAAAATGGCGCCTTACATTTTCACAGAGCGCAACAACATTCACATCATTGATCTTCAAAAGACAATGGAACTTATTGAAGATGCAAAGAAGTTCGTAAGGAACATCGGAATGAACGGTGAAACAATCTTTCTTGTAGGAACAAAAAGACAGGCACAGGAAGTTATCAAGGAAGAAGCTGAAAAAGCTGAACTTCCCTATGTAAACTACCGTTGGCTTGGCGGAATGCTCACAAATTTCACAACGATCAACCAGTCAGTTAAGAAACTTCAGAAATTTGACGAAATACTCAATTCTGAAAAAAGACGGCTCTATAAGAAAAAAGAGCTTTCAGACATAGATAAAAAGAAAGCTAAACTTGAGAAAAACCTTTCAGGCATACTTAGAATGGACAAGATGCCGAGTGCAATATTCATAGTTGATCCGGTAAAAGAACATCTTGCAGTTCACGAAGCAAAGATCCTCGGAATTCCGGTAATTGCAATTATTGACACTAACGGCGATCCGACAAAGATCGACTTTGTTATCCCGGCAAACGATGACGGAATGCGTTGTGTTTCGATCATTACATCTGATATAGTGGCGGCTTATATGGAAGGGCTTGACATCTATAAGCAGAAGATAGTGACTGAGCAGAAAGACAGAAAAGATAAGCCCGCAAGAGGAGAAACAAGAAGTGTTGCCGGAAGAAAGGTCAGAGTGAAGAGAATAGCAACTTCTGAAAATCCTGACGAACAGACCGATGCACACGAAGAAGATGTAACAGAGAAAGGGGAGGAATAATATGGAAATTTCCGCATCATTGGTAAAAGACCTCAGAGAAAGAAGCGGCGCAGGAATGATGGATTGCAAAAAAGCCCTCCAGGAAGCTAACGGGAACATGGAAGAGGCAATGCAGATACTTAAGGATAAAGGGATAGCAAAAGCCGCAAAGAAAGCCGGTCGTGTTGCAAGTGAAGGAACTGTGCTTTCTATAATTGAAAACTCGAACGGGCTTCTTTTTGAGCTTAACTGTGAAACGGATTTTGCGGCAAAAAGCGAAGGTTTTAAAAATCTTTCCAGAGAAATATCGGGCTATTTCATGAAAAATGCATCTGAGGAAGGGGTTCTCGTTTCAATGGAAGATAAATTCTATGATGCAAATGTTGAAAAACTTACAACAGACGCAGTGGCAACTATCGGTGAGAACATAAAACCGAGAAGATTTGTAAAATATTCAGGAAGCGACAGCTCTCTCATTCATTCCTATATTCATATGGGTGGAAAGATCGGAGTCATGCTCGAAGTTCAGTCCTCAGATAAAGATGCTGTCAAAAAACCGGAAGTTGTTGAGATGAGCGACGGGATCGCCATGCAGATTGCCTCAATGCGTCCTGACTGTGTAGATGAATCTTCATTTCCGCAGGACAAGCTCGAGTCTGAAAAGCGTGCTTTCCTTGCACAGGTAATGGAAATGGGAAAACCGCAGAACATCGCTGAAAAGATAGTTGAAGGCCGTATTAAGAAGTTCATAGCAGAGAATACACTGCTTGAGCAGGCGTTTGTAATGAACGGCGACATAAAGGTAAAAGACCTTGTAAAAGAGACCGGAAAGAAAGTTGGAGCGGAGCTTAAGATAGTAAGGTTCCATCGTTTTGAGCTCGGAGAAGGGATTGAAAAGAAGGAAAATAATTTTGCAGAGGAAGTTGCTGCACAGATTAAATGATCTGATGAAAAAAGTCTTTTCAGATATTTTCAGAGGGGCGTCCTTAAAAAAGACGCTCCTTTGTTTTTTTATTCTTTCCGGATATTTTTTGTTGTCCGGCAGCGAAGCAAAGGTTTATACAAAAGATCAGTTCGTGGAAGTTTTCATTGAAAAAGCCGATATAATAGAATCTCTTAAATATAAAATTGAAAGTGCTCAGGCCGATTACAATAAAGTTCTTTCCCAGTATTTTCCAAAGATAAAATTCACTTTCGGTGTCGGTCCTCATCCTAAATATGAATATGAAAGGGCGAGGATAGAAGAGGATGGTCAGGGTGGATACACATTCATTGAAAGTGACTGGATCAAGAGTTATTACGATCTTAGCGAGTATGGTGTTGCGATAAGGATGAAAGGCGATATCGTTCTTCCTGTCTATACATTCGGAAAGATCAAAAACGGTCTTGATGTCACCAAAGCTCAAATTGAAGCAAAAAAAGCAGAGGCAGCGATAGGAGAGCTCAAACTCCGCAAAGAGGCGGCTGTATTCTACTGGTCATGGGTCATGGCTTCAGAAATGTTCGCAACTTTGGAGCCGGCGCTGCAACAGGTCGATAAAGCCGAAGAAAAGCTCAAAGAGATGCTTTTTGAAGAAAAAGAAGGGGTCAGACAGAAAGACCTGATAAAGCTTAGAATTGAAAAAGAGAAACTTGCCTACAGACACAAAAAACTGGTTTTTCAGATGGAGACACTGAAGGAAGTTATTTCGCAGATACTTGGCGAAAACTGGCAGTTGGCAGACTCTTCAATGAAAGTTGTTGAATATAAAAAGGAATATGACCAGATCGTTGATTATATGTTTTCTGAAAGCCCTTATTCAAAATATCTTACAAGCGGACTGAGTGCATACGAGAACCTTTATGAGCTTGAGATCTCAAAGATCCTGCCCGATCTGGGGATAGCAGGGTATTTCACATACAAATATACAAGTTCTGTTTATGAGAAGAATTATCCATACCCCGACAGTCCTTACAACGGATGGGATGGAGAACTGGGAATAGGTTTTGTTTTCAATCTCAATTTTGTTGAGCAGGGGATGAACATAAAAAAGGCAAAGTCCGAATGGCGCGCAATGAAAGCACAGGCATCATTTGCAAAAAAGAGTGCTCCATTGATCATAAAGCAGAAATATAATGAACTGAAGTCACTTGAATCACAGGTGGAGCACATGAAAAATGCCCGTAAATTCTCAAAAGGATGGATGACATCAGAATTTACGAACTATGAGAGCGGCTTTAACAATACCAATGATCTTATCGATGCGGTGAAGGTTTTTTTTGAAAACGAATACCTTTATATCCAGAGCATTTATGATTATAATATGAAAGTTGAAGATCTTATTGAATATACGGGTGCGAGGTGATCATGAAGAATTCGGTTTTTCTGTTGTTTCTTCTTTTTCTGTCGGGAGTTGTTTCCGCTAATGAAACAAAGAAGGTTGAAAATCCTGCGGCTGCTGTTGCCGGGAATGAAGAGTTCAATGTCAATGAAGCTGTGAAATTCCTTGAGTCAAAAGAGCAGATACTTGAAAAATGGGCGAATGTCAAACCGAAGAAAGGGTCAGCCCAGTTCAAGCAGAAAGATGCCGACATGAAAAAGGCGGTGGAGGAGATCATAGATTATAAATTTATTGCAAGTTACATAATTGGCGAAAAATGGGAAACAACACCCGAAGAGAAAAAGGAAGAGCTGTTCAGCAAGATCAAGGAACTGTTTACTGAACTTTATCTGGAGGACACTTTCTACAATAAAAGTTACGAAAAGAAGTATATTGATAAAGGGATTGAGAAAATGTACATAAAAGGTGTTCCGCAGAGTGTTTTTGTTACGACAGAAGTTCAGGCCGCTCTCAAAGGGAAACCTGTAATCTATGAACTTATCTATCATCTTCATAAAGTTGACGGATCTTACAAAGTGTTTGACATTGAGCTTGACACAGTCAGCATGGTTAGAAATTATCGGGAACAGTTTATCAAGAATGTTAAAGCTCAGTCGGTTGAAGAACTTATAAAAATGATCGATAAAAAGGTCAGGAACAGGAAAAAAGAAGGTTCAATATTTAAAGAAAAGAAAGTTTCGTAAGTAATTGAAAGAACACATTTTAATCCATTCATGCTGTGCTCCGTGCACTACAGCGGTTCTCGAGAAAATAAAAAGCGGTTCTGATCCTGATATTTCAGTTTTCTATTACAACCCTAATATTTCTCCTGAAACCGAAGAGGAGAAAAGATTTATAGAATTAAGCAGATATGTTGAAAAAAGATACGGGTCAGGGATAGAGGTCATCCGCGGAAAATATGATAATTATGAATGGAATCAGATGGTAGATCCTGTTTCGACCAGTGGGGAGAGGGGTTTCCGGTGTAAGATCTGTTATTATATCCGGCTTCTTGAAACATTTAGAAAAGCTACTGAAATAAATGCGACAACGGTGACAACGACTCTAAGCATCAGCCCATACAAAAACTATGAGTGGATTGATGAGATAGGGATGCTGTTGTCGGAAAGATTTGATATAAAATGGTTCCTTGAGAAATGGGATTACAAAAGGTCCATTGAATTGTCAAAAGAATACGGATTATACCGTCAGAAATACTGCGGTTGTATTTTCAGCGCAAAAGAGAGAGAATTGAGAAGATAGTTGATAATTACTGCAGGAGAATAAAATGGGAAATGTAGGGAAGCCGGTTGTAGAAGGAAAGAATATTCAGCTTAAATTGAAAAATGATGATGTTGCGGCAGGCAACTATTCGAATTCGTTTGCGATAACATTCAATGAAAATGAATTTCTAATTGATTTTATCATGATGCAGCCGCAGGCCCAGATGGGTCTTGTCACCGATCGTATCGTTGTTACTCCAAGAAAGGCGGCGGAACTTGCAAAAGCTCTCAGTGATGCGGTGAAAGCGTATGAAAATATGCTCAAAACAAGAAAAGACAATATTCAGTAACGCTGAATGTCAGACATTTCTTATTTCGGAGAGATCGCGGCAATAAGTGCATCGCTGTGCTGGAGTATTACATCTTTAGCTTTTGAGTCGGCCGGCAAAAGGGTCGGTTCGCTGCAGGTAAACATAATCCGGCTGGTTCTTGCATTGTTTTTTCTTTCCGGAATGTCGTTTTTTGCGAATGGTCAGTTTTTTCCGTTCGATGCAACACCCTCTGCCTGGTTCTGGCTTACACTTTCCGGTGTTGCTGGTTTTCTTATCGGTGATCTTCTTTTATTTCAGGCACTTGTTGTAATCGGCTCAAGAATTTCAATGCTTATAATGACACTCGCTCCTGTTTTTACGGCAATACTTGCAAAGATAATTCTTGGTGAAGAGCTTGCCGTGACATCATTCCTGGGGATGATGCTGACGATTTCGGGAATAATTTTTGTGATTTCAGGGAAAAAAGGTGGTCAAGAGAGGAAAATTACAAAATATGGTCTTTCTCTTGCTGTCGGAGGTGCAATGGGTCAGGCACTGGGGCTTGTTTTAAGTAAGCTCGGAATGAAAGATTACAGCGCGATATCATCAACACAGATAAGAGTGATTGCCGGGATCATAGGGTTTTCGATCATTTTTACAATGCTGAAAAAGTGGGGAGTTGTGATCAGTTCCATAAAAAACATTTCTGCAATGAAAAGGATAACCACAGGTGCTTTTTTCGGCCCTTTTATGGGTGTTACATTCAGCTTGCTTGCAGTTCAGCACACAAATGCCGGAATTGCGGCGACGCTGATGTCGTTAGCCCCTGTGTTCATAATTGTTCCAAGCAGATTCATCTTTAAGGAAAAAATAAAACTCCGCGAAATTGCAGGGGCAGTTATCGCTTTTTCCGGAGTTGCTGTGATATTTCTGTTTTAAGAATCTTTTTTTATCGACTTAGTTCAGAGAGTTCCAAAAAGACGGTCGCCTGCATCACCGAGTCCCGGGAGGATGTATCCTTTTTCGTTGAGACGGTCATCGACTTGAGCTGTGTAGATCATGACATCGGGATGTTCTTCTTCCATCTTTGCAAGACCTTCGGGGGCTGAAATGATGGTAAGTACCTTTATAGACAAGGGTTCTTCCCTTTTTATGATGTCAACTGCGGCACTGAGCGACCCTCCTGTTGCAAGCATCGGGTCAAGAATGAAAACATGCCGCTCAGAAATGTCACGGGGAAGTTTTTTGTAATATTCGACTGGTTCAAGGGTCTCTTCGTTTCTGTAAAGTCCGATGTGGCCGACTTTGGCGATGGGTAGAAGCTCCTGAAGAATATCGGCCATTCCAAGTCCTGCACGGAGTATTGGAATGAGAGCGACAGCGTTATCCTCAAGAATGAACCCTTTCGTTTTCATGAGCGGAGTTGTTATCTCAACTTCTCTGACAGGGAGATCTCTTGATGCCTCATACATCAGAAGAATAGAAATTTCATTCAAAAGCTCCCTGAACATTTTTTTGTCAGTGTCGTGTTTCCTCATCCAGTTGATCTTGTGGCTTATTAATGGATGGTCAATCGCTGTAAACATTTTAAACTCCTGAAAATATTAAATAAATGCTTTCATGACTATAAAGAATATTCCGGCAGTAAAATATGCCAGACGGTAAAATCTCCTTTCGTTGAGGAACCGTTCTTTTGACAGATCGTTCCTGCAGAACATAAGGCGGTATGCAATGTGTACTGTTCCTGCGAAAATGAAAGGCCAGTTCAGCATTATGTCGGTGATCCGGAACATTGAGAGAGTCAGGAGATACAGAGTCGAAAAGGTGAAAACGGAAAACGAGACCCGTTCCCAGATTTTTTTCCCGAAATGGACCGCTCCGGTGTTGACATTCATTTTTCTGTCAGGGTCATGATCAATAAGTTCGTGATTGAGATGTCCGGCAGAAAAAAGGAGTGAAAAGTATATTGAAACAAGGATGGAGCTGAAGCTTGTTCTGTCAAGGACCGAATATCCCATTTGAAAGTGGATCCCCTGACCCAGAAAGTGGATCACAGTACCGAGCACAGGTCTGTATTTAAACCCTTTTTTAGGCCAGCTGTAAAGAGTCCAAAGAAAAAAGCTTACAAGGGAAAGAATGACAAAATATATCCCTGAAATGGAAAAAGTCAGAATAAAAAGGATGCCTGAAACAGCGGTTGCGGTCATAAAACGGTTCTTTTTATCCTTTAATCCTGTAAGCCGTTCATTTTCACCATCTTCATCATAGCCGGCCCAGGCGTTGAAAGCGTATATTGCAGTACAGAGAAAGAACAGCCCTGTAATAAAAATGAAAACTTCGGAAGAAAAAAGGTTTTCAAAATTCTTCATGGCAAAGAGAGTCCCCATAAAAGGGAATCCAAGCATCAGTGAAACTTCAGCAAGCCGTGCAGATTTGATCAGATTAGCGATCTTTCCCATTAAAACTCCCGGAAAATCTGTATTTTTATAAACCATTCGGGCTAAATAGTAAAGTATTGTTAAAAATTTGATTAGACACATATTTTTATTATCATTCAAATGAATTTTAATTCCGGAGGGGAAAATGGACGCTAACGAGATCATCAGGATCATCAGTGAATCAAAGAAAAGGACACCTGTGAGGGCATTATTTAAAGGGGCAGTTGAAGAAGTCGATTTCTCAGATTTTGCAGAGTTTTATGAAGGTGTTGATTTCATTGAAGTTTACGATGAACTTAATGTCGTCAGGGAATTTGCAGAAAAAAACAGGGATGTCAAAATGACACGGCTGGAGATAGACAGAAGAAACTCTGCCGTTCCACTGGCCGACCTTTCAAAATACAATGCCAGAATTGAACCCGGTGCGATCATTCGCGATATGGTCGAGATAGGTGATAAAGCTGTAATAATGATGGGAGCTGTTTTAAATATCGGTGCGATCATCGGTGAAGGGACAATGATAGATATGAATGTCGTTGTAGGCGGAAGGGCGATAGTCGGAAAGAACTGTCATATCGGCGCAGGCACAGTACTTGCCGGAGTGGTTGAGCCGCCGAGTGCGACCCCTGTCGTTGTTGAAGATAATGTTCTCATGGGGGCAAATGCCGTTGTTCTTGAAGGGGTCAGAATAGGAGCCGGCTCTGTTGTTGCCGCAGGAGCAGTTGTTACCGCAGATGTTCCGCCAATGACAGTAGTCGCAGGCGTTCCGGCAAGGATAATCAAAAAAGTTGATGATAAAACAAGATCAAAAACAGAACTCGTTGAAGCACTCAGGAATCTTTAAACTAACTCTTTGATTTAAATAGAAAAATCTTTCTGGACAGTTTATTGCTATTTAGTTGGTAGAATTATTGTTTATTGAGGATTTACGAATGAAAAAGTTACTTGTTACAGCATTTTTTGTTTCCTTTTTTACACTTTCTGGTCTGCCTGTTGAGATTGTTATTCCAGACATTGAGTTCATCGAAGGCGACGAAGGTGTTATCCCTGCGATAGAGGGTTACGAGCTTGACGGAACAGGGGAGAGGGTGATCCTTCCCTATAAAAGAGTTGTTTTTTCAGGAAAGATAAAGTCTGTCGAGATCGTTGAAAAAAGGGAAATAACATTAACCGGTCCGCTTAAAAAAGGGATGGCTCTATACAGACTGAACGATATGCAGAAAGTTGAAAAAGTTCAGTTTGAGCGCGCATATCTTCCAACTGCGGCAAAATTCCTTTTTCAGAAAATGCCGACTTATAGCGGCGATATCAAAGAGTTTTCCGCCGATATCTATCCTGTCATTCCTGTAAGTGACACGAAGATCATTAAAATAGACAGGGTGAGAATAGATCTTGAACAAAGCTCTCCTGTCCCGATGGGCCCCACAAAAGGACGCGACACACTGCTGATCCTCACTTCTAAAAAAGTCGTTTCGGAATCAAAGGAACTGTATAATTTCATTTCCGTAAAGAGAGCTGACGGTTTCAAAGTTGAGGTGGCAACGGAAGACGATTATAATGGTGGAGACCTTAAAGGGATAGAAAGAGTTCATAAAATAAGGGATTATCTTAAAGACAGATATAGAGAATTCTATTTTCTTCTGATCATAGATGATCCATTACCCGGCGGCAAAGGTGTTCCTATGGTCACAACAAGGCCGGACATACTTGAAGAAAAAAGCTACGAGCAGGTTCCTACTGATATATTCTATGCAGAAATAAGTGAAGAAATAGATCGGAACAACAATGGAATATACGGTGAAAGGGAAGATAAGATAGAGTTTTCATTTGAATACATTGTCGGAAGAATACCTGTATACAATGACAGGATAGACAATGTTGATAAAATTCTGACAAGGACTATCAAATTTATTAAGGAAAAACCTTCGGAGGCAACATACAGACAGAGATTTCTGTTTCCTACAACGATAGCATATTATCCAAATCAGGACGGACAGATGTTCCTGCCGAAGATGGACGGCGGCTATGTTGTAAAGTTTCTGAAGGAGAATGTTCTTTTGGACATTTTCGGTTCAAAGACACTTGTTGAAGCAGCAGGCGCAAACCCTTCCGAATTTGTGGATGAAGAGCCCATAAATTATGCAAATGTGTTGAAACAATGGAACGAAGGGTATGGCGCAGTATACTGGATGGGTCATGGAATGCCGACATATTCTGTAAGGACTGTCTGGAGAGGTGACATCAACAGCAACGGTTATGCAGACAGTTACGAATTGAACGGGGAAAATTTTGTTGACAGCGATATGACTGAAAAGATGACACACGATGCACCGTTCGTTTTCCAGGGGAGTTGTCTTAACGGAACGATAACGAATAACAGGAATCTTGCATATATGACTCTTCTTAACACAGCAGTCGGCGTTGTCGGGAGTTCGCAGGTTTCATACGGAACGATATTCAGTGATTACGACCAGAGCAGCCAGGATCTGTTTGCATACGGAACGGTTTTTATTGAAGCAATTGCGGATAACAAACCGCCTGCTCAGATCCTTCAGCAGAAGAAACAGAGCTGGTCGAGCTATTCATCTCTTCTTACAATAAAAATGGAGACGAACTATTTCGGTGATCCTTCACTCAACATGAATATGCAGAAATGTGAGATTGATGAAGACTGTGATGATCTTATTTTCTGTAACGGCACGGAAGTGTGCAGCAAAGGATACTGTGAAAAGAATCACGACGCGATACCGTGCCCTGCTTCTCTTGACCCGTGTATGCCCAATATTTGTGATGAAAAGACAAAATCCTGTGCTGCACAGGCGAGTCCGGATGGATTTTACTGCGGAACTATTGATGATCCATGCTTCGAAGGAATGCGCTGCAATGAAGGAAAATGTGTTCAATCCGGACCCAAGGATTGCTCATCTTTTGATTCGCCATGTTCAAAAGGTGTGTGCAACAGTTCAAACGGTCTTTGTGAACTTGTTGCAGAAAACGAAGGGGGAGTTTGTGAAGACGGACTTTTCTGCACAATTAATGAGAAATGCATTAACGGTGTGTGTGCTGGTGAAGATATCGACTTGCCGGAACCTGGTTCGTGCTCAAAGGTTGAATGTGATAACGGTTCAGAATCTTTCACACAGTTGATAGACCAATCACTCAACTGGACCTCATGTGAAACCGATGACGGAGCAAAGGGAACTTGTTATTATGGTGTTTGTAAAGAGAATGAAGATCAGGAAAAGACCGGCTCTTCCGGCTGCTCTGTCATATTCTTTTGATGTTTTTTATATCGTCAACGACCTTGCGCGTCATTTCAAGAGGATGATAATTCGGGAAAATACCTGATATTTTCAGGGCCTTAGCAGCAGTAATAATGTTTCTGTCCATTGAATATTGTGAGAAAAAATAGAAAGGTATTTCAGAAAATTCCTTCTTGTGCTTCAGTGCGGCAAGGAATTTAATAGGACTTATTGTGCTTTCAGGCATATCAAGGTCACAGAGAATAAAGTTGAGCGCCTCTTTCTTGTCTTTGATGATCTGAGCCGCTTTTTCGAACAGATCAGCTTTGTATGTTTTTACATTAAGCCGGTTGAGTTTGTCAGAAATATCATCACAGTCGAATCTTTTTCTGCTGATAATGAGCCCTTCAAAAACAGGTGAACTGCTTGATTGCGGCATGGTGTCAAGCTGTTCTATCTTTTTAAGTGCAAGCAGAAGTTTATCGGGGAAGAAAAGAAGGTCTTTGATCTGTCTGTAAGCTGTTGCTGTCGGGATTTTAGATACTCTTGTCATGTGGTCATAAGTGTCTGCAAGGAGAAGTATCAACGAGCCGGTTGGAACTTCATTCAAGCTGAGACCTTGGGGAACGCCAGCTCCATTATAGGTTTCATACATATTGGCAAGATAGCTCAGTGTGAGTTTGGAAAGATCTACATTGCTGAAAAGCTTTGAGGCAATACCGGCATATTTTATAAGTTTCTGGTTGTCGGTCTTCTGTTTGATATCAAGTGCGGTAAAATGGTTCTTTTTGCCTACATCGTGAAGGTATGAAGCAACAAGCAGATCATGAAGTTCAACATCAGAAAGACTCATTTCGTGTCCAAGTTCCTGCGATAAATTTGCAACTCTCTGCGTGTGACCGAAGTAGGAGTCATCTCTGGAAGTATCAAGAAGATTGGAAAAAACTCTGATTATTTCTATCATCTGCCCCTGCTGATCTCTTGAAAGACCCGGCATTAGACTGATCATAGAAGCTGTTACGGAAGTTGATTCGATCATTTCGCCCTGATTAAGAATGGCTGAAAATGTGGCATTGTTCTCATTTCTGTTCCTGTTATCTTCAGTGATGATGCCTTGTATGGTCTCGCCCATACTGCTGACAGAATCTCGTCCTATTATTGATTCACTGCCCGGCAGAAGGATGTTCATTTCGACACCTTTTTTGACAAGGCGCTCAAAAGATGAAAGATCTCCTTTATACTGTTTATATATCAGAGCTTTGATTGCGTTTGATGTAGTTACAACGGGCACAATTGTGTTAACCCCTGTCAGGAGCACCTTGAGTTCATCAAAAAGTGCGATGTTCTGCGGTTCATGAGTGAGGAGTGTCAGACGGAAGTTGTTGAAACTGTATTTCAGAGGGTAGACATTCTTTTCAAAGGCGAGTTTTTCCGGGATCACATCAACGGGATGCTGAGCCGGGATCTTTTCAAGTTTTTCGCTTGAAATGTACTGGACATTGAACCTTTTTGAAAGATAGTGAAGCAGGTCTGTTTCTGTTATAAGCTCCTGAGATAACAGTATTTCTCCGAGATATCCCGGGCGTTTCTTCTGATATTCAAGTGCCGCTGCAACATCTTTTTCCGTTACAAGTCCTTTTTCAATGAAATACTGTCCGACTTTAACTGCCATTTTAACTTCCCGAAACTGTTAAATTATCAAAAACTACAGCATAGTCCGAAAATATATCAGAACTGCATTTCCAAATCAATTTTTAAAATAACTTTCCTTGACATAATGGTATCCGCCTTGAAATTCTTCCAAATAATGATGAAATAAGTTATACTTCATGACGCATTGAACAGGAGCGTTGAGAAAGTTGAGAAGGATAATTGCTCAGAATAAAAAGGATTTAAAGGCGAATGCAATCATTCCACGGAGTAAAAACATATGTACTTATGGCGACCTCTATGATTTTATGGCGACACCTATGATACCAGACCCCTATGATTTGTGACCCCTATGATTTGAAAGGGAATAACTGACCCCTATGATGCAAAGTAAATCTTCCAAATATGATGAAACAAGTGAATTAAGAATACTACGATGGTCTGTATACGATGTTAAGAAACTTTGTATTCTCTGATTGATTCTGCGATGATATTCAGTTTTTCGGGTGTGAAGTCATTT
>ENA-UOWO01001317-UOWO01001317.1-activated-sludge-metagenome-genome-assembly--contig:-NODE-1317-length-33453-cov-9.018744_pt1 | contig 33453 bp, 58 predicted proteins | sample MGYA00238148_ERZ761564 | MGnify/ENA primary metagenome ERZ761564 (study PRJEB28885, sample SAMN05720194) | activated sludge metagenome | isolation source: Anaerobic digester | place: USA...
TTCTATTTTGGTAGGTATAAATAGGCCCCGAGCCACAATGTAAATTTCTATCAAAGAATTTTTGACTATACTCCGGACAATATCTAAACAATCGAATGTTCTTTTGATGACCGAAAGCCCCGTCAACTCTGACACTCTTTTCATCTCCCCAATAATGAGCCAACACGAAATCATAAGCAATCCCCTCCTCTAACATTCTCAAAATCCCTCCCCTTGTTAACTCCTCATCAAAGAACTCATCAGCGTCAATCGGTATAATCCCGAAAGGATTTTTGCTTATCGCATAACTGATTGCTCTTTCTCTCAACAGATTTTCAGCTTTTCCAAATAGCTTGAACTTATGCTCGTAGATCGTGATTGGTAAATATTTTTTTAATCTCTCTAATTCCTCGATTGTTTCTTTGTTCGAGTTATCACAAACAACAACCATTTCATCAATCAAATCTCTTTTAAATAAATCTAAAATAACCCTCGACATATAGCGACCATTCTCATTGCCGACAATCATCGAGCCAATTATTCTCCTGTGGTCATTCCACTTCTTTTCATAATAGTTTTTGCCATTATAAAAGTTGGCCCTCCAAAATTCCGATTGGTCATTTATACTCTTGCCCCCCCTATGTTCTGCGACTGCCTCTGATATAGCAATTTTGTAACCTCTCTTTTTAATATTTATGCACATATCATTGTCCTCCCACATAAAGAAATAGCCCTCATCAAATCCTCCAATCATCTCAAATAATTCCCTCCTAATGCACATAATCGAGCCGTTTATTCCAAAAGATACTTCGCTTTGTTTTGTTCCTACCATTCCGACCTCTTTGTCTTTAAAAGGCTCAATCAATTCCTTAAAAAATCCTTTTTCAATTTTAACATCATCATTTAAAAACAAAACAAACTCCCCGAGATTTTTATTGATACCTGCCCCCTCATTACAAGAACGAGCAAATCCTCCGACTTGCTCGCTGAAAGTTCTGACCATAATGTTCAAACTGATTTCTCCCCTCTTTTCGCAATCCCTTAATACTTTTATGCTTTTGACATTCTTTTCATCTTTTGTTGGTATAACAACATCAACAAAACCCTCTTTGTATTTTTTATCTAAAATGTTTCTGCCTTTCAACTCATCTTTCTCGACATTATCGTCAAAGACTTCCTCCAATATCTCTGTCTTTTCAACAATGCCCTCCTCTTTTAGTTTTTCATATAACTCGCTGTCGATTGCCCTCACATCTCCCGGGACATAAGTTTCAAGGCCCTTTAAATATTTAACCAAAATCTTGGCCATATTTTTATTTTTTAAAATATTCTGCAACTCCTAACTTCACAAATTTGTCTGCCTGTCTTTCATCAAAACCGGCAATCTCTCCCTTGATGTAAGGAGTAAAGCACTTTATAAATTGAACGAGGACAAAATCTTTTTTCTCCTCTTTCTTTGCTACTTCTTTGACAATTTTTTTCGCCATAATTTTAAGCTTAATTTTAAGTTAATTAGTCCACGAGGCCCACCTCCGAGGAGATGAGCCTTAGCACTATTTAACACCAGTCATTTTTTTACACGCGGCCGGTAGAGTGTAAACTCCGTCAACGGCTTGTGCAACTACTAATTCAATTTGTAATTTGCTCAATACCTTGTCGGTGTCAACAAACATATTTTCTCCGTCCTTAATCCAGTAATACCACATATCGCCGAAATAAATTTCAGTTGTGTCAGCACCACTTCCTAAATTTTCAGGAATGTCAGCACTTTCGACAACTGGGCGTCCGAAAACTTTTTGATCGCGAAGGTCAAAAATTGGCACACCATTTTTGTCAACGATTGTTCTCAATGCTTTCATACCCTTTGCAGAAGTAATGAAAACTGCACCGTCCCTATATTGTTCCGGCAATAAGTAAAATAAATTTACTATATCATCGTAAGTTAGAGCTGTGCTTGCTTGTGGGATTGAACTGATTGAGGCTAATCTCAAACCAGTTGGCTTGCTATTTCCGTCACCTGCAACGAAAGCTGTTTCCTCTGTATCTCTCAATTTTCTTGCACATAATTCACCGATAAAGTTAACGATGTTATAGGCAGATGTATTGATTAACTTGCGAGGAATTAAAACTCTTGCAGCTAAATAATAATCGACTAAATCTTTCTTGCCGATTGTTGGGTTGCTTTCTGTGATAAGGTCATTCTCCCCTACCCAATAAGCAGTCACACCAGTCCCCTCAGTTGGTAACTGGAAATTTCCACTCATTGAGAAAACGAAAGCTAGTTTTCTAATTTTTGCAATCTTGTCTTTTGCTGTCAAGATAAAACTGGCCAATTCTGTTGGCACGGTATAACCGAAAGATGAGGAAGTTGAGTCAACTGCTTTTCTTTCAAGGTTGCCTGTGCATAAGTCCTTGATAAATTGAGCAGATTTTTCAACATCATCGTCCTTTGAGTCATCTTTTGCCTCGTCTTTTAAACCGGCTTTAACTTCTGACAAGATTTCGGACTTCAAAGCAGGTATGGCCTCTTTAACAGAGTCAGCCATAATCCCCTTTAATTCGTCCATTGTAATCTCTTTTATTTCTGGGTTCATAAATTTAAAGTTATTTTATAATTTTTAAAATGTATTGCATTGCTTTTAAATTTTGCTTTGCTACTTGCCTAATGCGAAGCGTTTTTTGGGTTGCTTTGCCCACTTCAACATTATTCTCGACCTTTTTTAGAGCCTTTTGCTCTGTTAAATATTTTTTATATTTATAACTAATTAAACCTGCGACAACTTTCTTTTCTCCTCCCTCTCTGAAATGCAGGGTGATTTTTCCTTTTTCCGTTTTGATGAAATCAATTTTGATTTCTTTTTCCTCATCGCATTTTTCATCGCTTTCTTTTTCTCCCTCTACTTGATCGTTGTTCTCCGGCACTTCATTCTCACAATCATCGCATTTTTTTTCTGACTTAACGCTAATCACTTCTGTGTCGGGGTTAGCACCTGCAAGAACGGGTGACCATTCGTAGAGTTTTGCCTTTTTAATCACTCGAACTCCGTCCTCTCTCCATTCGTCATCTAATACACGAAAGCCAATTGAGAATTCTGTAATCACGCCCTCTTTTAAAAGTTTGTAAGCCTCCTCTGCTCTCTGAACTCCCTCAATAAATTTTCCTTTTATGTAAAGACCTTTGTCGTCCTCCCTTGCCTCTAATGTCTTTGCAATCGGCTCGTCCCAATTATGCGACCAAACACCGACAGGAAGTTTCTTTGCAAGGCTTTCTGCAAAAGCACCTTTAACAATGACATCTCCAACTAAATCAACATTGTCAAAGATTGACACATAAGCCTCAACAACTCCTTTTTCTCCGTCTGCTTTACTTTCTACTATCTTAAAGCTGACAGGCACATTCAATCGAATGTTCATTTTTGCCTCTTGTTTTTTTTCCATATTATTCAACATAGTTTTAAAATTTATTTATATTTTAATTTTAGCACATTTTTGAAAATATGCCAAATTTTTTATCTCTTAAATATTGGCGTAAAGTCGCATTTACAATTTGGGTGGACTGGTATCTCTCCTTTGATTGAGTCAACATTCCAAGCGTCCTGTGCTAATTGTTCACAAACCTCACAAGAGCCGGGTGCTAAAAGCCACTTAACCTCACTAAACCCATAATAGTCATAAGTTTGTCTGTGGGCCTCTGTGACGCCTCTCGCTGTTTCTGTTCGAGCAATCATTTCTGCTCTACTCTTTGTTGCGAAGTCAAAGACATTTTCAACTCTGCTTGTTAGGTCTTTTATTCCCTCGCCTTGTTCAATTCCCTCTCTCAATGTTTTGTCAAAGGCCTCGATTGTGGTGTCTGTGATTTCTTGTGCGACTTGCTTTCCAACATCATCAAGCCACTCTCTTAAAAAATCAAGATCGCTGATAATTGGTTGGTCAACTAACTCACTCGCCTGTTTAACCCCGACCATTAAAGTTTCATACATCAAAGGGCTAATCAACTCGAATGTTGCTGACACTTCTCCGGCAACATCAATTCCGATTTCACTTGCTAATCCCTTTTTTGATTTTTCTAACTTATCAACAAATCTTTCTTTTTGATTTTTAAAAAACTTCTTGAACTCGTCCCTCCAATGATTTTCTAAAACAACCTCCTCTGTCATTCTCTTTTTGTAAAAGGTTTCAATCTGTCCGTCAGTTAGATTTTTTTTTTGAGCCTCATCGACTAATCGGAAAGACTTGATTGTTCTGTTTTCTAATTTCTTGAAAGCCTTGTCGGTTATTCCCTTGACCATTGCTCTTGTCTTATAGTTTCGATTGAGAATTCTTTTTTTGTAATACAATTCTTTTTTCAATGGCAATCTGCTTTCAATTGAGCGACCACTTCCAATTTTTAAAATATTATCTGCTTTTAATTCTTTACCACTCATCATTGGAATTGTGCTAAAAGGCATATAAATATAATTGCCCCCGTCGATTGCGGGTAATCCCAAACTATCTCTAATCTCGTTTGTAGTTTTCCACTTATTCCAAGAGGCCTCGTTCTCTCTGATTTCTAACTCCTCATCTGCCCTTGCGATTGGCTCGAAGTCTAACCACAAATCCTCTCCAAACTTTGGCACTAAAAACTCATTTAATTGTTCAAAGATTTCTTGTGCCATTGGTTCAAGTGTCCATTTAGCAAATTGATATTCTCCGGTCTTTGCACTTGCAAGATTAACATCATCGAAAGTCAACAAAGATTTTGGCACTCCGAAAATAGCGGCGATTTCATCTCTGTTAAATCTACGGCCCTCCATAAACTCTAAATCACGGGGAGGAATTATGTTTGGTTTAAACTTCATACCTCCTTGTAGTATTTGGACCTTGTAAGCATTTTCATAACCACCAAACTTTGCTCTTGTTTTCTTTTCCAACCTTTTCCTTTCCTTTGAGTTGACTTCCTCCTCTGTTTCTAAAAATCCCCCCGGGACTGCACCATTTTTCAAAAGGTTGTTATTGGTTTGTATAATATAGTCATCATTCTCGGCAGTCATTCTAATTGCCTCGATGATACCAATTCCCCTGTCGGGGTCTTTTGGATTATAATTTTTTAAAAAAATAACATTCTCCGGAGAGAATTCTTTTTTGTATGTCCCGATTTCATAAACATAGTTTGTTATTTTTCCCTCTTTGTTTTTCTCTGCTCTAAAAAATTCCGGTCTTGCAAGGTAAATCATTTTTGGATTATTTCCATTGCTATCTCCACCCTCTAAAATCCAAGGGCTTGCACCAAGCAAATCTCTGTAAATAATACTTAATTGCAAGAAATTAAATTTTGTCATTTCGGGATTGACCTTATACAATAAATCAAGAAGTGGGTGACTTAAAATTTCAGTCACTTTGTCGCCCTTTAATTGATAAAGGTGAAAGTCAATTCCTGCAATAGCCATTGACCTCTTTGCAACGCAGGCATAAACCCAAGACTTGTAAAAATCTAAGGCGTCCCCCCTCGTTACTACATTCGCCATAATTCCCGAATTGTAGAAAAAAGACATTGGCACACTTTTTTTCTCACTCCTGTTAAATATTCTATCTAGTAATCCCATAAAATTTTAAGTTATGTTTTTATAATTAAATTATAGCACTTTTTAATAAATCAAGCAATAAACTAATCAAGGCTGATGATGTCCAACTTGACCTTGACCTTAACCTCAAAATACATTCTCATCATAACCATATCGGAGAAGTCCGGTGATCGTCCGATGTTCTCCTTGATGACATCTTTCCCAACTAAATAAATCCTGCCGTCCTTGTCGACATCTCTCTGCTTTATTTGGCCCAATTCCTCAATAAAATCGTCTTTGTCTTTACTATCGAGAAAAGCGTTTTCATCAATCCCAATCTCTCCTGCCTCTGCTAACTCTGCTAATTTAAAATAGCATTGAGTTTTTAGATTTCCATAATTGACATAGTATTCCCCTTTTTTCTGTTTCAATCTTTCGTGCCTACTTAATACTGGCGATGAGCCATTGACAAACCCAACACAGTCCAAGTTATCAACAACTCCACCACCAACTCCGTCCTCATCTAAAACACAATGCGACCTGCGAATTCCCTCTCTCTGCAAAACCCTTTCAATAAACCTCGCACTCTCTTTTGTGTCTTTTCTAATATTGTCCGGTATAACAATAACCTTTTTCAATTGTAATCCCTCCCAAACACCAAGAGGCATTTTGTCCCCACCTTTACGACTAACATCTCCCGAGAGATATTTTGTTTTATGCTTTGTTGTTTTTGTTTTAAATAAATCCTGTATAACATCGAGGTCAAACAAACAAGAGGGGTCGTCATCATATTCCCAATTGCCAAACAACAACCTCTCTTTTGTGGCCTTGTCTTTGATACCCTCTAATTGTTTGATGTAATGCTTTGAGATGAACGGATTATCTTTTGCTAATGCTCTGATGAAAGCCTTTGAACTTTCGAGAGCCTTGTCTTTAAACGGCTTGTAAAAATAAGTGTAGACCCAACCCTTTGTCGGATTGCAAGTCCCCAAACATTTTGGAGTTAAATCATACTTGTCCAATTTATATCTAATACGAGAGGTCAAAACTTGCCAACATCGATAAGTAATCTGTCCAACCTCATCAACGAAAGCACCGGTCAACTCCAAAGACCCAAGCTCATCGTAATTCGGATCGCTGGGCTGATGAGCCAAGTCTTTCAACAGGACTTCGCTTTTGTTAAAAAAAACAATAACCCCGTCCTGTGAGTTATATGTAAAATGCACATCTTTTTTTATTCCCCATTTTTTACAGACCTCAAAAAAAGTTTTCAATGTTGTTTCTTTTAATCTCTTTAATTTCTTTCTGCCAATCAACCACCTTGTTTCCGGGAATGTTGTCGCCATTAAAATAATCCAACCACAACCGAGAAAAGATTTTGCCCCACCTGCACCACCTCCAAAAATTATCTCTCTTGTGTTTTTATCAACTAACTTTTTCCAAGCTATCTGTTGCTTTTCTGTTTGTTTCCATTTAATCTCTCGCATATTTTAAATTTAATCATTGTCTTTTTCATCTCCGTCTTGATATTTCTCGATTATAAATTTAACAGGCTCTAAGTCATCGGCCTGCCCTATTCCAACATTCGGTCGGTATTTCTTAACTCTGTGCGACAAGTAAAAACGAATAGAATGCCCGTCATTCTGAATTATCTTTTGTTTTAGTTTGTCCTCAACGATAACATCAAAACCATTTTGCACCTCCTCAACCTTTTGAGCAAAGTCGCTGTCCTCTTTAAACCATTTGTAAAAAGTGGAGTTATCAATCCCAACCTTAGCAATTGCATTAGTGACTATTCCAAAAGTCTTTCCCAATTCTTTCAAAACTCTTTCCTTGTCCCTTTCTATTCTCAAAGCAACCGATGAAATATCTCTGCCCCAACTATCAACCTTTATAGGAGTATTGGATTTGTTGGATTTGTTTTTATTTTTTTCTTTCCTTTCCTTTGCTACCTCAACATTAAACTTTAATTTTTTAGGCTTATTGCTAACCCCCTCAATCTTAAATTTCATCTTTTCTGTTTTAAGTTGTTTTTTTCTTTCCATATTTAAAAATGTTAAAAAATCCTATAAAGAAATTTATGATCGTTGTTATAACCAACGCTTGGAGTAAGCTGATGTCTATTCCTACCCAACCAACAATCATCTTTCCAAAGTATGCCTCTAACCAATAAAGACAGGCTGTGAAAATTATTGCTGTAATCCAAATTTTTGTTTTATTTACTTTTTGCATAGTTTTAATATTTAGGTATATATCGATTGTGCTTTTTTAAAAACTCATCTGCTAACTGGTCGAGGCTTTTCATCTCTTTCGTGGAGTCCATATTTTCCAATATCTGCCTTGCTCTCCTCTCCCGACACATAAACCCACACTCATCGCATTTTAGAACTCCTTGCCCCTCATAGCCTCCGGCAGTCCTTAAACGAGAACTGCAAGTCGGACATTTATTTTCTTTTAGATTTTCCCACTTCATTTTGGTATGCGAACTCTCCATATAGTTCTTTTGCTTTTTTATTGTAGAATAATGCTGCCTCTCTTTCTGTTTCAAAACTCTTTCTATAAGAAACCCTTTTTCCATCTTTATCTCTTTTTGTTATCATTCCTCGCCAAGGCTTTATTTTTGACCCCCTAACAGATAACGAAACCCCCTTATAGATTGATGTTTTATTTTCAGCTTTTGTTGATGAATGCCTGAATAAACTATGTGTTGCATAAATTAAATTTATTTTCCTGAAATCAAGCCAGTCTTTATTTAGATGTAAAATAATTCTATTTATTTTATAAGGTAAAATATTATATTCTAATGCTAAATCAACAGGTTTCCCATTGTCAGTTATTCTCCTAACAACACTAACGATTTCTTTGCTATACCGATTTTGTATTCCAATTCTCCACTTAAACCGAGAAAGAACAAGATAATCCTCATCATCTACTATCGCAAACTTTCCTTGTGCCAATTTAATTTTTTTCATATACCTCTGATTGGACAATGAACCACCGGATTGATTGAGAGATTTCCTCCCTGAGTTTTTCTCTTAATCTGAACAACAGAGCGACCCCATTTCTTTTGAAATAATTTCGCCTGTTCTTCCTCCTTCTTCATTGTGCGATATGATGCACAGCCACCCTTTTTCTTGATGTGGGCTGAAACATAATGATATTTATTAAATCTTAAAATCTTTCTAAATTTTCGAAGAACCTGAATTGAATAGTCATAGTCCTCCTTTAACCCCAACCTCTCATCAAATCTCAAATCCTTGTCTTTGGTAATCCCCATACACGGGCCAAGTATAACCGATGACAAACTAAAAGGGGAGTATTCCCGATAAAACTTTTTGTCGCTTTGTAAATTTACTCCCCAAAGTTTCGTCCCCATTTCCTCCGACATTCTGAAAGCATTATCAAAAAAGTGGTAGACCTCATTTTCGCTCATTATAAACAATTGCAAATTCTCGTAATAACCAAACTGCTTGATGTCGTCATCTAAAAAAACAACATTGTTTTCCTTTGTGTTGTCGAGCATAAAGTTTCTAATCACGGCCATTCCTTTCCCTGCTAAATTGTCCGGTATTGCGATGATTTTATTTCTATTATGTTTTTTGTATTCCTCGACCTCAAACTCGTGGCAAAATATAATTCCACGACTAAACAATTTTGCTGTTTGGCAATCGCTTGCTCTCTTGTAACTTGGTATTGCAATTTGATACATAGCCATTAGCTTAAATTTAAAATGTAAGCGTCAAAATTATTTCTAATTTTAACAATCCCCAATGCGACCTCCTCAACAACCGACAATGTCATCAATCCTTTTTCAAAATCAACAATGCTTGCTGATGTTCCAAAGTTTTCAATCTCCATTGCCTCTGCCTCTGCTTTTTCTCTTTCGATGTCTTTGATTTGATTTTTATATTCCTTGATTGAGGCCTTGCTATCGTCAAACATATCGGGTTGCTTTTCTGCTTGTAAAATTCTTTGATTGACTTCATCAATCCGACTTGCAAAATGCTCTTGGTCAACCTCAATGCTCGCTGTGTAAATTCTTTTTGCCTCATCGATACCAAAAACGCTTTTTAGCTTAATGGTCCACTCTGGTCGATTTCCCTCGACCCCAATTGATTTCATTTTGAACTTCATTTGTGTTTTCGCCATAATTTTAAAATTAGTTTATAAAAAATTAACCTAATAACTCTAATAATTTTTTGCCATTAACCACCCTGCCAATTCCTTTTCTGCGATAATCCTCTTTGCTATCTTTGGCATTGACGGCCTTTAAACCGAACTTGTCCTCGATCGTGAGCCAATCGACTGAATTGTCGAATGTAAAAACGATGTAATTATTCTCCTCTAAAATTTCAGTTGTAAATTCCTCCTCTTGTGCTATCTCCGAATTGTCTGCTATTGCCTTGTTTATTTCTTTGTCTAAAAAACCGACCTGCCTCAAAAGTTCCTTGTCTAAATTTCCCAATAAGGCAAAATCAAATTCTCCACCATTTTTGTTCAATCTCAAATTAAGCTCTTTCTCTTGCTCGATGTCTAAGTCAACCTCGACACAGGGGACAACCTTGTGGCCCAACTCTTTTGCGATTTTAACTTTTTGATGACCACCGACAATCACATTAAATCTTTTCTTGTTTACATTGACAACAATAGGCTGAACGAAGTCAAATTTTTTCAATGACTTGGTCAACTCCATTTTTTCCTTGTTGCCAATTTTTCTTGGATTATACTCGGAGGGTTTTAGGTCATCGATTTTTTTATTGATTATTTTCATAGTATTAGCCTTTAATAATAAAAATGTCTTTTATTTTCTTATTGTTAAATATTTTTGTTTTTATTATTTTATCAACTGCTACTGTCATCTCATACAATAAAATTTCTGCGTCTTTGCTATAATCAAAGTCAATGCTATTTTTTGGAAATTTCTTTTTGAACTCTCTTTGTATTTTCTTTAAATCTAAAAACTTTTGTCCGTCTAACACCCTCAAAAAAGCCCCTTGCTTGACCTGTATTGCGTGGTTGATCGCGACCCTTTCCTTGTCGCCATTTTCTAACTCAATAAGTGCAGGCAATGCACCTATTAAAAAATATCTAACCTCTTGCTTAATTTCCCCCTTTTTTCTTTTAAACTTTGAGTCGTAATTAAATCTAAAAATTAAATTTCTTGCGACTATTTCTCTTGTTATCATATTTTTATTTTTTAACTTTATATTTTTTGCCGTTTATTTCGATTGTTTCTCCAACCCCATAAAAAGCACCGACCAATTTTAAGCCGTTATTATTAAAAATAGCCAAAGCACATAATCTCCAAATAAACGGAGGCAAGAACTTCGGCCTTTCCCTTAAATACAAAACAAAAGTATGCTTTGTATTTTTTCTTATTTTTTTTGCTATTTTTGTGTTCATACTCCAATTGTTAATTTTTTTGATAAATTTGCCCTCATCTCTGCGAGCTTTCTGTCTATTCTTTCCTGTTCCTCTCTTGATCGTGGCTTGCTCATTTCTTTCAATTGCTTTTGCACTTCGTCCTCTTGTGCTTTGCTTTCTGAAATTGCCTTTGTCTTTTCTCTGATTTCTTTATCACTTGGCAACTTCTCCGGCTTTGCCCATTTCTTTCGATTTCTCAACCAAGTAGCCCAACGCTGTTTCATCATAAAGGTTGTTTGTTTTTGCCAATGCTCTTTTTTTCCTCCCTCATTCTTTGCAGTCCAATAATCAAGAAAAGCCTCTCTCTCCTCTTTTAGCTCGATTGGTAAAACTCCAATCTGCTCATCAAACTTTTCAACAAAAGATTTCCCCTTTTTGATTTCCGGTCCTTGTATTTCCTCCCCGACTATTTGTGGGTATAACTTTCTTAAATTTCCAGTCCTTGCGTCAACAAAACTTTTTAAAAATCCTCTGTCCTCTAATTCCTTAATCAATCGACTGACTTGTGTAATACTAATTTTGTAAAGATTGGCGAAGTATTGATTGGAGGCCCAACAATACCCCTCAATGTTGCTCAATGCTGTTATTTCAGCAAATAGCAATTTAGCCGTAGAGCCGACCTTTTCATCATATCTCACACTTGCCGGCAATACTGCCCAAAAACTTGGCTTTTGATTTTCATTTTTTAAATTCTCCATAATTTTATTATACACTATTTTTTAAACCTTAGCAATAGTTATTTCAACGCGAGGGTATTCCCTATCAATTCCCCCCGTTTCGTATTGTGTCGATATAATATGATTGTCATCATCGTCTTTTATGCAACCATAATGAACGAGTGCGTCACAAAAAAACTTTTCCACAACTGACAAGATGTTCGACCGGTCCAATCGACCACCTCTTGCCCTCCACAATACAAATTTTATTTTTATTGGCCTATCAAATTTTACTCCCGACAATTGCAATTCCATATCATCGCAATATTTTTCTTTTACTTGATTGTTTATCATAAAATGCAAATTGCGATAAACATTGAGATTGAGCAAAACTTTTTTGTCTGCCTTTGTTTTTCTTGGCAGTGTAACAGATAACGGACTTGTAAATTTAAACTCGTTCATAATTTTATTTAGCGAGAGGGGCAAGTTTCGAACTCACTTCTTCGGTTTTGGAGACCAATATTTTAGCCGATTAAACTACCCTCCCGTTATTATTTTTTAATTTTAATATTTTTGTTTTTATTTGCATTACTTAATTTATACAATACTGCATAAACCAAAGCAACCCTGTCATCTCTTTTCCACCGAGAGCCTTTTGGCATTTCACCAACACACCTCTCTGCTAATTTCATCAGCTCTTTTTTCATAAACTATTTTTGTATTGGAGGAAAAACACAATTCCGTCCCCAACCAGTATAAATATATCTGCCACCATTTTCCTCGCACCAAATGCAATCATCTCTAACCACTCCCGCCATATTTGGACATCTCAAATCGTAGTTTTTTTCAATTCCCTCCAAATAAAGCACGACAGCGAAAACAGTTCCAACAAAAGCAATGACTAATGAAATTATAATCAAAAAATTAAAAATTTTCTTACTTTCTATTTTCATATTTATTTTTTAAAAATTTATAAATTTGTTGCCAATTTTTCTTTGGCATTCTTTCGCATAAATCCTCAATGTCGGCCCTGATAATTGCTCTGTATTGATTGAACTCTTTATTGAGGCCTTTCCCTCGATGATGATATGTGCAAACCGGCACGATCGCCCAAGCCTCATTGATTTGCTTTCCTGCATAAAGCCAAGCGTGTTCCCACTCGACTTTGCCTTGACAATCCCCTCCCCCGTCTGTTCCCTTGTAAATGCACTTGCACATAAAAGGGTCACGAGCTATCTCGTTCCTTAGTTTTTGTGGTATTGGTCGCATAATTTTAAAAAATCAAGATAATCATTCCGGCAATGGCGATGATGAACGAGGCAATAGCAAGGCGATTTCCGTTCTTGCTATTGCAACCCCCAACAAATACCAAACCGGAGATAACCATCATTGCAACCGAGATTGTAATGTAGATTGTGGTTTGCATATTTTTAAGCAATATATTCTTTGTAGAATTTATTTGCGATACTTAAACACTTTTGTAGCCTTTCGTTGTATTGTCCTTTTTTTATTTTTTCAACTCTTTCAACCTTTATCTCTCCCACTGCTATAACTTTGCAATCACTACAAATTGACGAGCCAATCTTTTCCTTTTCTAAAAAAATAGTAATGTAATAATCTCCGAAGTAGGCAATAAATAATCCCCCATTGTATTCTTTTATTTCCGTAAAGTCTTTTATTGTTAACATATTTTTAAACAATTTATAAGTAGATGTCCTCTGGACTTGGCAACTCGATTTCTAACTTCTCCCGACAAAGTTGCACAATCTTGTCGAGGTAGATCGTGAACTCTCCCGAGTCGAGAGCTGTCGTGCTACGAACTAACGGAATTTTTTTCGTGTGGTCAGTCAAAAACATTGCTTTGAATGTCGAGTGTAATTCCTCCGGCAAAAATCCCGTGTCCTCGCTAATCACTCCGAGCCAAAACCAATAAAGAGAATTTTGGCTCACACTTCGAAAATTCCTTTTTAGCTTAATCTCAATCTGAACTTCTTGGCCGTCTTTCAACTGGTCAACATACTCCTTGACCTTGATTGGATTATTATATTGCACTCTGCCTTTGATTTTTTTTCCAAAAAATTTCATATTAGTAGCTGTTAATTGCAATCTCCTCCTCGATGATTTCGCAACCTGCAACCTTTTCTCCATTTAAAAGAGCTTGTTTGATTTTAGCCTCGTCCGGCACTAAATAAGCCCTCGGGATTTTCTCTTGGTCAACAATGTTCAATCTCTTGACCTTTCTTGTTTTTATTGCCTCGACCTTTTCAGCAACCCTCTCAACTGATTTTGCAAGTTTCTCTGTGTTTATTTCAACATCATTCTCGGTTGCCTCCTCGATTTTTTTCAATGCCTCCTCCTCTCTCTTTCTTTGCTCTGCGATTAGTTTTTGACTATATTTAAGCATTTGGTCCTTAACCCAACCCTCGACTAAATCCAATTTGTCCTCGATTGGTTTAAATAATGCCCGAGTATTTTTCAATGCCTCATTCAAAGGTTTTGTGATTGCCTCTTTTTTTTCGGTCACTTCTTTTCTAACTCCTTTGACTTTAATCATTATCTCCTTTGCTGTTTCAAAGGTTGGTTGTGAATTGACAACAATTCTCGAATTGCTTGCCATATCATCAACAATCACTTTCGCCTCATCGATTGCCTCCTGTGTATTTAGTTTTATTATTTCTTGTGCCATAAAGATTTTTTTTAATTATATTTTTGATTAAATTTCTGCTCTGACATTGAAATCAAGACAATGAAGTCAATCAATGACCAGATACCAAATCCCCCGAGAGTAAAGAGCATTAAAATTCCTGTCCCAGTTTTACCCAAGTAAAATCTATGAACTCCTAACCCTCCGAGAAAAAAACAAAGTAGAACTGCAACGATTTTGTTTTTCATTTTTTTATATTTAATTTTTAAAAAGGAATGTCCTCAATCCTTATCTCATTAACATCGTCATCAACTTCCGTGCTTTGAGGCTTTGAGTCCTCCTGCTTATTTCCTCCACCTAAAAACTCGAACTCGTTAACGATGACTTTTGCCATTATTTTTTTAATTCCATTCTTGTCCTCATAATTCTCGTAAGTCATTTCTCCAATGATCGCAACCTTTGAGCCTTTTGATAACCACTTTGCAAAGGTTTCTCCGGCCTTTCCCCAAATAACAAGATTGTGAAATGATACCCTCTCCTGCTTTTGACCACTATCGTCAACCCACCTTTTATTTGTTGCCAAAGGAACGGAGGCGACAAGCTTTCCTGTTTGTGTATTTCTCAACTCGACATCTTTTGCCAAGTTTCCAATTAAAATGATTTTGTTCATATTTTTTGATTAAAATAAATTAGTTTGTGGGGACTTCTCTTTTTGATAGTCCTCCCGTCTTTTATAGCTAAATTGGTCCACCTCATCGACCGACAAATCGACCGGCTCGGTTTTGTGTGTCCTCCAAGCCTCGTGGTCATAAGGTATAGCAACATTTTTAAAAGTAGCAACTGGATTTTTGATTGTTGTTTCCCCATAAATAAACATTGTCCCCTTTTCTGTCGGCCCCCAACCCTCTGCTGTTCTGAAAACTAAATCAAAATATTGTAGCTTTTGAAAATTAGCAAGCTGATTGTAGTTAAGGCTAAGGTCTTTTTGTAGATTGCAGACCTTTCCTGTTTTCTCATAAAAATCAACTAACTGCCTCAATGCTTTGACGAGTGGCAAGTTTAAATTGTGAGTATATGCTGTGACCACTCCACCACAGCAGTCGCAAGTCTCTCTATAATGCATATTGTTTTAAATTTAATAATCTTTTATCTTTTGTCATATGGCACTTTCTGCAAAGCCACTCAAAGTCATCAACATCTCTTTTATACTCTCCCGAAATGTTTGCGAGGTCAATCGGTTTCGTATTCTTACAACACTCGCAAAAATCTGTCTTTTTCTTTCTCCTCCTAACCCAATTATGCAGGGCAATAATTCCAACAAAATCTCCTTTCCAGTTTGGATTTTTATCACCAAACAATCTGCTCGGCCCTTTCTTTTTATATCTCGCCATTTCTCTAAAATTCACAACCTCCCTGTTTTTATTTCTATAACAATTTTGATATTCTCTTATTTTTTCGGACCTCTCTCTTTGTGATATTAAATGACAATTTTTGCAAGCAGACGAGAGTTTGTCTTTTTTTTGTTTGTCCCTATAAAAAAGATTGATGTTAAGTTCTTTCTTGCACTTTGAGCAAACCTTGACATATGCCATAATTGTAAAATTATTTTATAATTGCCTCTGCCTCTTTTTTTAGCTGTGCTAAATAAAGACAAGACAGAAAACCTTTTCTAAGTTTTGGGGTTGCCTTAAACTCCTTGCACTCGAAATCTGCTGTGTCTTTTCCAAATCTAACAATCCAACAACTATCAAATTTTTTCTTGCTTTCCTCCTCGTGGGCGATAGCATAACCACTCACTTGCAAAAGCATTTCCCAATAAATTCCATTGCCGGTCTTGAAATCAATCAAACAATATTTCCCGTCAACCTCTGCGATACAATCTAATGTCCCGACAAAATCATTTTTTTTAGAGTAAACAAGCAATTCTGTTTCGATAAATTTAACTTTATGCTTATTGACCCATTGCAAAAATGCTAGGTAGCCATTTTCCACTTCTTGAATTTTAGGAATTTTTGGCATTTTTTTTAATTTTCCCAAGTGGAAATCTATTGTCTTGCTGGCTAAATCGTGAATGATTTTCCCCTTGTCGGCCGAGTCATCTCTTTTCTCCCTCCAAGCATTTTTTGCGAGAGATATGTCATAGTTTGTGATTTTTTTCCCTTGATTAAATGTCAACAAAATTCTTTTCTCCATTTCTGACACGGCCCAAGGTATAAGAGCCGGTTTGTCTAATATTCCGGTCGCCTTTGTGACCGATGTTAGCCACTCTTGATTTTCCCTCCTGATGTAAATGTGATTATAGCGTCCGTATTTTTCATAAAAATCAATTGTGACACTCCCGTCATATTTCTTGTAAACCTTGTCCGGTATTACAATTTTAGTTTTCGCCATATAAATAAAATTATTTTTTAATCCTCGCCTCAATCTCTCTCAACTCGGCCTCTAATTTGTAAATCTCTTTTTTCTTTCTTTCGATTTGTGATTTTACTTTTCGAGCCTCGTTCATTAAGATTTGGTCTGCTTTGTTCATCAACATATTTATTTTTTATTAAGCATTAAAGGACAATTTAGAAATTGAAAAAGATATTTTTTCGCAACATCTTGTCCGACTTTAAAAGATTTCAAATTATTTCCAGTATACTCATTAAACAAATCAATCAAATCTCTCCAATCTGCTTTTGATGTATTTGCGTTTATAGTAACACCGGCCTCTCTCGCAAGTAAAGCGATTAACTTGCTCAAATAGTCTGCCCCCTCCTCTGATTTTGGCTGTGCTATTTGCTTTGTGACTGGTGCTTGTAAATTTTGAACTCCCCCAACCTTTACAAACTTTTTAATCATCTCGATCGCAACCTTTTCCGGTATTAACTTTCTTTTGGCATTTCTCTCGGCCTTGCTGACTGCTTTCTCCAAAGCAAAGGTGTTTTCATAAGAGCCATTGCGACCTTTCTTTTTAAAAGGCTCAAACTTTGCACCGATAGCAGTTTCCCCCGAAATCATATTCTCTGCCATTAAAATCACACTCACTCCAAGCTCTCCATTTTCCTCGACATTTCTCTCAATCTTTATGCTGTCGGGGACAATGCGAATTTTAATGCCCGAGTCTTTTTTTCTTGTTAACTGACGGCTCATTTCATTGACACCGGCAACAGTTAACCCCGTGACTTGTTTTCCTTGTTGGTCGAAAGCGTAGACATAATGTTCCATTGCTTTTCCCATTAGTTCTGCCTCGATTTGCTCATCATCGGCCAACTCTGACGCGATAACGAACTCTTGTGTTGGATTGGTTGGATTATGAACGACAATATCGCCATTAACAACTTTCTCCTCTTTTTGAACTTTCTCCTTTTTAACTTTTTTGACTGCTTTTTTCGCAGTGGTCTTTGTTTTCGCCATAAAATCAAATTTAATTTTAAGTTATTTTTTTAGAACTATATTTCTGTTCAATCTCTTTCCCTCTTTCTTGATGAGCCGAATTCTCCCCTTTGCCTCCAAGCTATCAAGAAATTTTTGAGAGGCTGTCGGACTGAACTTAAATTGATTGGCTATCTCTTGTCTTGTTGGCGAGTAGCCATTGTCAACAATATAGCCCATAATATAAATGTAGATGTCCTCCTCTCTCGATGTTAGTGGTAGTTTTATCATATTTTTTAATTACTTTATTATGTTATTATTATACACCTTTTTTTTAACCTTTGCAAGTCTTTCTAATCTCGCTAATTCTTTTGAGTTTTTGAGCATTTTTAAGGCCCAACAATTCCTTTTCAAACAATAATGCAAAACTTTTCCTGCCGGAATTCTCTCAACCTTTAACTTGCAATAGTAAATCATAAATGTTTTTTAAGATCGTCATCATTTTCAACCTTATTGTAGAAATCCCCAATATGTAAAATCAAATCCGAACTCGACCTCCAATCCGGCAACATCTCCTCAACGATATTGTCTAATTGAGAAAGCAATCCGATTGCCTCTTTTAGCAATTCTCTGTCCTCTGCCATTTCAAAATCTCCGTCATACATTTCCATTGTCCCTTTTGCAATTCTTTTGCTTGCCTCCTCCTTGATTATCAACAAATCCTCCCGACAACGATTTGCAAACTTTCTCAAAAGTTCTGCCTCCCTCATAAGTAATCCATTGTCTAAATTCTCTAATTGTTTTTTTGTTGTAAATTCCATACTTGTAAAATTATTTAATTTTTAAATTTTGCACACGAGCAATCAATGCACTCTTTTGATTAAATTCGATGTCCTTGTAATCAACTATCACATCGACAAATCTCCTAATCATAAAGTCTGCCAAAACTTGATTGTCTTTCATTCTGATTTTTTTCTTGCTATTTCTTGCTATTTCTTTTTTTTCAATTTTTAATCGATTGTAGTAGTCCGACCTTTGAGCATAATCGAGAAGTAAATCAATGACCTCATTTCTTTTCTCCTCGTAATCCCCCTCTTGAAATTTAACCTCCCAATCAAAGACTATTGCCCCATATTTTATTGCTTTGCTTTTATTATTAAAAGCTATCGCCCAAAGCCCATTGTCATCAACCCAATAAAATTGAAATCCTAACTCCTCGAACTTGTCTGCTGTTAATCTGATTAAACTATCAAGCGAGATGTAATCTCCGAAATCGTAATTGTCAACGATTTCAATCACTCTTTTTTTTGTAATCATAATTTTAAAATTTATTTTATAACCATTATTTTTTTATTGTGTAAAAGAATTGTAATCAATCCCCAAGCAAAACTGGAGAACTCTTTAATCATCTCAATCTTTAACGCCTCACTCGGAAATTGCACATCTCTTTTTTGCACACAAAGAAAAGAGCAGTATTCTATTTCTTTTTTTAGGCTTTCGTCTAAAACTATTTGCTTGTATATTTCCTCCATTGCCATTTTTCTTTTTTCTTGTTCTTTTGTCATAAATTTATTTTTTTATTATTTTTAAAAATTATTTTTTTATTAGCCTGCCCCATTTCAACAAATGACTATTTTGGCAACTTCCGGTGTGCATAAACTCCCCGTCAAATCTTGTGTTATAAAAGACCCTCTGCTTTGTTTCACTTGATTTGCTTGTCGTGTAATAAATCTCCGGCATTACTCCAACGACCTCCCTTGTATTTCCCAAATCATTGTTTTTTGCGACAATGTCGCCAACTCGATAAAGCATAAATCTATTTGTTAATTGTAAAACTATCTCCCAAAATTCGAACTGTTAATCTCTGCACTCCGAATTTCAATGCTCTTTCCTTTTCCCAAAGGTTCATCGCTATATCGACCCGATTGGAATAGCGAGAGTTCATTCTGTCCTCAACGACACAAGTCATCTCCCAACCATTATCAGCAATGATTTGCAACCTTGTCCCGAAGGGCACGAAATTAGCGGCACAAATATTTTCTCCCTTTGCGACTTTCTCACAAAGATTTTTGTTTGAGGCCCCGACACAAGGGTCGCCCCAGTTTTGATTTTGGTCGCCCAAGTTATAGGCAGTCACTTCTCGAATTGTTTCACTTTCAATCTTGATGACCTCGACCAACTCTTGCTTTTCAACTCCGACCTTTTGCTCTGATAATTTTTCAATGTCCCCCTTTAACTTTTCGAAGTTAATCAAGATCGTGATTGATACTCCCAAGATTATCAGCAGAATTGAAATCAGCTGAATTTTGAAAACTCTTTTTTTTGTTTTCCTTTTTTTTGTGTTGTAAAATCTTTTTTGATTTTTCATAAAAATATTTTAATTATTATCATCGTTGTCCTCCTCCTCGATTGGAGGTAAGTCATCGATGTCTTGATGATTAAGTGGTAAATAGGGATTGATGTTCATAAGCATTTTTTATTTAATTTTTAAGTTAATCTCTTTCAAATACTTTTCTTTATTCTCTTTGTATTTTTCAATATCGATTAGCACGAGGCCTTTTTCTGTTACTTCCAAGATTGCCCCGTCCGACAATATTCTTTCAATTGCTGTGAATGCTAAACTCCGACCAAAGTTTTGCAAACACTTTCTCTCTATTCTTTTTGCCTCTGATGTTAACCAACTTCTCACAATGTATTTTTTCATATTTTTGAAATTATCGGGGGAGGGTTAACTCCCCCAGTTTATAAATTATTTTTTAACTGCTACGATGAAATGTCCACAAGAGTTGCTGACCTCAATTCCTGCGAATTGGTCGTCCTCGTAACCCTCGAAATAATCACGACCACCACCAACCAACCAAATCCCGACAACTCCCAATGTATTTTCGCTGAAATCTCTTTTTTGTGTTTTTGTAAATCCTCCGTCTAAATATCTTGTCCCGTCAATTTGTCCGTCAAAGGCTGAAATTCTTTTGATGTAAATGTTATCTCTCTCAATCCCCTCTCTAACTAATTTTTTAAATGTTGCTTTTGTAATTTTCATTTTTTTGTTTTTTAATTTTTAAATCTTTATAACTATATTATAAACCTTTTTATAAACTTTCGCAAGTCTTTAAAACCCAATAAAATCAATCGTTAGCAGGGCTATTTAAAAAATATTAAAAAATAAATAAAAAAAAGAGCCAGTTTTTCCACAGCCCCTCTAAACACAAAAACACCCCCGAGGGAGTGTCTTTGCTTATGGCGTGGCCGATTATGAAAATCGGGAGGAGTGGCCCTCAATCATAATCCACCAATATAATAAAACCCTCTCGGGATTATTACTAATTTTTTTGCTCGAATTCTCCGTCAATCAATTTTTCCCAGTCAATAGAGCCGTCTGTTTTCTTTGGCACTTCAATTCCGAAATTAAGGCATAAACTTGTTAATGCCTCCGGCGAAATAGCAGGTTGCCAAATACCAACTGCCGGCCCATTCTTGTCTTTTAAAATTTTAACATTTGTTTTTATTGTAGACATATTGTTCCAATTATTATTTTTATCAATTAAGGTCCAAGGAGTAAAAACTCCAAAGACATCAAAATAGTTTTGTTTTAATTTTTGCCAACCATTGACCCCGATATTTCCCCAAGAATTGATTGGCGAAATAAAAGGCTTTTTGTCTTTATCTAGACCACACTTGCCACCAAACAAAGCGTGTTTCCATTGAACTTGCTGACCCTCTTTCGGTGGTTGTGGGTATTCAGAAGTCCAAGTCCCATTGTTAACTCCGTCAACTCCGAAATAAGTGCCAAACCCAAGTAACATCTCCCAAGCCATTCTGTTCATCAAATCTTGAAATCCTGTTATGGTCCGATACTCTTTTGATTGCAAGGCCTCTCTGATCGCTTTGAGTTCTTTTGTTTCAACAGGCTTGACCAAATACTCTGCCTCGCTGTAAGGATTTCTAACTTCCCCGTAGTCCATTTTTATTTTATGATAACAAGGCACTAATTCCTCCGTGCCGACACCTCTCTCGCAAGACAATTTTAAAGCGTCCCTCAAATAAGCACCTTGACCACTACCGAGCGAAATGTAGGCATAAATATCACGAGGCGAGATTTCAATGTATTTTCCGGTTTCAATGAAATTTAAAACCTCTAAATAATAGCCCAATCCTTGACCCGTGCAAGATGATGACTGCCCTTGATTTTTTATTGGCAGTTTAAAAGGCTCAATTTGCCTCTCCTTGCATTCTTTGACGATTTCTCTATAACGAGCCACCCCCCAAGCATTTCGACCTCCTACGCCCCAAAATTCCTCCTCTGACGAGCAACTGGCTCGATAGCCGAGCAACAATTCTATGTCAAAGCCCAACTCCCAATCAAAAGGCCCAACACTTGCGAAAAGTTTGTCCCTCTCATCGATCGTTGGCTTTCCAAGACCTGTCCCAAATTTTTCCTCTGCTAATTGCATAAGTATTATTTTATTTTTTTAAAATAGTCAACGATATTTGCACCCCACACTAATCCCGATATAGTGATGAAAACCGTGCAAAGAGTCACATCTGCCCCTTGTCCTCCGATTGCTCTGATGATTGTTGAAAATACCAACAACAAAGAGGACACAATAGTCACAAACCACTTCATTGCGTGCTTTCCGTTATTAGCCTCCTGCATAGCTTTTCTAAGTTAAAATATTTATAATTTTATCGAGCCACCCATATTTATGTTGGAGAGTTCCCCCGACCATAACTCCTGCAAGGAAAGTGACTATTGATTGAACGATGATTTGTAATACTTCCATATTTTTAAAAATAAAACTCTTTTATTACTTGCACAAATATATAAAGCCAAAATGCACAAAACGAAATCACCGAGATCGCAATAAAAGAAATCAGCAAACCAAAAATAACATTTAAGATTTTAGATATTTTAAGTTTAGCCATTTTGTTAAATAATTTAATAATCCAATTGCAGGGACAATCCACCAAAAACTCAAATCCTGTAAATAGGCAATCAAAACCAAAACCAAACCATTAAGAGATTGCCACAAATAAGTTTCGAATTTCTTTGATGTTATAAATCCCTTTATTACTGACCAAATTTGTTCAAAAAATTTTTTCATATGTTTGTATTAAGTTATAATATTAAGTTATATTATTATATTAACATTTTTGACAATACCCTCTTGACATTTATGTTAAGACCCTATTGACATTTTTGTATATACCCCCACCTATAACTCTGCCTCGTGCCACAAACTAAGTGTTGCTGTTCCGGTGCTTAAAGTAGATGTTATTTTGTAATAATAATTTGGCGGGACAATAAATGTGATTGGGTATGTTTGAGTATTATCAGCAGTTGAGTCATTGATTAAATTTCTTGCCCTTAAAATATTTATATTTGGCGTGTCAGTTGGGCCAATAAATGCGTCTATTTGTGCATAATGGCTTGCAGTAGTTCCACTATATAAATCAATAACTGCATAAACAATCAAGGCTTTTTTGCTTGTGTTTTGATATGTTGTCCCGATCGCCCTTGTTTTAAATTCTGCTATTGGAGTTATGTTTCTTATTTCTGCGTTTATTTGATTATCATTTCCAAGCCTAATCAAATTGTAATCATCTCCCTGACCTGCAACCTCTGTTGCATTAGCACCTAAATCTAAATAAGTCGCGACTGAAATGTCAGTCCCAGAACTTGGTGCTTGTAATTTTAAAATTGAACTCTTTGCACCCCCGTCACAAAATATTTCAAAATGGTTTGTATTCCACAAAACAATTTCATTTTTTCCGGTTTCAGTTCTTATCTCTGATTGTATTATTTTTGACAACAAAGCCTCTCCGGCAGGGAAATTTATTTCACACCTCATTGCCCCCCCCGTGCTATAATCTGGCCACAAAGCGAACTCTCCGGCAATTGGACTTGTGCTATGGAAATAAACATCTAAACCATAATTGTTGCCAGATACAAAATCACAATAAACACCTAAAAAATATCTTTTATTTGCCTCCAATTCTTGGTTCATAGTAAAAGACACAAGACTCGCAGATGTTGAGAAATTGGCGGTTGGGACTGATACCTGTTTTACTGGATTTGCCCAATCAACTGTCGTCCCGGTGACATTATAAATCCCGACAAGAACATTCCCAGTTGGGGAGCCTGTGCTTTTTTTGCAATAAATTCTAACGGTAGACACATATGGATTTGTTGTTGGCGTAAAAGATTGACCAAATTTTCGACTGCTGTATGTTCTATTGTCAAAATCAGAACTTGTTTTTTCCAATTTAGACGCAACAAAACTTGTCAAATCAACTCCGACATTTCTTTGAACGCCATCTATTGTCGCCTTAAAAGCACCATTGTTTGCACCAGTTCTAAGGGCTGTAAAATTCGCAATAACAACACTTGTTCCACCAATCAATTTTGCAGGCGATAACGCAACAACATTGTCGGGGTCTATGCTGTTCACATTTACTGCCGGCAATTTTTCTCCCGGATTAAATTTGTATTTATCTAGTCCCATATCTATTTTGTTAATTTTTTAGCCTCCTGCACAATTTCGCTTTTAACATCTCGCACATCTTTTGTTTTTTCAACTTTCTTGCGAGTAAAATTTGCAGGTTTATGTTTATCATCAAATTTTTCGTCAAAATCTCCGAATTTAGCACGGAGAACTTTGTGAAAAAATCCAAGCTCACTCACGATTTCAAAGGCGTCAGCCTTTCCCTCAACTTCAACCTCAACAACTAAAACATTGTTTTTCTTTTCCTCTTTGATTTCTTTTTCGGTTGTGTCAATTTTTTCTTTCATAACTTTATTTTAGCATAAATTTTAATTTTTGGCTATACACTTTGAAAGGTATATTTGCAAGAAATTAACAGAGCTGTGTTCGAGTCTTTAACCCAATTAAGCCCAGTTATATGCGACCACAATTCTCCGGTATCAGCACCGGCCTCTCCGTCAATACAATTTCCGAACTCTGTGAAAGTTCCCGACACTTCTCCCTCTGTAAAGAAAACAGTCAAGATCGCTTTGTTGCTGTCATCAGTAGCAGAGGCAACATCATTTCTGTAAACTTCATTGATTAAGGTTGTGTCACTTGCAGAGGCACTTCCAACTCCGTCGCCCAATAAAGCCTTGTTAATATGGCACTCAAAACTTGCGTCACCAGTCAATCTTTTTGTAATGGTATTAAATCCGGCATTGCAAATCACATTTGTTCTCTTGTGAATTTTGGTCAATTTTCCTAAACTATAAGCACCGATAAATCTCTTGTAAAAAAAACTCCTCAACTTTGCACTCGGCAATTTATCAATCACATTATATCTCCAAAAATCCAATCTTTTGTTTTTGGCTTTTTGTTTTTCTGTCAAGGTGCGTTGATCGTGAAATTTCGCTGTGATTTCTCCCAACACCCCGACTTTATTTTTCAAACCTTTTTTCATAAATTTATTTTTAATTTTAAGCTAATAATCCCCTGTCGAGCAAAAACTCTCTTTTTTTGTCATCATTTCCGGTCGGAGTATAAGGACACAAAACGAACTCCAACTCTGACGGGTCAAACGGGTCTTTGGCGATGTCCTCCTCAATCTCAATTGTCTTGTGGTCATTTCCTATCGCCTCCATTGGCCCAATCTGCTCTGTGACGCCTATTTCTGCACTCTCTTGATAATACTTCTCCAAAACATCGTCCTCGTTAAAATCAACCCTTTTATTGTCATTGAGCAACTTGTCTTGTAAGAATTGAATAATCCCCATTGTTTTCAATGTGGCCAACTCCACCGACCACTCGCCCTTTGTCCGAGTAATCATCAACAGAGTCACCCTTTGAATTACAAAAGAGTCGCTAACTAATCCGGTAATATTTATTGTTAATGTTTGGCCACTTTTTAGGCCACTTGTATAGGTCCGAAATCCACCCTCACGAATTGACCGACCATAAGCCTCCAATTGAGCCTCCCCATACAATTTTGCCTCCTCTGAACTCTTGATTGTTTTATCTGTTTTAGCAAACTCAAATCTCCCATAAGTAGAAATGCTTGCCAAATCCTCAACCTGCACAATAATCGGTATAAGTGGGTAGCCCTCAATTTCAATCTCGTGGGTAGATGTAGGTGCAACATCAAATCGAATGTATTTTTGATTATAATCCCAATAGCAATCAAATCCCGACTGGTCCAAATTTTCAGTCCCAACGGTCACGGCGACACTATCAACTCGAACGATTGGTCTGCTTGCGAATTTGTAATCTGTATTGAATGTCTTTTGAATTCCGTCAGCAATATGAGTTTTTGTTCTTGTGTTTGTTGCAACCTTATCTCCCCCTCTAATTGTCACAGAATTTCGCAATTGGCTCAAATCATTTTCTAATTTTAAACTATCGCCAATTATATCTTTTGAATTATCAGAAATCAAAAAGGGTGCAATCTCTGTATTCTTAACAAAAAAGTGAATGTCCTTGTCATAATCAATATACCAATTATAGTTTACTAATCGAGCAAGTTCTGAAATACATTTTGAGATTGTCATTTTATTAAAAACAATCTTGCTTACTGCTATTGAGCAATCGACATTGTCATAAGTAATCCCCGAAGTGTAATTGTCGATAATATACTCAATGACCTCTCCGACAGTTGTGCTTGTAAAACTATCGGTCACCAAAATCCTGTCCAATTCTGATGTGTAGTCTTTACAACCGACCTCATAACTAACAACATCTCCCTCGATTGAATTCCCTATTGATAAAATTCTCCCTGCAAATATTTTATCAACTCCGTCAAAAACCTCAATCTCATCATTGACATTTGGAGAGTATGTTTGGCCTGTATATTTCTTAACGACAAAAGAGCAAGTGTTAGGTTGCTCGTCAACATTGTCCTCGATTGAAAATGACGGCCAATCGATTAAATCTGTTTTGTCTATTGAATTGATGTAAACTTGTAAATCCATACTATAAAGCATTACTCAATTTTAATTTCTTGATAATCATATCGCCAACCTTTTCTCCTGCTTGTCTATCAAGATATGTCCCGTTTAAATAAATATTAAAAGTGCTACCCATTCCTGTATTTCTGCCCAAAGGCACAACTGCCTCCGGTCCGGCCTCTCCGATTAAAGCAAGGGTTGGTTGTGTGACAATTCCTCCCTCTGCTAATTTTGGTATTGTATTGATTTTATTTATATTGACCCCCGGGACTAAATTTATGCCACCGATGACAAGATCGTTAAACTTTTTAATCAGCCAATTTAATTTATCTATAACCCAATTGACTGCACTTTTAAAAGCATTCTTTATCACTTCCCCTATACTTTCAAAAACCTTTGTAAAAAATTCCCCGATTTTATTTGCGACATTTCCAAACCAAGCAATCGAGGCAGAAAAGAAATCGAAAACTCTTTGCCATACCCCCATTATGCTTGTGCCAATCACATTAAAAAAATCAAATATTCTTTGCCACAATCCCACTATAAACTCGCCAACTATGTTAAAAAATTCTAGTAATCCCTCCCACATCAAACGAATTCCTGCGACTATGCTGTCCCAATTTTGATAAACAACCCAACCGAAAGCAACGAGTGCAACGAGGGCCAACACAACCAATCCGATCGGAGATGACAATGCAGTTATAACAACCCCGACCATTTTAACCAACGAAATCATTGTTGTAATAACTTTTAAGATAGGAAATAATACTGCCATTAGTCCGAGAACTCCACCTGCTATCAAAACAATATTTTTGACTAACTCTTGATTGTTTCTAACCCATTCTGCGAATGTTTGAACTACTGGCAAAACTGCATTGATGACATCTTGCATAATTGGCAAAAACACCTCTCCAATATCAGCAGAAAGGTCTTTGAATTGCTTTGACATTTGTTGCAATCTTTCTGCCGGTGTTAACATAACCTCTCCGATGTTTGCCAACTCTGCTGAACCGTCTTGCAAAATTTTGTTCATTATAAATTGAGCGTCCATTGCAACACCCATTGCACTTGCCTCCTCTGCCCAGCCTTTTGTAATAATACCCAAGTTATCTAAAATAAGAGGCGACCCTCTACCGATACCTGTAACCATATCATTAAAAGCCTGTGTTGTGTCTAAACCAAGGGCCATTCCCTTGACCCTTGCAATCTCCAACAACTTTGCGATGTCCTCCATACTATCTCCAACACCCAAAGCTGCCGCCTTATTTACGGAGAGCATTATATCTTTATTTGCGATTGTTCCCTTTGACACTTCGTTCAATTTTTCCAACATCTCATCTCCCGACGCACCGAAGTCTTTTGACAATCTTTCGAAAGATGTTGCTATGCTTTGAAATTCTGACGCGTCTTGCACCGTCTTTCCAATTCCGGCAGAAAGTGCAGCAAAACCTATCGCACCGACTTGCGATATTCTTTTAAATTGAGGCTCTAAATTTTTGAGTGTCTTTTCAATTCCCCCGAGAGTCTTTGAGGCCTCATCTTTCGCATTTATTAAAATTGTTAGGTCTTTTACTGCCATAGTTATTTTTTCTTGTTAGCCTCTCTTTCGAGTCGGCCCTTAACATTTAAAATTTCTAAATATTGCAAGATTATGTCGATTGGCTGTTCTCTAATTTCATTGATCGTCCAACCATATCTCTCGCTAAACATTTCCATTATTACAATGTCATCGGGGACTTTTTCCCCTTTCAATTGTTTTCTTAAATCGAAGTCGCTTGCTCTTTTTTTTTATTCCCAAATATTCCTCCCGATAATTCGTCAACTGCTTTGAAAATTTTATCTCCGTCCTCAACCTCTAAATTGTAGGCCCATTCTTTTGAGTAGGCGATTTCTTTTCCTTGATTATCAACAATCTTTTCAATTGCGATTTCGAGCAACTTATACTTTGAGTCAAAAGTTATTCCTGTGTCAATTTCCTTGATACCCATTTCGTTAATCTTGACGCCTTTCGACATCTCTTTGACCAACTCCTCTCTTTGTCCCCAAGTTAGTTTCTCCTTGATATGCACTTCTGCATTTGTGATTTGTAGCACCATAATTTTAAAATTATTTTGTAAAAAAGCCCACCCGAATTGAGTGGGCTTATTTTAATTTAGTAGCTTGCTTGTGTGTTGGTCAATATCGCCTCAATGCTCTTGCTATCTGTTAGTGAGTAAAATCCTTTAAACGATACAGACAAACTTGCAATGTCATTATTTCCACCCGATACTTTTGCCTCGCTGAATTTTACTTTTGCAAGGTCAATGACAAGTTTTGGGTGAGAGGTTGTTCCGATTGTGACGGCTGAATTTTCCAACTCAATCCTCATTGATTTGGCTAATCCCTGTATTGCATAATCTCTTTCGTAAACACTTGAAAAATACAATTCCATTGTTCCCTCGATTGTAAATTGTTTATTTAAGAAATCAGCAGGCCCGTCAGTTCCCAAAACATCTTTGTCCTCAATATTTTTTGATATTTCTATCTCAAAATTTTTGACATCTAATTTGTTTGCTGAACTAAGCCCTGCAAGAGTATCGGCTAATTTAACCGAGATATTTTTTGCCAAGAAATAATTTTCTGCAACATAGCTCGGGGTAGCAGTTCCGGCAACTCCGGCCTTTCCTCTCAATGAGGCCTCAAAGGTAACATAGTCGTTGACCTCTGCTGATAATTTAAAACTATCAACAACAACATTTGCGAAAGCCTTTTGTTCGATGTCTCCTCTTTTAATTTCAAGAGTCAATGATTGGTGCAATGCAGATTGTAAAACTGCAAAGGTATGCTCATAAACTCCGGCGTCCCCAGACTTTCCGGCAGAATTTACTTGACCGAAAGCACCCAGTAAAAAATAACCGATTGACTTGTCAAACACTTCTCCCCCGACATTTCCTGCCGAGAAATTTTTTGCAACGACTTGATCGTCGCTGTCCTCAATCACTCCCATTCCTCTCTCTGTTACTACTGGCTCAATCTCGTCATTGTATTCCTCTGTTGTTAACTTTAACCACATTGCAGGAGTGACCTTTGTTCCTCTTGTGGTTTCTTTTCCGACGCCCACATTAAATCGTCTTTTTAAAATCTCGCTCATATTTTTTTTATTTAATTTTAAAATCTTTTAGTTTTTTATCAGCCTCCTCTTTCGAGGTTGCTTTTATTGTCACACCATAATCGGGGTAACAATACTCAATCTCCTTTGTTTCAATTATAGCATTTTTTTTATTTTCCGGCAATCTTTTCTCCGGCCTCAACCCCTTGTCCTCGAATTTTTTAATAGCCATATTTATAAAGTTAATTTTAAGATATTTGTTTTAGCTTTCTGCAATCAATTTGCAGGTCAACACCTCTCATCAACAACTCTCTGTCCTCCCACATAAAAACAGATGTCAAAGATACATCGTCACAGATACCCCCGAGGGTGTCATCATTCTCGAAAGCGTCATCAATCAAATCTGCTAAATTTATCAAAAGACTTTCTCCGGCCTCTTGTCCTCTTGCCTCCTCATTTACTTCTTGCAAAATCTTGACCTTGAATTTATAAGTCTTTTTAATTGTCTTGACGCTATCTTTCTCCCGATCGCAGTCCGACCCAAGTATTACTGCAACGGGGTATTTATCAAATCCTCCTTTGTTGAATTTATAAACATTGCCAACCAATCCGGTAATCGAATTGAGCTTGTTATAAATTGCTGTTGTTAGTTGATTTCTCATATTTTTTGTAAAATATTATTTATTGTTTTATCTATTATTGAATTTACTTTTGCCTCTGTTTGGTCGACAGTTCTCTGCACAAATGGATTTGGTTTTTGTCCGGCAACTCTTTTGGCAAAAACCATTCTCCCGTCTCGACCTCTAAACGCTAACATCTTTGCTTTCTTTGGAGTGATGTAACTTCCTTTTGGTCCAAAAATTCCAGTTCCCTCGTGAACATATAAGGCATAATTTGCAGACTTTCCCGGACCTATCATCGCCCCAATATTAAACAATTTCATCTCAATACTTCTCCTCAAATTTCCCCCCTTATAACTTCCAATCGGGGCCTCTTTTTTTTCTGTTTCTAAAATCAACGACGCAACTTCTTTGACCGTGTATTTTAACTCCTCCCCAACGATCGCAGGAAATCTTTTAAATAATCTCTGCAACTCATCTAAATTGTCGACCTTGATTTCAAAAGCCATATTTTAATTGTTCGGTTTATAAATAAAAGCCTCAATCCTTTCTAATGCTCTCAATTTAAAAACTCGAATTGTTTTGACAATATAAGTTTCCCCCTCACAAACAATTTTGTCTGCCTCTTTTAAATCCTCATTGACATCACAAACCAACTTGAATTGTTTTGACGGATCGCCCTCCATTAACATTGTGTCCTCTGCCTTGACTGGCAAAATCATTCCTGTTATTTGTCCATTAAGTTTGTATTGCTCGGTTGTAGAGTAAATATTTAATCTATAAACCGAGATTGTTTGTTCAAAAAATATCATACAGTAAAACTTTTATATTTATTAAGTAGCAATTTTATTTCATCACTCATCGAGCCTGCGAAATTTACGCTTGCCCCCTCTAAACTCTCCGAACTAAGCCCCTCTGCCTTTCTCTTGTTAAATATGGCACTTGATAACTTCAAACAGGCCAATTTTAAGTCCTCCGGCATTGTTAGCGAGGTGTAACCTGCCTTGTATGTCACTTTATACCCAAAACCACCCAAATCACTACCTCTGACCGATTTTAAGGCAATTCTGCCCTCCTCTAAATATGTTTGGTAATTTGCTCTTTCCTCCTCGACCCAAGTAGGCACGCTTTCAGTCCCCGAGTTATAGTAGACTTTTAAATCTGAAATGTTAATCCTTGTTTGCAGAAATATGTCATTGTTATTCTCGATCGCCTCATCAGAGCTAAAATATTCTGTCAAACTGGTTTCAATTAAAACATTATTGCAATGGCTTTCAATAAACTTTTTAGCCCCTGCAATAACTTGGTCGATAACATTGTCATAATTGTTCAATGTTATTCCTACAAATGTTTTGAACTCATCTTTTGTAATCATATTTTTTAAAATTATTTTTGAATTAGCCCGTCAAGGTGGGCAAGTCCTTTGATAATCTTTTAATCTTTTAAATCTCAATAAGAGTTCGATGACTTCCTCCAATGACTTGTTGCCAAATACTCTGTGCCAATAGCGATGTCTTTCAATATCCAAGACTGCTATATTCCACTTGTCATCTTTTCCACCTTTGCATTTATTTACAAGGTGGTGTCTGTTCATTCCCCTCCTCTTGTCTGCTCGCTTATCGACTTTGCGATTGCGATTTTGTTTTCTGATTTTCATTTTGACCTCCTTTTTTTATTTGATTGTGATTGTGCTTTTTTCAGTTGTCGAGATCGCCTTTAAATAGCTAAACTCTTTTTTTCTTTCCTCACAATCGACAACCCCTTTCTGCCTCAACCAATCCTCAAACGAGATGTCTTTGTGAAAAAATGTCAATTTGTAATCATTGTAAATATTCTTGATTATATTTCTATCATCTGCAAACATCAGACCATAGCCCTCGATTAAAACCTTTTTGTCCTTTGGTAACATTTTCCTGTAATATTTATCTTTTAATTTTCTAACCAATTCTTGATTTTCTTTTTGCCAAACTCTCGGATTTGCGAAGTCTAAAATCTCCAACTCTTTCCCGATTTCAAAATAAACGAAATCTGTGCAAAACTCTCTTTCTATTTCAAATAAATCTTTTAGCATTCTTGCTGTCGTAGTCTTTCCGGCTGAGGGTATTCCCCCAATCATTATAAGTTGTTTTTGCATTTCCATATAAATCTTTTTGAGTGGATTGCTTTCGGGCTTGGACTAACAGACGGCCCACAAAACTCAACACTTTTAAAATACTTATTTAAAAGAGCCTCAACCAATTCTTGCTTTGGGGCAAACTCTGGGTCACCATTCTCAACCGGCCCCTCTAAAACAAACATCTCTTTTGAAATATCTGCCATTTTTTTAATAAACTCCTCTTTGTCTATTATATAGTGAAATGTCGCCAAACACAAGACAACATCAAATTTCTTTTTCCAAATTTTAGCAAAGTCATTTAATTCCATTCTCACAAAATCTCCTTTTATTCCTTGATCGTGGCAATCCTCTAAATATCTCCAATTGCTATCAACTCCTGTATAGTCCTTAACTCCTGCCTCGTGGCACTTGATACCAATCCGACCAGAGTTACAACCCAAATCCAAAACGCTTTTCCCCTTGATGTCTTTTTTAATATCTAGCAATCTCCACTTCTCATCAACGAACTCTTGTTTTTGATAATCGTTATGCTCACAAAATAAACGGCTCAAATCCTCATCTGTGAAATTGTATTCTCGGTCCTCAACTTTCAATGTGTAATTTTTTAGCTTTTCCATAGTTTTAAAAATTTTAATTTATTAAATTTTATAATCTCCCCCTCTTTAATCATTCTATTATAAAGGTCGGGATTTTCTAATAGCATTTTTGGGTCGTGTTCCAATTGTCTTTTCTTTTTATCATCAACATCTTTCTTTTTAATATAGCCAAAATGTTTCAAAATCAAATCTGTTTCTTTTCTATTTTGGTAGGTATAAATAGGCCCCGAGCCACAATGTAAATTTCTATCAAAAAATTTCTGACTATACTCCGGACAATATCTAAACAATCGAACATTCTTTTGATGACCAAAAGCCCCGTCAACTCTGACACTCTCTTCATCTCCCCAATAATGAGCCAACACGAAATCATAAGAAATCCCACTCTCCAACATTCTCAAAATCTCTCCCCTGTTTAACTCCTCATCAAAGAACTCATCAGCGTCAATTGGTATAATTCCAAAAGGGTTTTTGCTTATCGCATAACTGATTGCTCTTTCTCTCAAAAGATTTTCAGCTTTTCCAAAT
>ENA-UOWO01001321-UOWO01001321.1-activated-sludge-metagenome-genome-assembly--contig:-NODE-1321-length-33339-cov-13.487201_pt1 | contig 33339 bp, 34 predicted proteins | sample MGYA00238148_ERZ761564 | MGnify/ENA primary metagenome ERZ761564 (study PRJEB28885, sample SAMN05720194) | activated sludge metagenome | isolation source: Anaerobic digester | place: USA...
ATCGACAGCGGCATTGCACTGTCGACGTCGCTGCCGCCCTGATTCGCGCTGTTGCCGGCAACGATCGTGCTGTTGAAGGTCGAGGGCAGGGCGTTGTTGATGAAGGAAATGCCGCCGCCGGTCGATCCGGCGTGATTGTCCGTGATCGTCGTGTTCTCGATCAGGACCGAGGTGATCTGGCGTACGCGCAAACCACCGCCGTCGTCCTGTTCGGTGGAGTTGCCCGAAATCGTCGAGTTGCGCAGCTCAAGTGTGCCCTCCTGGGTCAGGCCGCCGGCAAAGCGGATGGCGAAGTTGTCGCTGATGGTGGTGCGTTCGATGTGCCCGCCATTGCGGGCGATGAACAAGCCACCGGCGATCTCGAAATGGGTGAGCGGGGCGTTGTCGGTGCCGATCGCCGAGTTCCCGGAAATCGTGCTGTCGATGATGTCGACACCATAGGAAAACGCACCGCCGCCATAAGCAGCCGTGCCGTTGGTCGGGTGGTCGCCGAACGCGGTGCTGCCCGAGATCGTGCTGTGCCCCATGCTCAGGAATCCCGACAGCACGGCGCCGCCATAGGCGCCGACGCCGACCGCGACGCAATCGCGAATGACCGCGTCGCGCAGCACCAGCGTGGCGCCGGTCGCAATACAGCCGCCGAAACCGACATCGTTGTCCACCGCATCGAAGCGACCGTTGGCGATGGTCAGGTTCTCGATGGTCAGTGTTCCTGAGCCGGGATGCAGGAGGATGCGGTCGCGCCCTTCGCCATCAAGGATCAGCCGGTCCGAACCCGGGCCGCGCAGGGTGAGGTCGTCGAGCTCGATCTTGAGCGCGCCCTGACCGAGGCTGATCACGCTGCAGGTCAGGTCGGACAGATCGATGGTGTCGCCGCTGACAGCCTGATCGACCACGCTGCGCAAGCTGTCGGGCGAATCGTCATCGGCGCAATTGCCGACTTCGAGAACGCGTGGTGCATGGCCCGGCGGTGCAGGGCGTTCAAGTCGCATTGCGTCAAGGCGCGCGCGCAGCGGCGTTGTTTGTTTGCTGCGCTCGTAGGAGAGAGGCCATTGCCGCGGAATGTCGGACAGCAACCGATCGGACGCCGAAGCACACGGGAGCGCCACGAGCAGGGCCAATGCCAGCGCCGTGCGCCGCATCGAGCCGGTGTCCGGGAATCTCGATGGTCGACGACGCGTCGATCGGCCGGGAGAAGGTCGTGCTCCCTGTGCAGCGATGGCGGGTGCTCGCGGTCTCAAGGAATCCGATGCTCAGCGCGGTCCGGAAAGATCGATTGTATAGGTAGCCATGCCATTTCCGTCGTCGGCCAGTTGCTGGACGTTGTTCAGGCCCACACGGTGCGCCATGTCCTGTTTGCCACTGGCTGAATGGAAGACGACGGGTCCGGCGGTCCGCATCGGCGCGAAACGCCAGGCCTGATCGGATCCGTCGGCAGCGAGGGTGAGGTGCCGGCGTCGGCTGATCCAGTCGATCAGTACGTCCCGATTCATGTCCGGGGCATTGAACAGCACGTGCTCGGGCCCGGTGCCCGGGAAGTCGCCGCCGCCGCTGGCGCGATAGTTGTTGGTGGTGACGATGAACGTCTGGGCGGGATCGATCGGCTTGCCCTCGTAGCGCAGGTCGACGATACGATCGCCGACCGGCTTGGCCAGATCGATCATGTAGCGGATGCCACCCTGGATCACGTCGAAGTTGTAGCTCGGCGTCTTGCGGTTGACCAGTTCCTGCGGATCCGCGAGCGACGGGTCGATGCGGTTGAAGTAGGCGGCGGACTTCTCAAGCCAGGCCTTGATGCCTGTGCCGTCGGTCTTGACCGCCGAGAGCGTGTTCGGATAGAGGTAGAGATCGGCGGCGTTGCGGATGGCCATCGGGCCGGCAGCAATGTCGGTGAAGTCGGTCGCACCACCGTACCCTGCCTTGAACGGAGCCGCGGCCGAAAGCACCGGAACGGACTTCATTTCAGGCATGTTTTCGGTGATGAAGTGCTGCGCGTACTCGCGCTGCGCATGATTGAGCGGCTGTAGCGCACTGACGTCGCCAACGGCTGTGAACCAGGTCGTCATCGCGAAATCGCTGTCGCCGATCGGTGTCGAGACATAGGCGATGGTCGCCGCGTGCTCTTCCGAGACGGCGTGGCCGATGGCTGGATCAGCCGCCACCGTGATGCCGTCCGCGCTGCGGATATGGCGTACCTCCGAATGCGTCGCATCGGCATCGATCTGCCAATGTCCGTCGCGTTGTACGAGAGCCAGTTCAATCACGCCGAGGCTCTTGCCCCACATGTTTCCCATCACCGCGGGTTTGCCGTGGATGAAGCCGCGTTCGTTGTCGACATCGGGCAATCCGTTGTAGCGCGACCTGGCGTTGCCGGGATCCGGGAATACCTGATGCGAGTGACCGAGTAGCAGCACGTCGATGTCCGGCTCCCGCGCCAGATGCCAGTTGGCGTTCTCCATGCTGTCCGAATACGCGCGGGTATCGATGCCGCCATGCGAGATCGCGACGATGATGTCGGCGCCCTGTGCGCGCAGCGCCGGCGCGTAGCGCCGGGCGGCCTCGACCACGCCGAGGGTCGTGACCTTGCCTTCGAGGTTGTTGCGGTCCCACAGCACGATCGGCGGCGGAGCAAAGCCGATGATGCCGATGCGGACCGCTGCCTCGACCGGACGGCCGCTCCGGTCGAATGCCTTCAGCTTCCGCTTCAGCAAGGCGGTTGGCGGATAGAGCGGCTTGCCGTCGTGCGCGCCGAGCACATTGGCCAGCACGAGCGGGAATTTCGGACCTGCGCAACGTGGCTCGATGACACCGTCGATCGGCATCGCCTGGCCGGTCACCTGACCGAGGAACGACAGGCCATAGTTGAACTCGTGATTGCCGATCGTGCCGCCGTCATAGCCGAGCACGTCCATCGCCTTGTACATCGCCAGCTCGTGATCGCAGGGAAGATGTTGGCCGCGTGCCTGCCAGTCGGCCAGCGCGGTGCCCTGAATCGTGTCGCCCGCATCGAACAGCAACGTGTTGGCATATTCCTTGCGCGCCTCGCGGACCAGTGTCGCCGTGCGCTCGAAGCCGAGCGAGTCGTCCTCGGCGAGCTTGTAGTAGTCGTAGCTCAGGATATTCGAATGAATGTCGGTCGATTCGAGGATGGCAAGAGTGGCGCGCGCGCCACCGATGTCAGGCGAGTGCTTCGACGGCGAGGCGGAACAGGCCGCAAGTCCGACGATGAGACAGGAAACTACGAGACGCAGGGCAGGCAAGGTCATCGCGCATGTCCGCAACCGGGTGCGGCAACATGCCAGCATCGCCTCTTGAAGTCATGTGTCCTGCGCTGACCGCCCTGAATTGCCAGTGTGGCGGGTTGGTCCGGTAAACTGGCAGACCGCACTCCGTGTTGTTCACCTTCGATGACCATTCGCACCCGTTTCGCTCCGAGCCCCACCGGTTTTCTGCATATCGGGGGTGCACGCACCGCGCTGTATTGCTGGCTGGAGGCGCGCCACCGCGGCGGCGAATTCATCCTGCGCATCGAGGATACCGATCGCGAGCGGTCAACCCAGGAAGCCGTGCAGGCGATTCTCGATGGCATGAGCTGGCTCGGGCTCGATCACGATGAGGGGCCGTATTACCAGACACTGCGCATGGACCGGTACCGCCAGGTGGCCGAGGATCTGGTCAAGGCGGGCAAGGCCTACTACGCCTACGAGTCCAAGGAGGAGATCGAGGCAATGCGCGCCGAGGCGATGGCAAAGGGCCTCAAGCCGCGCTACAACGGCTATTACCGCGATCGCAACGAAGGATTCCGCGAAGATCCGAACCGCGTCATCCGTTTCAGGAATCCTTCGTCAGGCAGCGTCGTGTTCGATGACAAGGTCAAGGGCCGGATCGAGTGGAGCAACGACGAACTCGACGATCTCGTCCTGTTCCGGTCGGACGGCTATCCGACCTACAACTTCGCGGTCGTCGTCGATGACATCGACATGCGCATCAGCGAAGTCATCCGCGGCGACGATCATGTCAACAATACGCCGCGCCAGATCAACGTCTATCACGCACTCGGTGCCGAAGCGCCGACATTCGCCCACCTGCCGATGATCCTCGGTCCCGACGGCCAGAAGCTCAGCAAGCGACACGGGGCGGTCAGCGTCATGCAGTACCGCGACGACGGATTCCTGCCGCACGCCGTGCTCAATTACCTGGTCCGGCTGGGCTGGTCGCATGGCGATCAGGAGATCTTCTCGCGCGAGCAGATGATCGAGTTGTTCGATATCGGCAATGCGAATCGCGCACCCTCGCGTTTCGATGTCGAGAAGCTGTCGTGGCTCAACCAGCAATACATCAAGAACGATGATCCGCTGGAACTCGTCCCGCATTTCGTCTGGCAATTGCGGGCTGCCGGCATCGACCCGGAGCAGGGGCCCGAGCCGGCCGATGTCATCGTCGCGTTGCGCGAGCGTGCGCAGACGCTCAAGGAAATGGCGGAAAAGGCGCGGGTCTGGTACGCGCCGCTCGATACCTACGACGAGACTGCGGTGAACAAGCATCTCAGGAGCGTGACCGCGATTCCTGCCTTGCAGGCCGTGCATGCGCAACTGGTCGGGACCCGCGACTGGTCGGTCGAAAATGTCCATGCGGCAATCGCCGCTGCCGCCGCAGCGATCAACGAGGGCATGGGCAAGGTCGCGCAACCGCTGCGCGTGGCGATCACCGGGACCCAGGTATCGCCTTCGATCGACCACACCGTGTTTCTGGCCGGTCGCGATGAAGCACTGCGCCGCGTGGAATCCGCAATCAAGCTCGCGGGTGCGTGATCCGATGGCGATGACCGAATGCAGTCTTGGCGGTCTGTCGACGCTCGACAGTTCCGATATCGATGCGGTGACACGCATGACCGAGGCATGCATGGATGTGCTGCTGGATCCGACGCTGTGGGCGTGGGTGATTGGCCTGACCGTTGTCAGCATTGCGGGTGGTGCATTGATCGGCTGGATCAAGGGACGCCTGATGGCCGGCATCCTCTGGGCCGCCGTGCTCGGCCCGATTGGCTGGATCGTTGTCGCTCTCGGTAGATCGAATCTGCCGTTGTGTCCCGAGTGCGGCAAGGGAAACGCCGCTGCCGCCAAGGCCTGCAGGCATTGCGGGGTGAACCTGCTGCAATCGGCGCAACGCTCGGCACGGTCGCGACTCAAGGGAGCGGACAGCGACGGAAGCTGGTAGTCGGGCGGGCCTTTGCGGGTGCGATGCTATGATTTCGCGCGCTCGCCCCCATCTTTGCTGAGCCATGTCGCCGACCGGTCGAAAAACACCAGCCACCCATGCGCATCGTCATGATGCGCAGGCATTCGTGCGCGATGTCTCAAGGGTTTGCGATGAGCGCGGCCTGCGCCTCACCGCGATCCGCCTGCGCGTGCTTGAACTCGTGGCCGAAGCCAGGATCCCGGTCAAGGCCTACGACCTGCTCGATCGGCTCAAGGATGGCCCCGGCATGGCCGCTCCGCCGACGGTCTATCGCGCACTGGATTTCCTGCTCGAACACGGTTTCATCCACAAGCTCGAGTCGATCAACTCGTATGTGGGTTGCCATCACCCCGGCGAGGCGCACCAGGTTCCTTTCCTGATCTGCGACCGGTGCTCGAGCGCGATGGAAATCTGCGATGAACAGGTTGCCGTGCTGCTCACCGCGCAGGCGCGCGATCGCGGGTTCACGCCGGCCAGCCAGACCCTTGAGGTCCACGGAACTTGCGCCAGTTGCTCGGATCGTCCGCATTCCTGATTCGCAACGCGCGGATTCGCACTGGCCGGATCGAACATTGCGTGTGTGCTATGTATGTTATATAGTAACAATATCGTGGCGAGCCGTCATGATTTCCCTTGCTCGATCCACGTTTCGCCATGACTCCCGCCTTGCCGATCATCGTGCACGACAGATCCCCGAAAACACCCGCGCGCCTCGACCTGGAAGGCCGGGTGGACAGGTTTGGCGCATTCGCCTCGATGCTATGCGCGATCCATTGCGCCTTGTTGCCCCTGGTCTTCGGAGTTCTCCCGGCGCTCGGACTCGGCTTTCTTGCCAATCACGGCTTCGAGCAGGGCTTCGTCGGATTTGCGATCGTGCTCGCGACGATCAGCCTGATCTACGGGCTGCGCAAACACGGCAGTTATCGCGCATTCGTGTTTCTTGTTCCCGGGATCCTGCTCCTCGTCGTCGGCGTGCTGATCGGATCGAACCATGCCGATCCCTGGCATGCGACCGTGGTCAGCATCGGTGGCACCCTGATTGCGCTCTCGCATGTCATCAACATGCGCCTGAACCACGTGCACGGACCGGCTTGCCGGCATTGATCCGCAGCGCGGCGTGATTGTGTAACTGCAGTACGACTGCCTAGCATGGGCTTGGCTCAGCCGGATTCCGCAACATGTCGTCGCATCATCATTCGCATGACCATGGCGATCATTCGCACGATCATCACCATTCCGGTCCGGTGTCGGCGGATGGTCGCCGTGAACGCCGCCTGCTGTATGCCTTCGGCCTGACCGCGATCACGCTGGTTGTCGAAGCGGTCGGCGGCTGGATCTCTGGCTCGCTGGCACTGCTGGCCGATGCCGGTCATATGCTGGTCGATGCGGCAGCGCTGATGTTCGCGTGGCTGGGGATATGGTTCGCACGACGTCCGGCCGATTCGCTACGCAGTTTCGGCTATGCACGACTCGAAGTGCTGGTCGGCTACACCAATTCGCTGAGCCAGATCCTGCTCGTGGCATGGATCGGCTATGAGGCCGTGGTTCGTTTCGTCCAGCCCGCGCCGATCCTTTCCGGCATGATGCTCGCGGTGGCGTCCGCCGGATTGATGGTCAATCTGTTCGTGTTGCGTGTGCTTGGCGGCCACGATCACGACGATCTGAATACTGCTGCAGCGCGCCTGCACGTCGTGGGCGACCTGCTTGGATCGCTGGGTGCGGTGGCGGCGGCGCTGGTCGTGCGCTATTTCGGATGGTTGTGGGCGGATCCGCTGATCTCGATCCTGGTCTCGTTGCTGCTGCTCAACAGTGCCTGGCACCTGCTCAGGCGCAGTGCCCATATCCTGCTTGAGGGCGTGCCCGAAGGGCTTGATGTCGACGTACTGCGACGTGATATCGAAAGCGCCATCGCGGGTGTGCGCGAGATCCACCATGTGCACGTATGGCAGTTGAGCGGCGGTCAGCGCATGGCGACCCTGCATGCGCGCCTGGACGACGATCTCGCGTCAGACCAGGCGATTCGTTCGATCCAGGAGCTGCTGAAAGCGCGCTTTGCGGTGAGCCATGCGACGGTCCAGATCGACGCGGGCGATTGCGCGCCGGGTGGTTGCAACGGTGCCCCTTGTGCGTCGAATCGATGATTCGACTTGCGCTTTGCCGCTGCACTGTTATCCTTCCCGCCCTTTGTTTGCCGAATTGATCTCGAGGATTTCCGATGGGCCGTGGTGACCGCAAGACCCGCAAGGGCAAAATCGCTATCCGCAGTTATGGCAACGTGCGTCCGCATGCCGATGGCAATGCCGTAGCCGCCAAGCCGAAGGCTGCCTCTGCCGCGACCAAATCTGCCGCCAAGCCTGCAGCAAAAAAGGCCGCGCCGGCAAAGAAGGCGGCGGCCAAGAAGACTGCCTGATCCAGGCGACCGAACGTCTGGCCTGCAAACCCCCGCGATGCGGGGGTTTGTCTTTTTCAGGATCCGTTGGAGGCAAACAGTGCCGAGTCGCGGCCGACCTCATGTTGCGCGGGATGCTGCAGCCACTGGTCGGCGCAAAGGCGGCCATGGTCGCGCAGGGCGGTGAGGAATCCTATCGCCTTCGTGAAAACAGCCTTGTCATGGAAATCGTGCAGCGATTCGCCGGGTTCGATCAGGTGGATGCGCAGATCCCCCGGGTGCCGACCCTGTTCATCGACGTCGATGGCATCTCTCGCCATGACCAGCGACCGCAGTTCGCGCCGGAACGCATTGCTGAATCCAAGTTCGCCGATGCGCGTGGCGATCTTCTCCGGGGTCCGCGGGATGTCCCTTCGATCCAGCGGTTGCACGAGTACGCCAAGCACGGTTGAGCTGCGCCCGCGCCCGAGCAGCGGTTCGAGCACCGGATTGCCCGCCCAGCCTCCGTCCCAGTAAACCTCGCCATCGATCGTCACGGGCGCAAAGATCTGTGGCAGGCAGGTCGAAGCAAGCAAGGCATCGACGCCGAGTCGTTCGGGCCCGAAGATGACAAGACCGCCGTCGCGTACTCGCGTCGCCGCGAGATGCACCGGAAACGGAGATTCGGTTCTCAGCTGATCGAAATCGAACATCACCTCGGCAATCTGGCTGACCGGATTCGTCGCCAGCGGATTGATCTGCCGGTTCGTGAAGTAGCGATGCAGGTTTTGCGCGCCGTGCTGCGAAGCCGGCATGCGCGAGCCGAAGATCCAGGCGGCTGCCTGGGGGTGTCCCGCGATGCGCTGCCAAAGCACATCCAGGCAGGTGCGCGCACCTTCACGACCTCCGTTCATCCAGCCTTGCGCGACCGCCAGTGCGTTCAGCGCGCCGCTGCTGGTCGCGCTGACGCCATCGAAGGACAAGTCATCTTGCTCGAGCAGGCGATCAAGCACGCCCCAGGTGAACGCGCCGTGCGCGCCACCGCCCTGCAAGGCGAGGCCGATGGCTCCGGAAACCGATTGGTGCGCAGTACTCATGGTGCGAGTTCCCGTGCAACCACGGTCTGGCCGGCAACGACGACACGACGCGCCAGCGAGCCGCCGATCCAGTAACAGAGGTCCGCTGGCGTTGCGGCGTTCCAGATCACGAAGTCGGCGCGCATGCCCTCGACAAGACAGCCGCGATCGGAAAGACCCAATGCGCGTGCGGCATTCACGGTGGCGCCGCGCAAGGCCTCTTCCGGGGTCAGGCGAAACAAGGTGCAGGCCATGTTCATGGCCAGCCGCAGGGACAGCATCGGTGAAGTGCCGGGATTGAGATCGGTCGCCACGGCCATCGTGACGCCGTGTTCGCGCAGGGCGTTGATCGGTGGCAACGTCGTGTCGCGCAAGGCGTAGAAAGCGCCGGGCAAAAGGACGGCGACCGTACCCGCCGAAGCCATTGCGCGGACGCCGTCTTCGCTGGTGTGCTCGATGTGATCCGCGGACAGTCCCGAAAATTCGGCGCTGAGTGCGCCGCCGCCAAGATCGGACAACTGGTCCGCATGCAGCTTGACCGGCAGGCCGAGATCGCGCGCGGCCGCAAACACCTTTCGTGTCTGTTGCGGCGTGAAGCCGATGTTCTCGCAGAATGCATCGACCGCATCGGCCAGCCCGCTGCGCGCAGCTTCAGGGAGCAGGACATCGCAGACATGGTCGATGTAGTCCGCCTGGCGGCCGCTGTACTCGGGAGGGACCGCATGCGCGCCGAGGAAGGTGGTGCGCACGCTGACGCCGAGTTGTCTGCCGATTTCGCGCGCGACGCGCAGCATCATCAGTTCGCTGGCCTGATCGAGGCCATAGCCCGATTTGATCTCGATCGTCGTCACGCCATCGTCCACCAGCGCACGCGCGCGCGGCAGGGATTCTTGCAGCAGGGCGGCGTCATCGAGCGCGCGCGTCGCGCGAACGGTCGAAACGATACCGCCTCCGGCGCGTGAGATGTCCTCGTAGCTCGCTCCGTTGAGGCGCATGTCGAATTCGTTCGCGCGATTGCCGCCGAAGACGAGGTGGGTGTGACAGTCGACCAGGCCTGGTGTGATCAAGGCCCCAGCCGCACTCTCGACACGTGCACACAGCGCCTCGGGCCGATCAGGCAGGGCGTCCGCGGCGCCTGCGAACACGATGCGGCCATCCTTCCAGCCCAGCGCGGCGCCGCGGATGGCTCCGTATGCTTCGCCGGTATCGGCCATCGTCGCCAGATCGCAATCGATCAGCAGGCCGTCCCAGGAACGTGTCGGAATTTCGATTTTCATGCGACCGATTATCGCAGACCCGCGCGCCCGGTCCGCCATCCCGATTGAATTCAGGCACGCGCTGCCGAGCCGGGTATCGTGCCGCGGGCAGAGCGCCGATAATGCTGTTCACGCCAGCGGAGTGTGTGCATGAACAGTCGACAGTTTCACGCCGGGAATGCCTGGTTCGCCGATGGCTGGCGCCGTGACGTCCGATTCGAGGTCGACACCGGGCGCCATCTTCCGGGAGCCTTGCTCGACGTGAGGGCAGGTGCCGGCAGTGATCGGGCCGAGACGCTCGGGCATTGGGTGGTCCCCGGCATGCCCAACGTCCACTCCCATGCGTTCCAGCGCGCGATGGCCGGTCTTGCCGAACGCCGCGGCAATCCAGAGGACAGCTTCTGGACCTGGCGCGAGGTGATGTACGCGTTCGCCGGCACGGTCGGCCCGGATGAATTGCGCGCGATCGCCACCCAGCTCTATGTCGAGATGCTCAAGGCCGGCTATACGCAGGTCTGCGAATTCCATTACCTCCACCACCAGCCGGATGGCAAGCCCTACGCCGATCCTGCCGCGATGTCGCTGGCGCTCGTCGACGCGGCCCAGGAAGCCGGTATTGGACTGACCCTGTTGCCGACCCTCTACATGACCGGAGGTTTCGATGGTCGCGCGCTGAGTGACCGCCAGCGGCGTTTTGCGCACGATGTCGATGGCTATCTGAGGCTCGTCGAGCGCCTGCGCCTGCTCGAGAACGCGCATCTGCGCATCGGCGTCGCCTTGCATTCCTTGCGCGCGGTTCCCGAGGATGCGATGCGCGCGGTGCTGGACGGCATCAACGGCTTGCCGGATTCGAGGAGCGGCTTGCCCGGCTCGATGATGCCGATCCATATCCACATTGCCGAGCAGATCGGAGAAGTGCAGGACTGTCTGGCCGTTCGCAATGCGCGCCCGATCGAGTGGCTGCTCGATCATGCGCCGGTCGATGCGCGCTGGTGCCTCGTACATGCGACACATGTCGATGATCAGGAATTGCGCAGCTTGGCGAAAACGCGCGCCACGGTCGGCCTGTGTCCGACGACCGAGGCGAATCTCGGCGACGGCTTGTTCCCGCTCAGGCCATGGCTTGATGCCGGCGGCATCATCGGCATCGGCTCGGACAGCCATATTTCGGTGTCGCCGGTCGAGGAGTTGCGCTGGCTTGAATATGGCCAGCGCCTGATCACGCGCCATCGCAACATCGCCGCGAGCGAGCAACATCCCGATACCGGCGCGGCGCTCTATCGCAGCGCACTGCAGGGCGGCGCGAACGCATCCTGCATGCCGATCGGCGATTTCAGCGGCGGCGACGCAAGCCTGCCTTCGGTCGGCAATCGCGCGGATCTGCTCGTGCTCGACGAATCATCGGCGCTGCTTGCGGGTCGCGATGAATCGAACCTGCTCGATACCTGGATGTTCGCGGGCAACTCGAATCTCGTGCGCGACGTGATGGTCAACGGGGACTGGGTCGTGCGTGATTTCCGCCATCGCGACGAGGCGCGCATCGCGGCGCGCTATCGCGCCGTCATCGCGCGCCTGCTCGCGTGATTCAGCGCGTTGATTCGATCAGGGCCTCGCGCACTTCGTCGAAATTGCCGTCGTTCGGCTCGGGCCGGATGCCCAGCAGGTGCGCGAGCAACGGATAGACATCCACGTTGTCGAACGGCGGCAGGACCACGTTCTTGCGCAAGGCCGGGCCATGGGCGATGAAGATCGCGCGCATGTCGGGGTCGTCGTTGTCGTAGCCATGCTCGCCATATGAAAAATGACTCTTTCCAGCCAGCGTGGCACGATCGAAAATCACCCAGCCGTGATTGGCGAGGCAGAGCAGGGGCGGGACGCGCCGGTTCTTGCCGTAGTGGAATCGCGCCGGCAATTCGGCTTTTCGCCAGCAGCGCATGTGCGCGTGATCGGCAAGCAGGGCCGCTTCGGCTTCGCGCCGGTGACCGCGCTTCGGCACGATGCCGGTCAATACGCCGAAGCTGACGACATGGGCCATGCTCTCCGGCAACAGGTCATCGAGGTAGACGACGCGATCGGGTGAAGTCGAAACCATGCCATGGTCGGAAACGACCACGATATTCAAGGACTGATCGAGTCCGCGCTCGACCAGGCCATCGAGCAGACGCCGCAGCGTTGCGTCGACGATGCGCAACTCCGCATCGAGTTCGTCGGAATCCGGGCCATGGCGATGGCCGACGCCATCGACCGTATCGAGGTACAGGGTCAACAGGGTGGGGCGCTTTTCGATCGGCAGGTCGAGCCATTCGAGTACCGCATCGACGCGCGACACGCCGGCCAGCTTCTTGTCATAACTCGACCAGAACTCCGGGTATGAGCCATGCACGGGAGCCTCGGAGCCGGGCCAGAACATGATCCCTGAATGCAGTCCGTTGTTCTGGGCGGTCGTCCACAACGGCGTGCCTTCGCTCCACCAGCGTGCGTTCTGGATCGCATCGCGATTCCAGGACGTGAATTTCTGGCCGGGAATCCGGTCGTCCTCCATCGTGTTTGCGACGATTCCGTTGCGATCGGGGCGCAGTCCGGTGATCAGGGTGTAGTGGTTCGGAAACGTCAGCGACGGAAACGAGGGGCGCATGTACTCGGCGCGCACGCCATTCTCGGCGAGCGCCTTCAGGGTCGGGGTCAGGCCGCGATCAAGGTAATCGGCGCGAAAGCCGTCGATCGAGATCAGCAGCAAGGGCGTGCGCGGGGCACTTGCCTGGCGCGGCATGCTGGTCGAGCAGGCGACAAGCATCGCCATTGCGCACGCGATGGAAAACAGTCGGACGTTGATCAAGGTATTGGCAATGCACGGAATGCTGCATTGTCACCGAAGCATGTGACACGACGCCATCCCTGGCCGTGGCCGATCCGTGACGAAGCGGACTCCCCGGCCCACGGGCTGCTCAGTTCTCGAATCCGTTCTTGAACAGGATGTCGACCGGCACGGCGAAAGGTGCTCCGATGGTTCCTGGGCTGAGCGAGGCGCCGGTCAGCACCTGGACCGGCGTGGCATCGCCGCTGGCGCCCAGCGCAAAGCTCACCACGCGGTTGTTGTCCGGATCTCCGTTCGCGCCGATCGCGACCATGAGTCGCTGAAGCGGTTGGTCGATTCCGATGCCCGTCGGATATTGCGGGTTGTCGTAGCCGAGCTGGGTGGCGGGGCCAGCGATGATGTAAAGCGGCGCGTCCGTTCCGGATGCAGTGTCGGCGAAAACCCTGACCTGGGCTTCGAACACGAAATTGTCGGGTGTCGTGTAGGTCAGCAGGTACAGCTTGTGCTGACCGGGATCATGCGCGATGGCCGCAGCATTTTCGGTGTGGATGCTCTTGAGGACGCGCGTGGGTGCCGGGCTGCCGTCGCTCGTGCGCGCATGAAAGACAACCTTTGCCGCGTAGGGCGCATTGAAGTCGTAGTCGACCACGGCAACCTCATCGGTGCCCGGGAGCCAGATCAGCGAACTGGGGTTGTTGAGCTGGGTGCTGCTGCTTCCGCCACCCCAGTTGATGCTGCGGATCCGGTTCACGCTGGTGCCGCTGGCGTGTAGCGGAAACGTGTAGATGCAGCAATTGCTGGCGATGACGATCAGTTCGTCCAGTGCGGCCATCGGTACGCTTGCGCGCGGCTGTCCGAGCAGCGGAGGGTTGAGCACGCGCAGCGGGGCAGGATCGCCGCTGGCGAATGCCGGAAATACCTTGATCGCCTGGCCCCAGTAGTCGGAGACATAGATGAGGTTTTCCACCGGTTCGTAGCTCGCGTTGGCGGGGCCGTTGAGCGTCGTGGTCGGTCCGCCGATCTGGCGGACCGCGGCCGTGGTCCCCTGCGCCGTCGCCGAGAACTGCCGGATCGGGTGTTCGCTCGACGCGCCTGGTGGATAGCCGCCGATCATCAGTTCTGCGCGTGCCAATTGGGGCAGGCAGCAGGTCAGGATGCACAGGAACAGGAGGGTCAACGCTCGCATGGATGTTCGTCCGGGTTGTGGTTGCCCCTCTTTACGCAAGACGGCATGCAAAACCTCAAGCCCTGCCATAATCGAGGTTTCAATACATCGAGTAGCCCGCATGACTCATTTCTCGCGCCATGAACCGGATCGGAACATTCGTGCCCCGCGCGGTACGGAGCTGAGCTGCCGCAGCTGGCTGACCGAAGCGCCGTTCCGCATGTTGCAGAACAACCTCGATGCCGAGGTGGCCGAGAATCCGGCCGAACTGGTCGTTTACGGCGGCATCGGGCGGGCGGCGCGAAACTGGGAATGCTTCGATGCGATCCTGAAGACATTGCGTGAGCTCGGCGACGACGAAACCCTGCTTGTCCAGTCAGGCAAGCCGGTCGGCGTGTTTCCGTCGCATGCCGATGCGCCGCGCGTGCTGATTGCCAACTCCAACCTCGTGCCGCACTGGGCGACCTGGGAACATTTCAATGAACTCGATCGCAAGGGCCTGATGATGTACGGCCAGATGACGGCCGGCTCGTGGATCTACATCGGATCGCAGGGCATCGTCCAGGGCACCTATGAAACCTTCGTGGAAATGGGTCGCCAGCATTACAACGGCAGTCTGAAGGGGAAATGGATACTGACCGCGGGGCTGGGCGGCATGGGCGGAGCGCAACCGCTGGCTGCAAGTCTCGCGGGTGCCTGCTCGCTGAACATCGAATGCCAGCAGCGTTGCATCGATTTCCGCCTGCGTACGCGCTATGTCGATGAGCAGGCGACGGATCTGGATGATGCGTTGGCGCGCATCCGGAAGTACACGGAATCCGGTGAAGCCAAGTCGATTGCCTTGCTTGGCAACGCGGCCCAGATCCTGCCCGAGCTCGTGCGTCGTGGCGCAAGACCCGATGCTGTCACCGACCAGACCAGTGCGCACGATCCGGTGCACGGTTATCTGCCGATCGGCTGGACCGTCGAGCAGTGGTTCGCCGGGCAGAAGGAGAATCCCGACCTCGTGCGCGACGCGGCGAAGAAATCGATGCGCGTGCATGTCGAGGCGATGCTTGCATTCGAGAAGATGGGTATTCCGACTTTCGACTATGGCAACAACATCCGCCAGATGGCCAAGGATGAAGGCTGCACGAATGCGTTCGATTTCCCGGGCTTCGTGCCGGCCTATGTGCGGCCGCTGTTCTGCCGAGGAGTAGGCCCGTTCCGCTGGGTTGCGTTGAGCGGTGACCCCGAGGATATCTACAAGACCGATGCCAGGGTCAAGCAATTGATCCCCGACGACGAGCACCTGCACAACTGGCTCGACATGGCCCGCGAACGCATCAGTTTCCAGGGGCTGCCGGCACGCATCTGCTGGGTTGGACTCGGCCTGCGCGACAAGCTCGGTCTCGCTTTCAACGAGATGGTGCGCAACGGCGAACTGAAAGCGCCGATCGTGATTGGTCGCGATCATCTCGATTCCGGCAGCGTCGCCAGCCCGAACCGCGAAACCGAATCGATGCGGGATGGCAGCGACGCGGTCAGTGACTGGCCGCTGCTCAACGCGATGCTGAATGTCGCGGGAGGCGCGACCTGGGTGTCATTGCATCACGGCGGGGGAGTGGGCATGGGTTATTCGCAGCACTCCGGCGTGGTGATCGTCTGCGACGGCAGCGAGGCGGCAGACAAACGCATCGCACGCGTGCTCTGGAACGATCCGGCCACCGGCGTCATGCGTCACGCGGATGCGGGTTACGAGATTGCAAAGGCCTGTGCGAGGGAGCAGGGGCTGAAATTGCCGATGCCTTGAATCGCGAGGATCGACTTGCGCCGGATAGTTGCGCGCAGCGGATGAATAATCCGCGCATGGCCGGTCGAATTCCTCGATGCTCGTTCGTCAAGGGAAGGAAGGTGTGATTCCCCCTTCCAACCAACGATCCATCGAGGTGACAGCATGTTGATCCAGCCCTACCTGTTTTTTGACGGCAGAAGCGAAGAGGCCATTGCGTTCTACAAGGAAGCAATCGGAGCACAGGTCCTCGTGCAGATGCGTTTCGGTGACGGACCCCCGGGGGAGTCCGGTTGTGGCGATGGCTCGGCGCCTCCCCCTGACAAGATCATGCATGCGTGCCTGCAGATCGGTGACACCCAACTCATGCTTTCGGATGGCTTCAGCTTGGGGAACGCGGAGTTCAAGGGAATCACATTGTCCTTGACGGCTCCAGACGATGGCGAGGCGCGACGATTGTTCGACCGTCTGGCTGCGGGCGGCACAATCACACAGGCACTGGCACCCAGCTTCTTCGCCTCGAGCTTCGGCATGCTCAGCGACCGCTTCGGGGTTTCCTGGATGGTCGTCGTGCCGTTGCCGATGGCAGCGTAGAAAGCGCGGTCCGAACGACGGCGATCCTCGAGGCGTCGCTGTCAAATCCAGGTTTGTCCCGGCGTGGGATGCTGGAATGCGCGGCGTCTGCGGCGGCCAGTAAACGCTTTCCCTGGATTGCGCATCCACAGTCCGTTGCAATCCACTCAGGGGGCGTTATGGCTTGGAATTCCGTTCACGGCAGGAGCGGGTATCCGCTCGTGTTTGGCTGCGCCTTGGCGTCGATGCTCGGAGCGTCTCTGGCCGCGGCGGAGCCGCCGTCCAGGCCGAGCTTCGGCGATGCACTCGTCGCTGCGCGCAGTGACCTGGTTCTCGTTGACGGCAGGCTTTCCGGGGCGGGGGCGGATGTGCTTGAACGGGGCATCGGCGAGTCGCGATTCGTCCTGATCGGTGAGGATCATTTCACACGCGAGATCCCGCTCCTCACCTCGGCTATTTGCGGCGTGATGCATCCGGATGCGTATGCGGTCGAAGCAGGACCGCAGGCCGCACAGTTCGTGACCGGTCTGCTGCACCGTCCGGATCGTGTCGCCCGCATGCAGGCTCGCATGGCGGAGTACGCGCACAGCATGGCATTCCTCGATGCGCGCGAAGAGAATGAAACAGCCGTCCACTGCGCGCGGGCATCACGCAACAAGAACTTTGCGTTGTGGGGACTGGACCAGGAATTCATCGGCGCCGCGGGCAGCCTGCTCGATGCAATGGCGGCGACGGGGCCGGGGCCGAAATCACGCGCCGCCATCGCTGCGGTGCGAGCCATGGACAAGGCCGCGGACAAGGCAGCAAGGGCAAGCGGAGATACCGGCAAGGCGCTGATGATCGCCGCGACTGCAGCAGACCTGCAACCTCTTGTCGATGCGGTCGATGCCGATGGCAATGCGCGCACCAGGGCCTTGCTCGATGAACTGGTCGCGTCGAACGCGATCTACCGGCTGAATTCGGAAGGATCGCCGGACTCCAACCGCGTTCGTGCCGAGCTCTTCAAGCAACACTTCATTTCCGAATACAAGCGCACGACGAAGCGGATGGAGAACCCTCGTGTGCTGTTCAAGTTCGGAGACAATCACTCAGGCAAGGGCTTCAGTCCGCTGCAGGTTCGCGATATCGGCAATTTCGTCGCCGAGATGGCCGACGCGGAGAAGACCCGGTCACTGCACGTGATGGTGCTGGGCGCCCGGGGAGTCCACGCGTCGTTCGGTGGCTACGCCAGGCCGATGGGCCGGGAGCCTTTCGCGATAACGGATTACGCCGAGTACAAATGGTTGATCCCTGCGGTCGATGCAGCTTTGCCGGCGAACGCCTCCGGCATGGCAATGACACTCTTTGATCTGCGCACGCTGCGTTTCAGGGGCATCGACTTTCCCGCTGAATGGAAACGCATCGTCTACAGCTACGACTTGTTTGTCCTGATTCCGGAGTTGACGCCTGCGGCTTCCCTGGACGAGTAGGCTTTCGCGCCGACCTGTCCTGCGCGCGGCATCGCATCGATTCCGCGGATTCCCTTGCGCTCGCGCAAGCGACGCCCAATATCGACAGTCCGCACTCTGGCTGCCGAAGGTCCTCCATGCCCGCACTCGATGCTTTCCCGATCGCCAGACGTTGGCCCGCACGTCATCCGGAGCGCATCCAGCTCTATTCGCTCAATACCCCGAACGGAGTCAAGGTATCGATCATGCTCGAGGAGACAGGGCTCGCCTACGAACCGCATCTTGTCGACATCATGAGAGGTGAGAGCCAATCCACCGAGTTTCTTGCGCTCAATCCGAACGGAAAGATCCCCGCGATCATTGACCCCGACGGGCCGGACGGCAAGCCGCTGGCCCTGTTCGAATCCGGTGCAATCCTGCTTTATCTTGCCGAGAAGAGCGGCCGATTCCTGTCATCGGATCCGTCCTTGCGCTGGGAGACGATCCAGTGGTTGTTCCTGCAGATGGCCGCGATCGGCCCGATGTTCGGTCAGTTGGGATTCTTCCACAAGTTCGCGGGTCGGGAAATCGAGGACAAGCGTCCCCTGCATCGCTACGTCGCCGAAACGAAGCGCCTGCTCGGAATTCTCGACGACCGCCTTGCGCAGCGCACGTGGCTCATGGGCGACGGGTACTCGATCGCGGACATCGCGACGATTGGCTGGGTGCGCAACCTGATCACGTTCTATGAGGCGAGGGAGCTGGTCGATTTCGACCGCTTCGCGCACGTGGCGGCGTGGCTGGAGCGAGGGTTGGCCCGGCCTGCGGTACGGCGTGGTCTCGATGTGCCGGTCCGGAAATGAGAAGGCCGGATCCGCATGGCGGACCCGGCCTTCCCGGACAAGCGTGACAACGGGTTGCGTCTACTGGCGTGCGCGACGGCGTGATGCGAACCAGGCAACCATGCCGAGGGCGAGAGCGAGGACGAGCAAGCCCAGCTTGTCGAGCGCCGGAAGGCCGATTCCCGGCACGAACGGCAACTCGCCACCGCCAACGTTGCCACCGACAATCGAATAGCTGGCGGGGCCACAAGCGACGCCCGGTGCGTTGGGAACTCCCGACACGACCATCTGCATGGCAGTATTCGGCGTGACCGCAAACGACTCCGTGAACGCAAGCGACGAACCATCGGCCCAGACATAGCCCTGGCAGATGTTCGCCGGGTTGAACGGTGCGTTGTGGAAGGTGACGAAGACATTGACGTCGCAGGTGCCGGGATCGAAATCCACGGTCAATTGGCCGTTCGCATCGCTCGTGAAATCCACGGTCTGATACTGGAAATCGCCGGCGCCGAACTCGGCACAGGCCGGATCGCCGACCACGCCAGAGCGGAAGAAGCGAGGTGACATCGTTGCTTCGGTGCCGTCGAAATTGATTGTTCCAGCGGTATCGGCCGGGCTGCGAATGCCCGTGAAACTGGATGTGGTCGTGACCGCGGCATCATTGGTATCGGCACCGAGCGCGATCGCGGGTGCCAGCAGGACAAACAGCAGCAGTGACTTCACTTGGAAACTCCCCTGGTTGGTTCAATGGAACAAATGACCTCCGCCCGAATCGCAACCCCGGGCACGAGGCGCCAATGCATTCCCCATGAGTACGCGATGATGGGCCTAGGGCTCCGTCCAGAGGCGTGCATGCGGATGTGAACTCTATCACGGCAATGTTGCAGAAGGACATATCTGCATTGGACGTGTCGACCGCAGGCGCGGTTGCCGAATGTGCAGGCATGACCGCTTCCAAGGCCTGCCGACAACGGGTCAGAGTCCGTTCTGCAGGATCGCCCACCCGGCTCCCGCGACTCCGCCGAGCATCAGGATTCCGATCGGTACGAAGCTGACCAGGAATCCCATCGATCGCTTGGACGGATCCTCGACATAGCCAAGGAAATAGAGATGGCGCCCGATGATGTAGATCGCCAGCATTGCCGCGACGAACAGGGGATTCCAGTAGGTCGAGGCGATCCAGACCGCTGGAATCAGCATGATCAGCATCTCCAGTGTATTGACCTGCACGCGATAGTGGCGCTCGAAGACCGGATGGCCAATCGTCGCCGGTGCGGCAATCCCGAACGTCTGGCGTGCGCGGCTGACCCGCGCGGCAAAGAAGATGTACTGGAACAGGGCAAGCAGGACCAGCAAGTTCACAAGTGCCATGGTTCACCTCGATTGTTGGAATCCGGAACCAGGAACTCGGCACGTTCCTGGTGATGCGTGAGCGCCGCGAGCATACCCGCCGCAAGTGGTTCGTGCGGAGCATGTGCGATCAGGGAACCGCGCGACCGATGTCGAGCCGCAGATTGCCCTGAATCGTTTCGCGCCAGGCCGGCGCGACCGCGGCGCTTGCCGCATATTCAGGCCAGTGACGGACCGCGGCGGTGACTTCCTCGACGATGGTTTCCGCGCGTCCGCGTTTCATCGACGCGTGCCTCGCGCAGTCCCGGAAGTCCTCGAGAGTGAATCCGTCGCGCTTGCCGTTCATCGACATCTGGTGCTGCGATGTCCACAGACCGGCCGGGTTGTAGCTGTAGGTCATGTCGAATGCCGGCGAAAGCGACCATCGACCGGACTTGTCCATCAGGAACGCAATGTTCTTGACGTGGTCATCCTGGTTGCGCGCGACAATATTGAAGACCATGCGACGGAATTGTTCCTCGATCGCCGTCATGCCGAGGCCAAGGCGGCGGATCGTCAGCAGGGCCTGCTCGTAGCTGTAGGCGCCGGCCAGGTTGAAGTCGTAATGCGCAAGGGCGGCCAGCGATTGCATGTGCAGCTTTTCGCCGCCGTCGAGTCGATCGAAGCGACGCGTCATGAAATGCCGGCGTCCGTTTTCCTCGAGCAACCGGCATTCGCTGATCTCGATGCCGGCTGCGTTGGCCATCAATGCATACGCGTACTCGATCGCCCCATAGCCTTTCGGGTCGTCGAGCTCCCTGTCCTTGTTTCCATCCACGCCGTCAAACTTGAGGATCCAGTAGTCGAATCCCGTCCCGGCGGCGAGCTGGCCCGAACGGACTTCGTTGGTCTGGCGATTCCAGGCGATGATCGCCTTTGCTCTCGCGCCACCGGCCGAAGTACCGACGCGGAGGATGTCGCGCAAGGTATCTGCCGATTGTTCGTCGGCGAACGAACGACTCAACTGATGGCGTCGGGTCAGCACGTCGGATGCGAGTTCCACCAGTGCGTCGATTTCGATCTTCCGTGTGTCGCGCGCTCTCGGCCCTGTCGATGGGGTGAACTCGAGGGCGCCCATGCCGCGCGCGCCGATATAGCAGAGACGTTCGACCGAATTGAAACTTGCGGCGGTGCGTCCCTGTGTTGCCAGCCAGGCATCGATCAGGGTATTGCCGAATCGGTCGGGCAGGGAATCCGCAAGCATTCCTGGCAGGCCATGGAACGAGCCGCGGGCGAGCATCGGAAAGGAGTAGACGCGATCGTCGAGCGGCATCATGAAAGGCGCTATCTCGATCTTGCTGCGCGCGAATTCCGGTGTGTACTGGAACGCAGCCGGACTCATGGAGTCCTCGACCGATACCGCGCCGATCGCGCGTCCCCAAAGCCTCACTTCGGCAAGCGTTGTCACGATCCGTCTTTCCAGGTCCAGGCTTTGGCGGAGGCATCTGGTTCGCGCACCGACGAAGCGCGCTGGCGTTGCCGACCTTGCAGCGCGAGTTGTTGCAGCGGACTCGCCAGCGGCTTCGGAATCACCTGATCGAGCCCATCCAGCAGATCGAGGGCGCGCAGGATCCGGATGAAGTTGGACAATTGGGTCGACTCACCCGCTTCCAGTCGTTCGATCGTGCGCTTCGAGACGCCCGAAGCCTTCGCCAGTTCCGCCTGGGTCAAGTTGCGATGCAGGCGTTGACGACTGATGCGCTCACCGAGCGCGTCCAGGACGTTTGCATCGGTTGGAAGGTCGTTGATATTCATGTGTCGCCTTTTGTGGCGAGAAATTGATCTTTCCGAAGCTAATTCGACGATATTAGCGAATTGTATGACGAGGTAATTGATTTATCAAGTAGCCATCCATGACGAATAGAGTCGGTTTATTGAATTTATTCGCCACTTTAGGCGATAAATGTATCGGCCTTGCCGAGGTCATGGGCACGCCGGACGCAATATCCCGTTCTGGCCCTTGCCCAGGTACCGCTCAACGAAGCCGCGTCTCGTCGATACTCGACGCGGGCATCAACTCGGGTAACCTGCCGCGTCGTCGCAGGCCGTGCCGCTGCGGCGGTGTAGTCCGACCAGGGAGTTCCCGATGACGCAACAATTCCATGCCATGGCCCTGGTCGTCCGCGATTACGATGAAGCGATCGCCTGGTACACGACCGCGCTGCGATTCGATCTGCTCGAAGACACCCCGATGGGCGGAGGCAAGCGTTGGGTCAGGGTCGCACCATCCGGATCGCGCGGAGCCTGTCTGCTGCTCGCACGCGCCGTGAACGAGGATCAATCCAGTCGGGTAGGCAACCAGGCGGGAGGGCGCGTCTTCCTGTTTCTGCACACCGATGATTTCGAGCGCGATCATGCGCACATGGCAGCGCATGGCGTGAAGTTCTGCGAGCAGCCTCGCCATGAGGAATACGGCAAGGTCGTGGTATTCGAGGATCTCTACGGCAATCGCTGGGACCTGATCGAACCGAAATCCTGATCCTGTGAGCGGAGTTGCCACATGTCCCATGTCCGTTGCCTGCGCGGCATTGCCTCGGGCGTCGAATATCCATCCGATGTGCCGATGAATCTCGACCCGGTCGATGGCCGACCCGTCGAAATGGTGCTTGATATCGAGCGACTGGCCGCCGAGCAACCGGATGCGCAGTGGTATGACCCGGACCGGCGCGACATGTGGCGTTTCGGCGCGCTCATGGCGCTCGATGCGGGCGATCCCGCGGATGCCCTCAATATCGTTTCGCTCGGCGAAGGCGGAACACCCCTGCTCGATTACTCCCGGCATCCGGTTGCACGAGACGGCGGTATACGCCTGAGCCTGAAGGACGAAGGCAGGGCGCACGCCGGTTTCGGCGCGAACCCGACGCAGAGCTTCAAGGATCGCGGCATGGCGATGGTGGTCGCCCATGCGCGGCGTCTCGGGCTCAAGCGACTGGCCGTGCCGACCCAGGGCAACGCCGGTGATTCGCTGACCCGCTATGCCCTGGCGGCGGGATTGTCGGTGGTCGTGGCGATGCCGGATGACACGCCGACGCCGATACTCGGCAACGTCGCAGCGGCGGCGTTTCGTCATCCCGGTCAGGTGATCCTTGAACTGATCGGCCCGACCATCCGCGAGGCGGCTGCCTTGCTCAAGCAGAAGTACGTCGCGCAAGGCTGGTTCTCGGTGGCCACGTTCCAGGAGCCGGGTTGGCGCATCGAGGGCAAGAAATCGCTGGGGCTTGAACTCGCCGAACCGGCGCGCGGCGAAACACGCTGGTTACTGCCCGATGCAGTGATCTATCCGACCGGAGGTGGCACTGGCGTTCTCGGCATGTGGAAGGCATGGAGCGAGCTCGAAGCGCTGGGCCTCATTGATTCGCGGCGGCCACGCATGATCTGCGTGCAGAGTGCGACCATGGAACCGCTGGTGCGCGCCTTCGATTCGGGGGCCAGCGACACCACGCCTTTGCCTGGCGCGGGAACCCTGGCTGTCGGCTTGAACGTTCCGGGTGGAGTCGGCCACTTCCGCGTACTCGAGATCATCCGTGCCAGTGCAGGTGCGGCGGTCGCGGTGGCTGAAGCCGACATCGCAGCTGAATTGACCCGGCTGTGGCGGGATACGCGCTGGTGGATCGGCCCGGAAGGAGCGGCCTGCCTCGCGGCCATGCCGCAATTGCTTGATCGCGGTTTGATAAGACGCGGTGAACACGTGGTCGCCGTGAACACCGGCTCGGCCGAGAAATACCTGCCTGCCTTGCGCCATCTGCTTGATTGAATCGAATGCTCTGAAGGCCCGGCGTCAGTCGAGTATGTTCCTGGCCTCGGCAACGGCAAGAACTTCCGGTTGCGCACGACCGTTGCGGTCGCCAAGCAGCGGATGCGCGAAAACGGCCGCAAGAATGATCACGACACCGACATAGAACAGTGGCGTCAACTCGCGCTGTTCGCCGAACAGGATCGCTGCGAGCACGATCGCGTAGACGGGTTCGAGGTTTACCGCGAGCTGGGCACCGAACGCGGTCATGTGGCGCAAGGCGACCAGGGACAATGCGAACGGCAGCAGGGTGCAGACGATCGACAGGGTCATGATCAACACGATGTCGTGTCCGCTCGGGATGCGGAAGAGATCCCCCGAGAATGCCGGGAACAGCCAGGGCATCAGCGGCGACAGCACGGTCAGCGCGAGCGTCCCTGCGGCGAGTTCGATACCGGTGACCGTCAATGGATCACCGTGTTCGACGAGGCGCTTGTTGAGCGAGCCGAACAGGGCGACGAACAGCGCCGAGATCGCGCCGACGATGATGCCGGTGCGGAAGTCTTCGGGAACTCCGCCGACCACGAGGGCGACTCCCGGCAGCACGGCGAGGCCGAGGGCCAGCTCCCGCTTCGAGAACCTGCGCCGCGCAAGCTTTGGTTCGACAAGCGCCGTGAACGCGGTAGCGAGGGCAATGCAGGTTGCCGCGACGGAAGCATTCGACAGCTTGATCGCACCATAGAACGTGAGCCAGTGCAGCGCGACCAGCACGCCGATTCCCGCATACGACAGGATGAGCCTGGCCGACATTGCGCGCATACCCCGCCATACGCGCGGCAGCAACGCGATCACGGCGACCACGATGAGCATGCGCCACCAGACCAGGGGCAGCGCGGGCAGGCTGATCATCTTGCCGAGTATGGCCGTGAATCCCCATAGCAAGACGCAGAAATGAATCTGCAACTGGGCTTTTGCAGGGGCGGAAAGGGTGCTCAGGGGTTGATCTCGCAATGATCCGGGCAGCGGCTCCCGGAGCGTCTCCGGGCAGGGGTGCAAGCATGCCATAGCGCGAACGATCGCTGGTCGCTGCGACTGTGCACGCAACCCGAAAAGGGGGCATCATCAAACTCCAACCGGGGAGGTTTTCATGTCGATCGAACTCAAGATGCTGGTCTGGTCCATCGTGCTGGGTCTCGCCCATATCCTGCTCGCTGCGACGCTGGCGACACAGCAGCGTGGATTGAAATGGAACGCCGGCGCGCGCGATGGGGTGCCGCCGCCACTGACCGGCGTTGCCGCGCGACTGGACCGCGCCAACCGCAATTTTCTCGAAACCTTTGCATTCTTCGCCGTAGCGATCCTGGCCTTGCTCGTGACCCAGAAGACCGACGCGCATACCGCACTTGGCGCGCAGCTCTATTTCTGGTCGCGCCTGGTCTACCTGCCCGTCTACGCCTCAGGAATCGCGTACGTGCGTAGCCTGGTCTGGGCAGTCTCGATCGCAGGACTGGTCATGCTGGTCGCGGGCCTCTTCTGAACGAGACCGTTTGACCGGACCAGGCGAGGTCGACTGTCCGCATGCAACCACCTGATCCGGCGGGATCTCGAATCACGCTCAACGGGCGCGTGCCTGAGCTCGCCGAGCTGGCGTTTCTCGGCCAGGTCAACTATGGGCATTTCACGTCGATGCAGGTGCGTGATCGCGGCGTGCGAGGATTTTCGCTGCATCTCAAGCGTCTGGTCGACGCGACCCGCGAATTGTTCGGCAGTACGCTCGACGTCGATCGCTTGCGCAGCCAGATTCGTCAGATCGTCAGCGTAGACGAGGCGGTTTCGCTGCGCGTCACGGTGTTCTCGCTGGCGCTCGACCGTGCGCTCCTCGAACGCCCAGTCACGACGGATATCCTGCTGGCCACTTCTGCAGCACGTGAACCGCGAACAGCACCGCTGCGCGTTCGTTCGGTTCCACACGAGCGTGTGCTGCCACAGATCAAGCATGTCGGAACGTTCGGGCTGTTCCATCACTGGCGGCAGGCGCGGCAGGCCGGATACGACGATGCGCTGTTCGTGACTGCCGAAGGCGAGATTTCGGAAGGTTCGATCTGGAATATCGGTTTCTGGGATGGCGCGCGCGTGGTCTGGCCACGTGCGCCGGCCTTGCCCGGGATCACGCGGCAACTGCTCGACGCGGGCTTGCGCGCGAGCGGAATCGACACGGTCGTTCGTCCGATCCATCTCGATCAACTGGCGGGCTATCGCTGCGCTTTCACGATGAACTCGGGATCGGTCGGGCCGATGATCCGGTCGATCGACGAACACGACTTCAGGATCGAGGAAGATGTGATGCGCTTGCTCGCCACGGCCTACGCGGCGCAGCCACTGGAAAGGATCTGACGCCCGGGAAGATCTTCACGCTGACAGCCGGTTTCGTCGCGTGGTCGGCGCTGATCCTGCAGCATGTGCTGCTGGGCCGTGCGACCTGGAATCGATGGCTGGACGTGCACAGATCCGATCAACACTGGTAGGGTGCCGGCATTCAATCCTGCTCCGAACGCGCGTCCATGCTGGAATCCGTACTCGTCTACCCGCGCATTGTGCTCAATGCCTCGCTGATCGCGATCAATACGCTGATCCATGCCTTGCCGCTGCTGCTTCTGGCTGCCATCAAGCTGCTCGTTCCGATCAGAGCATTCCGCAACGCGGTTTCGCGCGTGCTGGTGTGGATCGCCGAGAGCTGGATCTGGGTCAACAGCACCCTGATGACCCTGCTGGGTGGCGTGAAGATCAATATCGACGGAATGCAGGGCCTGCAGCGAAAGGGCTGGTATCTGGTCATCTGCAACCACCAGAGCTGGGTCGACATTCCGGTGCTGCAGAAAATCTTCAACCGGCGCATTCCGTTCCTCAAGTTCTTCCTCAAGAGCCAGTTGATCTGGGTGCCTGTGCTCGGTCTGGCCTGGTGGGCCCTCGATTTTCCTTTCATGAAGCGCTACTCGAAGGACGTCCTCGCCCGCCATCCCGAATTGCGCGGCAAGGACATCGAAGCGACGCGTCGGGCCTGCGAGAAATACCGGCACCTGCCGGTTTCGGTGATGAACTTTGTCGAAGGCACCCGGTTCACCGAGGTCAAGCACGATCGACAGGAATCCCCGTACCGGAATCTCCTCGTCCCGCGGGCCGGCGGCATCGCCTTCGTGCTCGATGCGATGGGCGGCATGCTCAATGCGATTGTCGATGTGACGATGGTCTATCCGGCTGGTCGTCCGGGAGTGCTCGACCTGCTCGCTGCGCGGGTCCGGCGCATCGAGGTGAAGATCGAGGTGATCCCGGTGCCGGTCGGCCTGATGGGCGGTGACTACGAAAACGACCCCGCATTCCGCGAGCGTTTCCAGGCCTGGCTGAATGATCGCTGGCGCACGAAGGATGCGGTCATCGAGCGCCTCGGCCAAGCGGCACCTGGCCAGCGGCCGACCGCAGTCGTGCCCTGATAGAATTGGCGCCTCATCGGGCGAACCGCATGCCGCTTGCTGCCGCGCCCACTCCGTTCAATCCTACCTGCAGGTAATTCCATGGGCAGAGGCCCCAGCATCGAAGGTCGCAAGAACGCGGAAGACGCGCGGCGCGGCAAGATTTTCACCAAATTGATCCGCGAGATCACGATCGCGGCGCGCAACGGAGGGGATCCGGCGACCAATGCGCGACTTCGCATGGGCATCGACAAGGCTCTGTCGTCGAACATGACCAAGGACACGATCGAACGCGCGATCAAGCGCGGCTCGGGTGCCGATGGCGCCGACAACATGGAGGAGCTGCGCTACGAGGGTTACGGTCCCGGTGGTGTTGCCCTGATCATCGATGCGATGACCGACAATTCCGTTCGCACCGTGGCCGATGTGCGCCACGCGCTTACCAAGCACGGTGGCAACCTCGGCACCAGCGGATCGGTCGCGTTCCAGTTTTCGCGCGTGGGCGAACTCGTGTTTGCAACTGCGACACCCGAGCTCGAGGAGAAGGTCCTCGAAGCTGCGCTCGAGGCCGGTGCCGACGATGTCGTCAACGACGCCGGTCAAAGCACGGTCCTGTGCGCCCCGGAGAATTTCGAATCGGTCAAGGCAGCCATGTCTGCGGCTGGATTCGAGCCGGTCAGTGATGCGGTCGTGATGCGCCCGGCCAATCGGGTCGCGGTCAGCGGCGAGGTTGCCGAGACGCTGTCCGACCTGTTCGAATGGCTTGAGGAACTCGATGACGTGCAGGAGTACTACCACAATGCCGCGCTTCCGGATTCCTCGTCATGACATGCGTGATCCGTACCGGGGGCCCTGTGCGGGAATGCGGGGACGCCAAGTGAGACTGCCCATTGCGGTGGCGACCGGCGTGCTGGTACTGATCCTTGCGGGCTGTGCGTCGCACGCGACGCGCGATGCGGCGGTGTCGCAACCGCTCAGGATCGTGACCTGGAACCTGGAGCATCTTGCCGAAACCGATGGCCTCGGTTGCCGCCCGCGCACCGAAGCGGATTACGCTGCGTTGCGTGGCTATGCCGATCAGCTCGGTGCCGACGTGATCGCGTTCGAGGAAGTCGAGAACATGGCGGCTGCCGAACGTGTATTTCCTGCCGATCACTATACGGTCATCCTATCGCAGCGCCCTTCGAGCGGTCGCGCGGGATTCTGCGGGCATGACGCGACCGATGGGCCGACCATCCGCGACCAGAAGGTCGGCTTCGCCATTCGCAAGGGCATCGGGTTCACCCGCAACCCGGACCTCAGCGAGCTGGCAATCGGCAATCCGGACCTGCGCTGGGGCGTCGATATCACACTTACTGGCGAGAAGCCCCTGCGCCTGCTCGCACTGCATCTGAAAAGCGGATGTTCGGCTGGCACCGAGCGCGAGCCCTGTCCGATTCTGTTTGATCAGGTGCCAGTGCTGCAGCGCTGGATTGCCGCGCGTCGGGCCGAAGGCATGCCGTTCGCGATGCTGGGTGACTGGAATCGACGCCTGGCGCTCGCCGACGACGTGGTCTGGAAGCGCCTCAACGAAAGCGTTCCATTGCTCGATGCGGCAGAGGGAAAGCCGGCAACCTGCGCGCAGCGTTATCCGGACTTCATCGACCATATCGTTCTCGATCCCGCGGCGGCAATGCGCCGTGTCGAGGGTTCATTCGCGGAGTTCACCTACGGCGTAGCCGAGGACAAGCATCCGTCCGATCACTGCCCGGTCGGCATCACCCTGCGATGACGCGAGCGCGCTTCAGCGCTTGAGCAGATCACGCAGGCCGGCAAATGGATTGCTGGTCGCGGCGACGGTCGCGGACTCCGCACTGGATGCGCTGCCCTCGATGTGATCGATGTAGCGTGAGTGCTCGTTGTCATGGCAGTACACGCAAAGCAGCTCCCAGTTGCTGCCATCCTCCGGGTTGAAGTCGTGGTCGTGGTTGCGATGATGAACGGTCAGTTCCTGCAGGTTCGCGCGGGTGAATTCGCGGGCGCAGCGTCCGCAGATCCACGGATACATCTTCAAGGCGCGTTCGCGGTAGCCAGCATCGCGCTGGGCGGCACTGCGGCGCGCTTCGGCGACGATACGGTCGAGCTTGCTGGTGTCCATCGGCGGGTCCGGGTCGAAAGCCCGAATCCTCGCAGAGAACAGGCTGCGACACTAATCTTTTCAGTGCGGGTTTGTAGTCGGCGGCTCCACCAGGCTCCATAGCGGAGCGAGTCCCCGGCACGCGCCCAGCGACGCTTTCTGCCGGGGACTCACGCAACCGTTATTCGCTGAATTCGATCGGATCATCCAGATCCTGGCAGAAATCCTGCTTGCTCGCTGCGCTGGTGCTGCCGTCGGCAAACTTCGCCCGCATCCACTGCTCGCACGACTGGTTGTCCGTACTGTGATCCCAGATCATCGTCTCGGTGCTGCCTGCGGCGATGCCGCTGCCGATATCGAAATCACCCCACTCGGACTTGTCCTCCGAAACCTGCAGCTTGACGATCTTCGAACTGGTCTGGTTGCTGACGACGAAATGCCATTCGTCCGCGGCCGACGCTTGCATCGCGGCGGCACCCATGGTGATGCAGAAAATGGACATGCTGAGTCGGATCTTGTTGGACATGGATGACCTCAATGGATGGTGCAATGGTTTCCGTCATGACGACGGGCATAGGCAGGAGTCGCGTTCGCTCGCCGCGGAAATCCGGACAGCGCACCTCCGTGCCGCCGCAGGAGCTGAGCAAGAATGGGGCCAAACGTGAGAACGGGATCACGCCGCGCGTCAGCGGATTCGATCAAGGGCCGCGATCGACCGTTGCGCGTATCCTTGGCACTTTCTGACAGCGCTCGGTCAGGCGACCTGTGCGGATTCATCGAGGTCGTCGCCCTGTGTCGGTTCGACATCGCTTCGGTCACGCGCTATACCTGCGTGGCGGGCGTTCATTCGGCCATCCCGGCAGTCGGCGCGCAAATGCACCCCTCATTCCACACACAGGAGATTCCAATGTACAGACTGCTGCCGAGCGCATTGATTGTCGGCATGTTGCTTGGTTCAAACGCTGCGCATGCGGGCGACAAGCCGAAAGTCGAGTTCATCAATTCCGAGGCGGCGAAAGCGGCCAACTACCCGTTCTCGCAAGCTGTGCTGGTCGATCACACGCTCTACCTTTCGGGCCAGATCGGGATCGATCCGAAGACCGGCAAACTTGCCGAGGGCGGCATCGCAGGCGAAAGCCGTCAGGCCATGCAGAACATCAAGGACCTGCTCGCCGAACACGGACATTCGATGAGCGATATCGTCAAGTGCACGGTCATGCTCGCCGACATCAAGGAATGGCCGGCGTTCAACGAGGTGTATCGCGGCTACTTCTCGGGACGATTCCCGGCCCGCAGCGCTTTCGCGGGCAGCGGCCTGGCGCTCGGCGCGCGCGTCGAAGTCGAGTGCATTGCGGTGGTCGGCCAATAAGTCGCGATCCGTTCGTCCGACGAGCGTTCGCGGCTGGGTCGAGAAGTGGAGCGCGCCAATTGCCGCGCTTCCTCGCCCGTCGCGGGAAGCGGCTTCAACCGCTTGTCTCCTCTTGAGGGCGACGCACTTCGAGCGTGCTCCAGACGTGCGGCCGGAATCAGGTTTCGGCCTTCCACGGATCGTAGCTGCCGAACCACCACATGTGGCCTTCGGGATCGCGGGCGCTGTAGCCGCGACCACCGTAGTCATTGTCCTTGATCCCATCGACGATGGTCGCGCCAGCGGCCATCGCCATTGCGTAGTGCGCATCAGGGTCGCTGACGACCAGGCAGGCACATTGCGTCTCCCGGCCTCCGATCTGGTCCGGCTGCACGATGCGCCGACCCCATTCGTCATCGCTCGCCGTGCTCAACATGATCATCCCGTTGCCGAAGGTGAGCTGGGCATGGGCGATGCCGCCGGCGCCATCAGGATGAATCGCGTTCCTCTCGAATCCGAAAGCGCTGCACAGCCAGTCGATCGCCGCCGGGGCATCGCGATAGCGCAGGGCTGGGATGATCGTGCAGACCGTGTTCATCGCGAATGTCGACATGGGAGTTTTCTTTGTGCGCAGACCAGCTTGGCTCTGCAAAGCAGTCCTACAAGGCGCCACCCGGATCCGCACTCTTGAAGCTGCGCGACGCAAGCTGGCGAGTCAGGCGAAAGACGCCTTCCCGCACGACGCGGGTCAGGCGGATGTCGATGATCGTCGTCTCGTTCGGCGGGATCAAGGGCAACAGATCCTGCAGGTCGGCATGCAGTTCGGCCGCCCAGTATTCGACGAACGCATCGCCATCACGCGGTTGAATACGCAGGCCATAAGGCTGGCGCGGAATCAGCGCGGGCCGCGCGATGCTGCCAGGCTTGATCCCGGGAATCGCCGGACAACCCGCCAGGGCTGCATGATTGAGGAAGAAGGTCAGGTTGCCTGATCGCTTGTTGAACTGACGGTCGGCAAGGAAGTTTTCGGGCAACTGGTTCGGATCGTTGTTCGGCCCGGCGGTCAGCAGCACCTTGACGTCGGGCGTGCCGAGTTGCCGCGAATCGATCAGACGGAAGATCACCATCGAACGCGGATCATGGATGTATTCGCGATCCGGCAGGACCGGAACCTTCTCGACCTCGAGGCGATTGCCGACATCCTGTCGCGTCGCATTCTCGGTGGCGAAGGCCTGGCACAGTGCCGTATACCCGGCGGCGTCACCGATCGTCAGACACCGCAGGATCGCATCCACTGTCGGGCGGGCAACGCCGTCATTGCGGACGCTGCGCATGATGCCTTTCGCTTCGCCTGAATGGGATGCGCCGGCAACTATCTTGAAGGCCGTCGTCGCCGAGCGTTTCGAGGAACGCTTGACCAGGCTGCGCAGGCGCTTGCGTGCCGACGGCAGTGCCTCGCCGGGCTGGACCTCGGGTTGATCGAACACGATGTGGGTGGCGTTGAGGTTCGCGGCGGCAAGGCGAACCACGCCATCGGATCCGATCTCGCCGGTGTAGGGATTGACGAAATCGTAAAGCTTGCGATCGATCGTGTCGCCACTGAGGACGAACTGGAACAGCGGGTTCGCCACTTCTGTGAGCTTCAGTTTCGGGTATTCGTCGATCCAGCTCAGATTGAGCAGGCAGGCTTCGGGGCTGCCGAGTTCGAGCCAGTCCAGCACGCCCTGGCCGGGCTCGACACCGTCGAACCAGCTCTTGATCGCGGCGAGACGCGTCTTGCCAAGCTGGGCAAGCGCCGAGCCGAAGTTGGCTGGCGCAAGCATGATCAGGTGACTCATCGGGCACTCGGCGGTCCGCCTGGTCTGAACATAAGTGCGATCGAACCAGTCGCGCACGACCGGAGCTCCGGTTGAATGTGTGATGCAGACAAAACGCCGCTTGGCGCCAGCATCCCTGAGCATCGCGTTGAGCGCCGCGTCGAATGCGCGCGAGATGTCGGCGATGCGCACTTCGTCGCGGAAGCTCACGTACTGGCCGAGATGAAGGTGCTGGACGTCGAGTTTCGGACCCCCCGACTTCGCCGCCTCGGCGATCAGCCGCGCCGGCAACTCGCCGTAGGTATCGGTATTGGTGACGCTCCATCCATGGACGAAGATGACGAGCAAAGCAGGCATGACAAGACTCCTTGTCGACAGGCGCCGGAGCTCACGCGGTCAATGCACGAGCAGCCCAGCGACCGCCCGCATTGGAACGCCGTGTCCGTGCATTTGCAAGCATTGACCACCTTGAGAGAATCGCCGAAAGTGTAGGCCGATCTGAAGTCCTCAAGTCCGGAGTGTTCAATGTAGTGGTGGAGCTCGCCAGTCTTGGCGGCAGGTGTACGCTGCAGCACAACGGCTACTGATTCGTGGCATGCCGGTCGAACGCGACGCACTCTGTGACGTCTACGGATACCTGAAGGCCAAACTGATGCTCGTCGATCCCATCGCGTCGAGCCTCGCCTCCGCAGCGTCGGTGCGCCAGGAATATCTCAGCAGCTTCTTGCAGTTGGGATTAGGACTTCCCTCGCTCACTCCCGAACTCGGCACCATCGTGAGTGGATTCGCCGGGCCCAATTACGCAGAAATTCTCGTGATGCGTGACAACGCAGATCAGACCCGCAACGGTTTTCATGTGCACATGGCTCAGGACGCCGACGGCGTTTGGCGTATCTCGGGGATGTGAGTGCCATGAAACGCGTAATGATTGTTTTTGT
>ENA-UOWO01001323-UOWO01001323.1-activated-sludge-metagenome-genome-assembly--contig:-NODE-1323-length-33287-cov-14.759238_pt1 | contig 33287 bp, 22 predicted proteins | sample MGYA00238148_ERZ761564 | MGnify/ENA primary metagenome ERZ761564 (study PRJEB28885, sample SAMN05720194) | activated sludge metagenome | isolation source: Anaerobic digester | place: USA...
ACCACAATATGGATCAGCCTGCCCGTTTGGGTGGGCTGATTTGTTTGACTGTGATGGGGATGCGATTTTGCGGATTAAAACGGATTTTTGACTTTAATTTTAACGTGATTAATAAGATGCCATGATTATGCATTCGATAATCATGGCCATCATATTAATCATATTGAAATCATGGTCTGACATAAATTATGCGACTTAGAAATGAAACTAAAACATCCGGGGAATCATGAATATAAAATCAAAGTCACTTTTACCGGCAATCGTTTTGCTGTTCGCTGCAGGCTGTTTCAAACCCGCATCGGAGGTCCGTTTTAAAGCAGCAGATAACCCCGTGGTCGCCCACCGCGGCGCCTGGAAAAAACGCGGATTGCCGGAAAACTCCATCGCTTCCCTGCGCACGGCCATCGAACTGGGTTGTGCAGGCTCGGAATTCGACGTGCGCATGACAGCAGATGATTCGCTCGTGATCAACCACGATCCGGCGTATAATGAAATGTCCATCGAAAAAACGAACTATGCCGATCTGGTGAAATTCCCGCTTTCCAATGGTGAAAAACTGCCTACGCTGCGGGAATACCTGCGGGCAGGCATGTCGAAAAACCAGCATACGCTGCTGGTTTGCGAAATCAAACCTTCAGAGACAAGCAAGGAGCGCGGGCAGTTGATCGCCGAGAAGGTTTGGAGGCTGGTGCATGCCCTGAAAGTGCAGAGCCGGGTGGTTTACATCAGTTTCGACTACGATATTCTGAAAAAAATCCTGCAACTGGAACCCGGAGCCGTTACGCAATACCTGGAAGGCAATCACGATCCCGATCAGTTGAAAACCGATGGCGTGCGCGGCGCCGACTACCATTTTTCCGTTTTCCATGCGCATCCCGAATGGATTGAAATGGCCCGGAAAAACAAAATCATTCTCAATGCCTGGACGGTGAACGAAGCCCAGGAAATGGACTGGCTATTGCGGCAGGGATTTGATTTTATTACGACGAACGAGCCGGAATTAGCCCTTGAAAAGAATAAAATCAAAGGGCTTTAGCAAAAGAAAGACAGCGCAAGCGCTTATAAAATCTGATTAAACTCCAGTCGTTCCCCGTCCGGCCCAAGAATATTAAAATATTTGCACCCGTTTTTCCAAAAGGCCAGAAATACGGGCGCTGGTTCCAGAACCTGGAATCCTGCATTTTTCAGGGTTTGGAAGGTGAATTCCACATCATCCACATCAAAAGCGACGTGGTCAATATGGCCGTCTCCACGTTCCCGGATTTTACGAAGCTCCGTTTCGGGCATTTGGTACAATTCGATGATTACGCTTCCGTTTTTCATCATCGCTACCTTACCGCCTGCCTCTCCGGCAAACTCGAAAGTGGAAGACATGACATTCTGAAAGCCCAGCGTTTCATAAAAGGCTTCCGAAGTACGCAGGTCGGTAACCGGAATACCGACGTGTTGCAAGTGATTGATTTTCAGATCTTTCATATCCTACCCTTTCCACCGCACAAACGCCTCCATCGCCTCATATTCCGCCAGCCCCAAATCGCGGTACATCTGGGCAGTTCCCTTGTTTCGGTCTTCTGCACGTTGCCAGAATTCGCGGCTGTCGTCGCCGGGGAAAGGCGCGCGGTCTTTCTGGCTCTGGTGCATAAAAATGGCCTGGCGTTTTTTGCGCAGTTGCTGCGGGCTCATCGGCACCGCCATTTCTATTTCGTGCACCGCCCACTCGTGCCAGGCGCCGCGGTACATCCACAGCCAGCAGTCTTTCATCCAGGCCTCGTTGTCGAGCCTGCGGAAGGACTCGAAAATGGCATCCAGACAAACGCGGTGGGTGCCGTGCGGGTCGGCCAGGTCGCCTGCGGCAAAAACCTGGTGCGGCTTGACACGCGCCATCAGATCGACAATGATCTGGATATCGGCATCGCCGAGCGGCATTTTGCGGGTTTTTCCGGTTTCATAAAACGGCATATCCAGGAAATGGATCTGCTTATCCTGCAACCCGGTGAAGCGCGCGCCACCACGCGCCTCGCCTCTCCGGATCAGGCCCTTGATGCTGCGCACCTCGGGAATATCCGGCGTACCGGAATCTTTTGTATTCAAAAAATGAATGATCTTGTCGTAGAGCGCGGAGGCTGTCTCGTCCAGCGTACCCTGGCTGGATTTGAACTCGCGCATGAACTCGGCATAGCGCAGCGCATCGTAATCGTGCACGGCGATGTTGCCGGAAGTTTGATACGCCACATGTACTTCGTGTCCCTGATCGACCAGGCGCTGGAAAGTGCCGCCCATGGAAATCACGTCGTCGTCGGGGTGCGGGCTGAACAGGATGACGCGTTTTTTGGCGGGTTTGGCGCGCTCGGGACGGTTGGTATCGTCGGCATGGGGCTTGCCACCCGGCCATCCGGTAATGGTTCGTTGTAATCTGTTGAAAATCTGTATGTTAAGTTCATAAGAGTTGGCCTGTTCAATGATAAGGTCGCTCAGGCCATGCTCGTTGTAATCTTCGTCGGTGAGTTTGAGGATCGGTTTGCCTGTTTTTTGGGACAGCCAAACCACGGCTTTGCAAATCAGGTCGTCGTTCCAGTTACAGATGCCGGCCAGCCACGGCGATTTCATTTTGGTCAGTTCTTCGGCCGCGCTTTTATCCAGAACGACTTTGACGTTCGGGTGTTTTTGCAAAAAGGAAGCCGGTACGGAGGTGCTGATCTCTCCTTCGATGGCTTGTTGAATAATGGAAGCCTTGTGCTGTCCCCAGGCCATCAGGTACACCGTGCGCGCTTTAAAAATGCTGCCGACGCCCATGGTAATGGCGCGGTAAGGCACGTCATCGCCGCTTTGAAAATCCCTGGACGCGTCGTGCCGGGTAATGTGGTCCAGCCTGACCATGCGGGTCGGGGAAGTTTCCCAGGCGCCGGGCTCATTGAAGCCGATGTGGCCGGTGCGGCCGATGCCCAGCAACTGAATATCTATGCCGCCTGCCAGGTCGATCTGTTTTTCATAAAATTCGCAGTAGCCGGCAATTTTTTCCATTGGCAGGGTGCCGTCGGGAATATGGATATTCTCGGGCAGCACGTCGACGTGATCGAACAAATATTCGTGCATAAAACGCCAGTAACTCTGCTGCGCTTCCCGCGACATGGGATAGTATTCGTCGAGGTTGAACGTGATAACATTCTGAAAACTCAGGCCTTCTTCCTTGTGCATGCGCACCAGATCCTCGTACACTTTAATAGGCGTGCTGCCGGTAGCCAGACCGAGTACGATGTGTTCCCCGTCCTGCTGCTTTTGCCGGATCGCCAGCGCAATGGAGCGGGCCACGTGGCGGGATGCCTCCTGGGAATCCTCCCAGATTTTTACAGGCATTTTTTCAAAATTCTTGAGTTCGTACTTGAGGTAACCCGTGGCGGTTTTTTCCTTGATTTTCATAATGTTATCAAAAAATCCGGTTGAATGATGCATGCCTTTTCCGGCAATGAGCAATTTCTTAATGGGTCAAAAGTACGGCATATTATTCAGACCGTGTGCGCACACGGCATATTTTTTTTAGCGTGTGTGCGTACACGGTAAAGATATTGTACGGATATTTGTTTCCGGAAAGGGCGACATAACTTCGCGTCGGCATCTTTTTCGGACACCATTTTCATGCAACAAAAGATCAGAATAAAAGACATTGCCGCGCAAACGGGCGTTTCCATCGGAACCGTCGATCGCGTGTTGCACAACCGGGGGCACGTATCGCCCGACGTACGGGCCCGGGTGCTGAAAGTGATGGAAGAAATGGGGTATGAACCGAATATGATGGCGCGATCCCTGGCCAATAACAAGAAGACCTACCGGATTGCAGTCATTTTGCCCGACTACCGTTTCGATCCGTATTGGGAACAGCCGAAAGAAGGTGTGGAACGGGCTGCAGAAACCGTCGGGCAATACGGCGCGCAGATCGAGTTCCATTTTTTTCCCTTGTTCGAGCCCAAAAGTTATCTGGATATCCTGAAAAACGTGGTGGCTACGGCTCCTGACGGCGTCCTGATCGCCCCCTTGTTTCACGACGAGTCCATGTGGCTGATTCAGGAAACGACCCGGCTCGGCATTCCGAAAGTGATGATCAACACGCAAATAGAGGGCACCGATGCGCTCAGTTATATCGGACAGGATTCCTACCAAAGCGGCGTTCTGGCCGGCAGGCTGCTCAATTTCGGCCTCAACGACGGCGACCATGCCATGGTACTCAATCTCGACCGGGAAGTGCCCGGCGCCCGGCACCTGCAAGCCAAACAGCAGGGTTTCAAGGATTTTTTCGACCGGGTGGCGCCCAAGAATATCGGTATTCATACGGCCGTATTCGAAGCATTCGACGATCCTGTCCAGATGAAAGCCTGGGCAGTCGGCCAACTGGAAAACAACCCGCGCCTCAAAGGCTTTTTCGTCACCAATTCCAGGGCATACAAACTTGTAGAGGCTTTGGACGATCGCCTGGCGACCCAGATAAAAATTGTTGGCTTCGATCTGATCGAGCCCAATCTCCGGCTGCTGGAATCCAATAAAATTCGTTTCCTGATCAACCAGAACGCCTGGCGGCAGGGTTACCTCGGGGTGCATTCGCTGGTGCACCACCTGATCCTGCGAAAGGAAATTCCTTCCCAGCAATATCTTCCCCTGGACATTATCGTTCGGGAAAACGCATCCTACTACCTGAAAAAGTCGCTGGAATCTCCTTTTGCAATGCTTTAGTAAGAGAGGACTTGAGAGCCACTGGGGCACAAAAAAAGCGGAAAAGGACGAGTCCTTTTCCGCTGAAAACTTGCTGTATTTCTGCTATTCTTCTTGGTCTGAAACACCGCGTAAGCGGTATTTTGTTTTTTCTACAGGTTTTAATTTTTTCTTCTTGTGGTCTTGTTGTAGGTAGGACGATTCGTCCGTGCGGCGGATATCCTTTTTACCCTTCTCCCAATGTTTCATGGCAAAAGTCAAGTTTTAGGTTATAACTCCCGGGAATCCGGAGGATTTTTTACGGAAGTTGAAATGAATGAATAAGGTGAATGAATGTTCTGTCAAACGACTATTCACAAGCACAAAACCCTTGCCAAAAGCCCTTTAACAGATACAAAAATAATCCGCTTTTTCAAATTGTCAAGATAGACGGCTGTTAAATTTTTGGAATGGCTTTGAGAACACAACATTATTCAGCCATATCATCCTCTTCCGCGGGGTTATCTTCCTTTCTTTGGAGGAGTGAAAACGCGATTCCCGCTATCATAAACAGGCCGATGATGCCCAGGGAAAGTCCGATGGGAATATGTACTTTCAAGGGTATCAGGATCATTTTGACCCCGATAAAAAACAGGATCGCTACCAGGCTGTAGCGCAGGTATTCAAAGCGGTTCAGCATATCTGCCAGAACAAAATACATGGAGCGCAATCCCATGATCGCGAAAATATTGGAGGAAAAAACCAGGAACGGATCCGTGGTAATCGAAAACACGGCCGGCACCGAATCGAACGCAAACAGGATATCCGTCGTCTCGATCACCAGCAGCGCTATCATCATGGGCGTCACGGCTTTGCGGCCATTTTCTATGGTAAAAAAATGACCATGATCATAGGAATTGCTCACCGGGTAAAACCGGCTGATAAAACGTACGATCCAGTATCTTTCCATATCGACGTCGGTCTCTTCCTCTTTGTGCTGAAACATACGATAGGCAGAATACAACAGCAAAGCGCCGAAAAAATAAAACAGCCAGGTAAAATAGTGCACCAGCCAAACGCCGGTTCCGATCAAAATCCCCCTGAACACGAGCACTCCCAGAATGCCCCAAAACAGAATGCGGTGCTGAAACTCCTTCGGTACCTGAAAACGGGCGAATACCAGCGCCATCACAAAAAGGTTGTCGATACTGAGCGATTCCTCCAGCAAATATCCGGTGAGGAACTTCAATGCCGCCTCGTATCCGCCCATCGGCTCATGCTGGTAGGTTCCCAGACCCAGCCATTGGTGCTGGTAAGCAAAATAAATCCACACATTGAATCCAAGCGCCAGTAAAACCCAACCCAGCGTACTGTACAGGGCTTCTTTTGACGTCGGGGTGTGCACTTTTTTGTTCAGCAGGCCCAGATCGACGGCCATCAACAGCAATACTAAAATGATAAATCCTACCCAGGCTATCGGTGAAATCATGTTTCTGGTTCGTTTTTTCGGCAGCCACCTTTCCCCGGTGGCTGAATTTGACGGAATATGACAGTTTATCCTTCTGTATTTTAACGGAAAGCAGGTTACTTTGGCGCTGATAAACCAACCCGATTATCGGGTTTTGGTTGCCGGATGCAAGATTTTTGCCGACCAAATCAACTTACTTGTAGATCAAACCTTTCTCCGCATATGTTCAGACGCGTATTCCCTTTGTTTGTTTTCTTCTTTCTTGCTTCTTTTTTTACGCTGCACGGCCAATCTGCCTTCCCGGTACATTTCAGTTTCGGCGTGGAAAAACTGCCCGCAAATTTCAACACTTTTAAACTTTTGCTTCCGGATAAAAATGAAATTTCTTCCGGAAGGTACGTTCGGTTTATTCGTACGGAAAAACTGATTTCCACAGAAAACCGCGCACTGCTGGCGGCTTCCGGTATCGATATACTCGAATACATCCCGGGCGGTATTTACCTGATTTCCATACCCGAATATTACGACCTGACCCAACTGGAGCGCATACAGGTACAAAGCATTGTGCCGGTACAGCCGGTATGGAAACTTGCCCGGAACCTTCGCGAACGCCCGTATGGCGAATGGGCCGTATCGGGCGATCGTTTAGCCGTAAATGTACAGATTTACCCCCACGTGGAACTTGCCACGGCCGTTGAACTTTGCAAAAAGTACGGTTGGGACGTGTTGACAACAGGTACCAATGCACATTTTATACAATTGCTCGTCCGGCAGGATGAACTGGAAAGTGCCGCATTGGCGCCATTTATACAATGGATGGAACTGATTCCGCCGCCCGCCGAACCGGAAGACACCAAAGGCCGTTCGCTGCACCGCTCCAACCTGCTCGACAGCGATGCGCAGTCGGGTAAAAAATACAATGGCGACGGTGTCAGCGTACTCGTCCGCGACGACGGCCAGTTGGGTCCGCATATCGACTTTGCAGGCCGTTTGACCAACCTGACCAACCAGCCGCCGGATGCCGGAACACACGGCGACGGGGTGGCCGGTATCCTGACCGGAGCGGGTAATCTCGATCCTAGAAAAAAAGGAATGGCCGCCGGCGCGCACCTGTATGCCGTGGATTATTCCAGCGATTTTCAGGGCCAGACACTGAACCTGTTTTTAGATGAAAACGTCACGATCACCAACTCTTCCTATTCCAACGGCTGCAACAGCGGTTACACGATGTCGTCGCGCATTACCGACCAACAGATGTTCGAATACCCGACGCTGATGCACGTATTTTCCGCCGGCAACGCCAATGGCGACGATTGCGGTGCGGACAATTACGGCGCCGGTAATCAATGGGGCAATATCACAGGCGGCCACAAACAGGGCAAAAACAGCATTTCCGCTGCGAATTTGAACTCGACTGCGGCACTGGACAACACTTCGAGCCGAGGTCCGGCTTACGACGGGCGCCTCAAACCCGATATTTCGGCCAACGGTACGAATCAGGAATCTACTTCTCCTTTCAATGCTTACCAGGTTTTCGGTGGCACTTCCGGGGCCGCTCCCGGTATTGCCGGTTGTATGGCCCAGTTGACCCATGCCTACAAATCGCTTCATGATCAAACGGAACCGACGGCAGCATTGCTGAAAAACCTCCTGCTCAACTCTGCCAACGACCTGGGAAATGTGGGACCCGACTTCAAATTCGGCTGGGGACACGTGAACGCCGGCCGTGCCCTGAATCTGATCGAACAAAATCAGTGGAGCGAAGCATCGGTAGACAACGGCGCCACTTACACCCAAACGCTGCAGATTCCCGATGGAGTCCGGCAGGCAAAAATCATGTTGTACTGGCCGGAAGCGCCTGCGTCGGAGTTTGCGCCGAAAGCGCTGATCAATGACCTGGATATTACGGTAACCGGCAACAACGCACCCGTGTACCTGCCCTGGAAACTCGACCCCACACCCGATCCCGTTATTCTGAATACGCCTGCCGGCAAAGGCCGCGATTCGCTTAACAACGTGGAACAGGTGGCCATCGACAACCCCGTTGCCGGCATTTATACCATTTCCGTAACCGGTATGGAAGTGCCGCTGGGACCGCAGCCTTTTTACCTGTCCTGGGAATTTCTCACCGACCAGGTCACCATCACATACCCCAACGGCGGCGAAGGTTTTGTGCCGGGAGAAACAGAGCGCATTCACTGGGACGCTTTCGGCAATACCGAAAACTTTGTGCTCAGTTATTCCACCGACAACGGCGCCAACTGGCAAACCATCACCACGGTGGTCAGTACGGCCCGCATGTACGACTGGGCAGTTCCGGCTACCATAAGTGGTAAAGTGCGGCTTCAGTTGCAACGAGGCAGTTCCACAGATACCAATGACCAGCCATTCAGCATTGTGCCGATACCGCAAAACATCAGTTTTGCAAAAGTTTGCCTGGATTCCATGACCCTGACGTGGACGGACGTGCAGGACACTCTCTCATACGACGTGTACCTGCTTGGTAGCAAATACATGGAAATCGTGCAGTCCTCCGCAGTGAATTCCGCCACATTCGCCATCACCAGCCCGCAACTGGACAAATGGGTTTCCGTTCGCAGCGCTACCGAAAACGGGGTCGCGGGTCGCAGGGCCATTGCAGTAAACTGGCCGGGAGGTTTGAAAAACTGCCCCGCTCCCGACGACCTGGCGATAAACGTTTCCGCATCTCCGCAAACGGATACGATTCTGGCCTGTTCTCCAGTTAATTATTCCGTACAGGTACAGATTAAAAACACCGGACTGAACCTCGTAACCGATGCTACAGTGAATTATCAATTTGGTAATCAGCCGGTTGTATCATCCGCTTTAACTGCCATACCAGTCGGGCAAACGCTTAATTTCACTTTCCCAAACCCTGTTCTGCTGAACGGCAATGGAAACGTTCAGGTCCGCATCTGGGTCACCTACCCTCCCGACGATTATATTTACAACGACACGGTCGCCTATGCACTGGTGTACATTACCAATCCTGTCAGTACCTATTTTACACAAAATTTCGAACCGTCTCCTGCATTACCCGCTGGCTGGCTAATCGTAAATCCGGATGCGGAAACGGGCGGCCTTACCTGGGCCCTGGAAACGGATGGAATTACGGGCACCAACGGAGCCGCTACCCGGGCGCTGTACCTGAACTGTTTTAGTTACAATGAAACAGGCCAGGAGGATTACGTTTACCTGCCGCCGCTGGACTTGCAAAACCTGCCGAGCCCGGGACTGAAGTTCGATGTAGCGCATGCGCAGTACAACTCCACGTATACCGAAAGCCTGCGTGTGGAGGTGTTCGCCGATTGTGATCCGCAGTCGACGCCAATCGTCGTTTGGGAAAAAACAGACCCGCAACTGGCGACCGTACCCAATACGACCGCCAATTTCAAACCCGACAATGCAGCCGACTGGCGCACCGAATACATTGATTTACAGCAGTTTGAAGGACAATCTATTTTTGTTCGTTTTGTTTCCGTCAACGATTTCGGCAATAATCTTTACCTGGATAACATCAATTTATTCGAATTCGACCTGCAAGCGCCCGACGCCCAGTTATCAGTTTCCATGGATACCGTTTGCCGGGCAGACACCGTCATTTTCCAGGCGCTGGGCCCCATTTCCCCGTCCAGCCTGTACACCTGGCAATTCAGTGCGGGCGCCTCGCCACTCACGGCAACCGGACCCGGGCCGCATGCCGTGCGTTATTTGCTGGCAGGCGCCAAAACACCGCGTCTGATCGTGAGCAATGCGCTCGGCGCGGATACTGCCGTGCAGCAAGTTCTTGTAAAACCGTTGCCGACGACAAATTTTACTTTCCTGTCCAGCGATTTGAATGTGACCTTCACCAACACCACATCTAATGGCAACACCTATTTATGGACATTCGGAGACGGTGATACCAGCACAGCTGCAAATCCTGTTCACGTTTTTCCGGCCCCCGGCAACTATGTGGTCAGGCTTTCGGCGACGAATGATTGCGGCACTGTAGATAAGGTTACGATCGTGATGGTGGAAACCACCGCAACCTCCAATTTATCGGATCGGATCGGTATTCGGGTGCTTCCCAATCCGAATGCGGGCGACTTCCACGTCGAACTGAAAGGTTCCGGATCAGGTGCGGTTACGTTATCGTTGCTCGATATGCAGGGGCGGTTGCTACAAAAAACGGAAACGTTTGTTAGTGAGGCTGTTACGGACGTTCATTTTGAAAACCCGTCCCTTGAAAAAGGAATTTACCAGTTAGTGATCCAGTCGGACACAGGCTCGGCTACATATAAAATAGTCGTACAGTAAACAGGTTTATCCGGCGCGCCAGGCAAAAGTCACTTTTGTCTGGCGCGCTTTTTTTATATCAGGTATACCGGTGATTCAAATCATTGGGTTACGGTCGATTCAGGGGTTGTTTTGTACCATAAAATGAAATGAATCATGACCATCCATCTGTCAGCAGATAAGTCCATGGGAGAAGTACAATCACAGTTCTCCGCGTATTTCCCAAATCTGAAACTGGCCTTCTTCAGCAAGTCACACAAGGAGTTTAGAAGCAGTGCGGCAAAATTCCTTATTCAGGAAAAAGAAATGCTGCTTTCCGCATTAACCAAGGAACTGCAAACGCCCCGTGAAATTGTGCTCAGTGGTGACATGCCGGTATGGGAACTGGAAAAGTTTTTTGAAAATGAATGCGGATTGCACGTGCAATTATTCCGGCGTTCCGGAAAAATATGGCTGGAGACCTCCAAAACGGATAATCTTACCCTGAACGAACAGGAGGAAAAAGCAAAAAACAGCGATCATATTCAATCGGAATTCGGCGATCCAATGGATTACCGGGAGCAGGACTAGAGCCTATCCGTAAAAACACTTTTTCTCTCCGTTTAAAGATTAAACAACATAAAGTACTGATTATGAAAACGATACTGGTTCCCACCGATTTTTCAAAATGCGCCAACAATGCCATGATGTATGCATTGGAACTCGCACAGCGAGCCAATGCAAAAGTTGTGGCAGTGTATGTAGTTTATCCCAACGAAGGCGTCGATAACAATGTTTATGACGCTTTCTGGATCGACGACTATATAAAACAGCGCAATAAAAGCATGATCAATTGGGCTAAAAGGTTCAAAAACAATAAAAACCTGCAGGATGTGCCGATCGAAACGGAATGCAGGGTCGGCTTTCCGGCGGCCTCTATAGTACATGCGTCCGCCGACCTGAAAGCGGACATGATCGTCATGGGAACCACGGGCTCCAGCGGGCTTGCAGGTGTATTGCTCGGCAGCGTGGCAGGAAATGTGATTGCAGGAAGTAAAATTCCGGTACTGGTGGTGCCTAAAAAAGCCGCTTTCCGAAACCACGCCCGTTTCGTGCTGGCTACCGATTTCAAGATGCACCTGAACCACAGCACCCTGAACATACTGAAAACAACCCTGAATATTCAGCACACAGGGCTGGATGTGGTGCATGTATTTCCGAAAGCGGACGCACAGCCCAATCAGAGGGAGGAGGAAATTTTGAGTAAAAAACTGGAAAATATTCCCCACGATTTCCACTACCTGCACAATTCGAATATCGCGCAGGCTGTCAGCGACTTTGTAGAATCCACGAACGCCAACGGCATCGTGGCAGTTTCGCACGAACATTCGATGCTGCACAAACTTTTTGCGGAAAGCATTTCCAGAAAACTGGCGCACCATACCTCCGTGCCGCTACTGGTACTGCATGATGCCAAGTGAGCAGCGGCAGGCAGTTTTTGTCGGAAACCTGTAAGGTTTTAAAAAACCTTACAGGTTTAGCATTTCACTTACTAATTTGATTATCAATCGTTTAGATACCGCTTAGTCAGCCCGCCGTAGTAATCGATACGGCGGTCGCGGAAAAACGGCCAGATGCGTCGAACGGATTCCGTCCGTGCCTTGTCTATGGTTATGACTACGTTTTCTTCGAGGTCGACACTTCCCAGGTGCAGTATTTCTCCCTGCGGGCCGGCCACAAAACTTTGACCCCAGAACTGAATACCGCCGGTTACGCCGGTCCAGTCGGGCTCCTGCCCTACCCTGTTGACGGTTATCACCGGCAGCCCGTTGGCTACGGCATGCCCGCGCTGAATGGTGAACCAGGCATCGTGTTGCCGGCTCTTTTCTGCCTGCTCATCCGAACTTTCCCAACCGATGGCTGTAGGGTAAATGAGTATTTCAGCGCCGGCCAGCGCCATCAGCCGCGCCGCTTCCGGATACCACTGGTCCCAGCAGACGAGCACACCCAGCGTACCGACAGAGGTTTTGATGGGCTGAAAACCCATGTCGCCCGGTGTGAAATAGAACTTTTCATAATAAGCCGGATCATCGGGAATGTGCATTTTCCGGTATTTCCCTGCTATGGATCCGTCTTTTTCAAACACCACGGCAGTATTGTGATAAAGCCCGGGGGCTCGTTTTTCAAAAAGCGAACTCACGAGTACCACGCCATGTTCGCGCGCGGCTGCCGAAAAAACCTCGGTATCGGGACCGGGAATCGGTTCCGCCAGATCGAACATGCCGGTATCTTCTGCCTGACAAAAGTAAATGCCGCAATGCAGTTCCTGCAATACGACGAGTTGCGCGCCTTGTGCAGCACATTCGGCAATGCCCCGGATCGATTTTTCTACGTTCGCTTTTTTATCGCCCGAACAGGTTTGTTGTACGAGCCCTACTTTCACTACGGACATGGTGGTTGGGTGGTTGAGATTGTTGAGGGTTGAAGAGTTGAGAATGTTGAGGGGTTGAGATTGTTGAGATTGTTGAGAATGTTGAGGGGTTGAGATTGTTGAGAGGTTGAGGGGTTGAGAGGTTGAGGGTGCTTCGCTCAAGATATTCAAATAATTTTGAGCGAAGCACCCTCAACCTCTCAACCCCTCAACCTCTCAACCCCTCAACCCTCATCAACCTTTCAACTTCACCGTCGTATCAAGTTCAATCAGCGGCGGCTTGAGCATAGTAACCGTTCCCTTGTAATTTTTGTTGGCAATCACGCCTTCTTCGATGAGTTTCAGCATTCGTTGGGCGGTCAGGCTGCCTACTTCATAACCGTCGTGGTGCAAAAAAGTCACTTTCGGGTGCAGGCAGTATGGCAAAAAACCGTCGCTGATGCAGATAATAGAGCATTCTTCCGGTATTTTTTTGCCGGATCGTACAAATGCAGGCAAGGATCCGATGATAATTTCATCCGTCATGGCGAAAACCCCGTCCGGGGCGTCGGCACGGCTCATCAGTTTCCTGGCATCTTTCTCGGCTTCATATGAGCTATTGGAAAAACAGATGTAATCCGGGTTGCATTCCATGCCGGCATCCTGAATAGCCTGTTTGAAACCATCCAGGCGAAGTTGTGTAATACGCAATTCCGGGTTGCCGAAAATGCCGGCGATGCGCTTGCAACCTGTTGCAACCAAATGATTTACAGCGTCATATGCAGACTGGAAATCTTCCAGAATAATAGCGTCATAAGGCAGGTCTTCGATGATTTTGTCGAACATCACCACCGGAGCGCCGATTTCCTCCAGCGTGGATAGTTGCTCCGAAGTATGCCTGTACCGGGAAAAAGAGAGCATGATACCTGCCACGTCGTTTTCGGAACAGATGCGGATGTTGTCTATTTCCCTTTCCAGCGATTCGTTCGAGGGCAACATGATCAGGTTGTACCCCGCGTCGTGCAGCACATTTTGAATACCTTTCATTACAGACGGATAAAAAAACATTGTCACCTCCGGCACAATCAGTCCGATCAGTTTGCTGCTGCGCTGGCGCAGGTACACCGCCATGTGGTTGGGGCGGTAATGCATCTGGACAGCAAGCCTTTTGATTTCCGCACGCAGAGGCGCCCCGATGTCGGGATGATCTTTCAACGCACGCGACACAGTGGAGGGGTTAATTCCCAACTGCTGAGCGATGTCCTTAATGGTTGTTCTTTTCATAGTACTTCTGGACTACTAAACAAAAAAACTGATTTTTTCCAAAACACCATATATTAGTTATTAGATCAAGTGCGGTTCAAATTCTTATTCGTTTTTCAGTATATAAACTTATCCACATTATTGCAAAGTTACCAACAGCAATCGTTTGCGCAACTGTTTGCGGAAGAAACTGATTTTTGACCGGCTATTGATTGATCAACGCGTAAATACCTTTATTGCGATAAATGAAAATGTTCATTGAAATTTGAGTTCCGCAGGATACTGCATCGTAACACAGTGCAGGGAGCCATGTTGTAAAATAAGCGGATTGCAATCGATCCCGATGACCTCCCGTCCGGGAAACAGGGACCTGATGATATCCAGCACAACTTCATCTTTCGGCGATTCGTACGTCGGAACAAGCACTGCATCATTGATAATCAGGAAGTTAGCATATGTCGCGGGCAGGCGTTGACCTTCTTCGTCGTAATGCGCTTCGGGCCATGGCAATGCCACGAGCCGATATGGATTGCCTTGCAGGTCGCGAAAAGCCCTGAGTTCGGCCTCCATTTTTTGCAGGGCCTCGTAGTGCTCGTCTTCCGGATCGTCGCATTTCACGTAAGCAATCGTGTGCGGGTCGCAGAAACGGGCCAGGGTATCGATATGAGAATCCGTATCGTCGCCGGCCAGGTAGCCGTGGTGGAGCCACAACACCTGTTCCAGACCGAAAAGTTCTTTCAGACGGGCTTCGATTTCTTCCTGGTTCAGGTGCGGATTTCTGTTGGGGGAAAGCAGGCATTCGGAAGTAGTTAGCAGGGTTCCTGCTCCGTCGCTTTCGATACCACCTCCTTCGAGTACGAGTCCGCCGTGGCGGATTTCTGCGTCCCAGCAGCCCGAATCATAGATGCTGCGCGTAATCAGGTTGTCCAGATTGGCCGGAAACTTAAGCCCCCAGCCATTGAACACGAAGTCGAGCAATACAGGCCGGTCATTTTCAAAAATAGTAACCGCCCCATGATCACGCGCCCAGGTATCGTTGCTGGGCGTCCCGATCAGCCGGATGTTGGCCGTATTGCCAAATAATTGAGGACGAAGTTGATCAGGATCGGCGCAAACAATGAGCACCTCTTCAAAACGGCTGATGGCGGCGGCGATTTCCAGAAAACAGGGCATCACCGAATCCAGCCGGTCTGCCCAGTCGGTGCCGGCATGCGGGAAAGTGAGTTGTACGAAGCGCTGCCGTTCCCATTCGGCAGGCAAACGTCGGTTTTGTTTAGTTGGTAACATCATACAGGTATAAGCGAGGGCAAAGCTACACTAAAAGACAAAGGGCGCCAAGCACCGGGACAACTTGAATGCGTTTCAACCTGTGAGAGATTATCGGGAAAGACAAATTTTATTTTGAATTTTCATAAGTCATTTATAATGACCGAATTATATAATGCTTTGTAAATTTCATAATAAAATTCTGAAAATAGCAAACATTGAAAAATTTGAAAAAAGACTTTGCGGTTTATGCCGTTGAATCATACCTTCGCATCACAACAGGCGGACACCACACGCCATATGCTTCGGCCCTATTCGTCTTTCCTTTTCCGAATAAAATCCTCCATAGGTCACCTGTCTTTTGATCAGGCATGTAAGAATTTTCAATGGTTGTATTATCATAATCCTAATCACCGATAAACGACTTTCACACTGTGGGAGATATTCTTTTCACTTTAACTAAACTATTATCGTATGAAGTTTCTAAACACCGTTACCAAAGGCGGGGCGCTGATAGCATTTCTGATGCTACTCAGCAGCTTTGTATTGGCACAGCGCACCGTAAAAGGTAAGGTCACGGACGCCGAGTCCGGCGAAGGCCTTATCGGTGCAACTGTATCGGTTGTAGGCACCACCCGTGGCGCCGCTACCGACATCGACGGCAACTATTCGGTGGACGTGCCCAATGGCGCCACTCAATTACGCATCGCCTATACCGGCTATGCAGAACAGGTGGTCGACCTGAGCGCTTCCAACGCTGTTGACGTAGCACTGAAACCCGGCACCATGCTGGATGAAGTGGTTGTCATCGGTTATGGCGCCGTTCGCAAAACCGACGCTACCGGTGCGGTAGCCTCCGTTACGGAAAAAGATTTTAACAAAGGTGTGATCGTAGCACCGGAACAACTGATGCAGGGCCGCGTGGCTGGTGTGCAAATCACCAACTCCAACGGCGAACCCGGCGGCGGTATCAATGTCCGTATCCGCGGTACATCGTCCGTTCGCAGTGGCAACAACCCGCTGTTCGTTGTCGACGGCGTTCCGCTTTCAGGTGGCGAAACCAGCGCAGGTGGCCCGGATGCCGGTTTCGGCTCCAGTTCCGCCCGCAACCCGCTGAACTTCCTGAACCCATCCGACATTGCCAGCATGGACGTATTGAAAGATGCTTCCGCAACGGCTATCTACGGTTCGCGCGGCGCCAACGGCGTTGTGATCATTACCACGAAAAAAGGTGCTGCCGGCAAAGGATCGCTTGCGTACGACTACTCGCTGGGTATCAGCACGATCTCCAAAAAGTATGACCTGCTCGACGGCCCGGGTTTCCTGGCTGCATGGCAATCCTACAATCCGGGTGTTCCTACAACAGAGGTAAACGGCGGTACGAATACAGACTGGCAGGATCAGATTTTCCGCACAGCGTATTCCCAAAACCACAATGTTACCTACGGTGGCAGTGGTAATGGCGGCGACTACCGTTTCTCGTTCGGTTACCAGGACCAGGAAGGTATCATCAAGGAAAGCGGCCTGAAAAAGTACACGGCCCGCTTCAATGGCAACAAAAAGTTCATCAACGACCGTCTGACGATCGGAACACAGGTAAGTATTGCCAACGTTCATGATGACAACATTCCGATTTCCAACAACTCCGGTTTCCAGGGCGACCTGCTGGGCGCTGCGTTGAAAGCGAATCCTACGTTTGCTGTGCGCAAAGCCGGCTCGGACAGCCTGCTGCAACGCAACGTGAACGAGCCGAACCCGGTGGCTATGCTCGAACTGGCGAAAGACTATACCAAAACGCTGCGTGCGCTTGGTAACCTGACCGCTGACCTGAGCATCACCAAAAACCTGTCGTTCAAAACGGTTCTGGGCTTCGACCAATCGATCGGTGCACGTAAAGTTGCGTACTCCCGCGACCTGGTCGTTAACTCCATTAACGGTATCGGCCGTCTGTTCCTGATCGACGTGGAAACGGACAACCGCCTGTGGGAAAACTACTTTACCTACAACAAATCGTTCAACAAAGTAAACCTGAACGCCATCCTGGGTTATTCCTACCAGAGTTTTGATTATACCCGTCGCGACATCGAGATGACGAACTTCCGCACCTCGAACGTGGACATCATGATCAACAACTTTGCTTCTGCCAACCAGGAATCGGGAAGCAGCATCATTGGTAAAAATTCGTCGGAATCGTTTGACGAGCTGCAGTCGTACTTCGGTCGTGTAAATCTGGGCATCGCCGAGAAATACCTGTTCACTGCTACCCTGCGTGCAGACGGCTCTACCCGTTTCGGTGGCGACAACAAATACGGCTACTTCCCTGCATTTGCGTTCAAATGGAGACTGATTGAAGAAGGTTTCGTTCCTGACGCATTTTCCGATCTGGGCCTGCGTATCGGTTACGGTGTAACTGGTAACCAGGAAATTCCTTACAACCTGTACCAACAGCGCCAGCGCTACAACGATTGGGACATCAATGATGGCGGTGACGACATCAACGGTGGCGGTATCGGCGACGTTACGTTCAACAACCCGGCTCTCCAGTGGGAATCCACGAAGTCGTTGAGCATTGGCGTTGACTTCGCATTTGCCGACGGCCGCATTACCGGTTCGTTGGACTGGTACAAGAAAAACACCGACAACCTGCTGATCAAGGTAACGAGCGCACAACCTGCTCCACAACCTTTCGTATTCAGAAACCTGGATGCAGACGTACAAAACAGTGGTGTGGAACTCTCTTTAAACCTGGTTGCCATCGACAAAGCCAACTTCCGCTGGAACGTATCGCTGAATGGCGCATACAACAAAAACGAAGTAAAACGTTACGCAGGTCTGTTGAATACCGGCGCTATCAACGGTCAGGGCCTGTCGGGCGCATTCGCACAACGTATCGCAGAGGGTCAACCTTTGTTCGCATTTTTTGTTCGTGATTTTGCAGGATTTGACAGCGAAGGTATTTCCGTATACAACGACGGCGACTTCCAGCAATTTATCGGAAGCCCGCTGCCGACGGTTACTGCCGGTTTGACGAACGCCTTTACATTTGGCAACCTGGACCTGAGCATTTTCCTGAACAGTCAGTTTGGTAACAAAATTTACAACAACACCGCCAACGCATACTTCACTGCCGGTTCGCTGGCAGGCGGCCGCAACGCTACGACCGACATTCCGGGCAATGGCGAGGCACGTTTGAATGCGCCCGAGGTTTCCACCCGTTTCCTCGAAGACGGTTCGTTTGTTCGTATCCAGGATGTAACCCTGGGCTACCGTGTGAAACTGAAAAGCACTGCTGTTTCCTCCCTGCGTTTCTTCGTAACCGGCCAGAACCTGGCGGTGTTCACGAAATACAGCGGCCAGGATCCTGAAGTGAACATCAACAAGGCCATCGATGACATTCCGTCATTCGGTATCGATTATACACCTTACCCGCGCGCCAGAACTATCCTTCTGGGAGCAAGTGTATCATTCTAATTTTTTAAAAAAATCGAATAATGAATTACAAAACTCTTAAGTTTTCCACGTTTGCATTACTGGGATTCTTCGCATTCTCGGCATGCACCGATCTGGAGCCGGAAATCAGGGATTCCCAGATCCGGGAAGGCGCCGGTGGCGTATTCGTTCCGGGTGACCCTGCTGAAGCGCTTGTTACGTCTTACAAAGACCTGGGCGCTTTCACAGACCAGGCCAATATCTACGCACTGACCGACCATACTTCCGACGAAATGATTCCGCCTACCCGCGGAACCGACTGGGGTGACAACGGCGTTTGGCGTACCCTGCACCAGCACACCTGGGATGCTACACACGCCTACGTACTGGCTTCCTGGAACCAGTTGAACGAACGCGTGTACCGTTGCAATCAGGTGTTGGCTTCCAACCCGAACGCGCAACAGACCGCTGAAGCGAAGTTCCTGCGCGCTTTCTACATGTGGAACGTTATGGACCTGTTTGGTCAGGTTCCGTTCCGTCTTGTGACGGAAGGCGTGGATGTAAACCCGAAAGTTTACACCCGTTCGGAAGCATTCGACTTCATCACCCGCGACCTGGAAGAAGCACTGCCTAACCTGCCGGAATCCGGCCCAAGCGCTACTAATTCCAAAGCTACCAAAGCAGCTGCAAACGCGCTGCTGGCTCGTTTGTATCTGAACAAAGCCGTGTACAAATCTGCCAGCCCGGCAGGCCCGTACACGTTCGATGCTGCCGATATGAACAAGGTGATCGCTTACTGCGATGCTGTAACGGCATCCGGCTACTCGCTGGAGGCTAACTACTTCAACAATTTCGCCACTACTGCAGCTTCCGAGGTGATTTTCACCAGCGCAGAAGGTTCTCCTCAGAACCGCTGGTTCATGACCCTGCACTACGACCAGAACCCAAGCGGCTGGAACGGCTTTACCACACTGGCTGATTTCTACGACAAATTCGAAGACAGTGACCAGCGTAAAGGCGGCCCGGCTACCCCGAACGGTTCTGCGTTCTCCGGTATCGGCCACGGCTTCCTGGTAGGTCAGCAGTACAAAGACAACGGCGATGCAATCATCAACAGCCGTAACGGTCTGCCCCTCCAGTTCACCCGCGACGTACCACTCGCAGGCGCCAGCTCGGAAAAAGGTATCCGTGTCATCAAGTACCACCCGTCCAATGCCGGCCAATACATCATGTTCCGTTATTCAGATGTTTACCTGATGAAAGCGGAAGCCATCATGCGTGGTGGTTCCGCAGGTACTTCTGCACTCGACATGGTGAATACGCTGCGTTCTACCCGCGGCGCTTCGGCACTGGGTTCGCTGACGGAAGCCAGCATGATCGACGAGCGCGGTCGCGAACTGTACTGGGAAGGCATCCGCCGTACGGACCAGATCCGTTTCGGTACCTGGACGTCCACCTGGTCATTCAAAACCGTTACCGATCCAACCCGTGTATTGTTCCCGATCCCGCAACAGGCCCTGGATTCCAATCCTAACCTGAAGCAAAATGACGGTTATTAATCTTTCTCTTTTCGTTTAAAAGGGAAATAAGTATCGATAGGCTGCCTTTTCAGGCAGCCTATCGTCTTTTATAGCAGTATTTTATTGTCTCTGCAAACGGCTGATTTTACCATCTTTGCAGTCGCCCCTGAATCGCTTTTGCCTTAATCGACATTAAGCCAGTACCAATCCTTGCACCATGCACTTACGTCATCGTCATCATACGATTCTTCTGTTTTTAACAACCCTGGCCTGCTTGTCTGCCTGCAAAGACAAACAAGACCAGGACGCGCTTTTTGAACAAATTTCTTCCAAAGACTCGGGCGTTGAGTTTGTCAACAAAGTCGAGAACACCGAAGACTTCAATATTTTCAGTTACCGCAACTTTTACAACGGCGGCGGCGCTGCTATCGGCGACGTGAACAACGACGGATTGAGCGATATTTACCTCACCTCCAATATGGGAGAGAACAAGTTGTTCCTCAATAAAGGGAATTTCAAATTTGAGGACATCACCCAGCAGGCCGGCGTGGCTGGAACGGGTTTCTGGAGCACCGGCGTCGTGATGGTGGACATTAATGCCGACGGGTTGCTGGATATTTTTGTTTGCAACGCCGGATACGACAAGGATAAAAAACCCGTCAAGGAATTGTTTATCAACCAGGGTAATCAGAACGGCGTTCCCACTTTCGTGGAAAAAGCCGCCGAATACGGCCTCGATGAAGACGGGTACACCACGCATGCGGCGTTTTTCGACTACGACCTCGACGGCGACCTGGATTGCTACATTCTGAACAACAGTTTTATGCCCGTGAATACCCTGAACTACAGCAACAACCGGGAATTGTATGCCGAAGACTGGCCTGTGCGCGATTTTCTGAAAGGCGGCGGCGACAAACTGTTTCGCAACGACAATGGAAAATTCGTGGACGTAACCCGCCAGGCAAATATTTACGGCAGCCTCATCGGATTCGGGCTGGGTATTACCGTCGGCGATGTGAACGGCGACAACTGGCCGGATCTGTACGTCTCAAATGACTTTTTCGAACGCGACTACCTGTACATCAATCAAAAGGATGGCACATTCAAGGAAGAAATCGAAAACTGGATTTCCCATATGAGCCATGCCTCCATGGGCGCCGACATGGCCGACATCAACAATGATGGCTATCCGGAGATCTTTACCACCGAAATGCTGCCCGGGGATGAGACGCGCCTCAAAACCACTACCCTGTTTGAAAACTACAACGTGTACCAACTCAAGCAGGAGCGCGGCTTTTACCACCAGTACATGCAGAACTGCCTGCAACTCAACAACAAGGACAAAACCTTCAGTGAAATAGCCTTTTATTCCGGTGTAGCGGCCACCGACTGGAGCTGGGGCGCGCTCATGTTCGATATGGACAACGACGGTTACCGCGATATTTACGTGTGCAACGGTATTTACAAGGACGTAACCGACCAGGATTTTATCGATTTTTTCGCCGATGAAGTGGTACAGAAAATGGCACTCACCGGGCAGAAAGAACAAATCAATGAAGTGCTGAACAAAATGCCTTCCAACCCATTGGTTAACAAGGCTTTCCGCAACCGGGGCGACCTGACCTTCGAAGATGCGGGCATGAAGTGGGGTTTTACCACACCATCTTTTTCCAACGGCGCCGCTTACGGCGACCTCGACAACGACGGTGACCTCGATCTGGTGATCAACAACGTGAACCAGGAGGCCATGCTGTATAAAAACCACTCTACGGAAAAGAACGGCAACCACCACCTGACCATTCAATTAAAAGGTAAAGGTCAAAACACCTTTGCCATTGGCTCGCAGGTGTCGGTGTACCAGGGAAAGGAACAGAAAAAATTTCAACTTATACCGTCGCGCGGTTTCCAGTCGTCTGTAGATTACAAAATGGTGTTCGGGCTGGGCCAGGATACGAAGATCGATTCCATCGTAGTGATATGGCCGGACCGCACCAAAACGGTTCAGATGCAGGCGGCCATCGATACGACACTGCTCATTTCCTGGGAAACGGCCGGCCAGACGCTGGCAGGAAACATATTCGATATAAATGCCCCGAAAAACATCCTGCTGCATGAAATCCCCTCAGGCATGGAGCAACACAAAGAAGATAATTTTATCGATTTTTACCAGGAGAACCTGACTTTCCACATGCTTTCCCGGGAAGGGCCGAAAGCGGCGGTTGCCGACGTGAACGGAGACAAGCGTGAAGACGTGTACGTAGGCGGCGCTACCGGCCAGGGCGGCCAGTTGTACCTGCAGACGGCTGCCGGCACATTTTCCAGAAGCGACCGGGCGACATTCGACAGAGATACGATGTATGAAGATACCGCAGTATTATTTTTCGATGCGGATAAAGACGGCGACCAGGATCTGTTTGTAGGCTCCGGCGGCAATGAGCAACCGCTCAATTCCCGCTTTATGATCAACAGGTTGTATATCAACGACGGGAAAGGGCATTTCACACTCAACGAAAGCGCCATCCCGCTCAACGGCTTCAATACTTCCGTCGCCGTAGCGATGGATTACAACAACGACGGCAATCTCGATTTGTTCGTGGGCAGCAGAAGTGTGCCCGGGAAATATGGTGTTCCGCCCCGTCATTTTTTGTACCGGAACGATGGTCGCGGCAATTTCAGCGATGTGTCCAATGACGTTTCGCCCGACCTGCAACGCCTCGGCATGGTAACGGACGCTACACTTGCCAACGTAACCGGAGATGCCACACCGGAACTTGTCATCGTGGGCGAATGGAGAAATCCCATCATTTTCGAGATACGCAATGGAAAATTCACCTCCGTTTCGTCTAGCCTCAATTTTTACTCCGGCTGGTGGAACTGCGTTCAGGCCGATGACGTGGACGGCGACGGCGACCAGGATCTTATTCTTGGCAACCGCGGCGAAAATTTCTATTTCTCCGGAAACCGCGAACAACCTTCCAAACTCTGGATCAGTGATTTCGACCAGAATGGAACGGTGGAAAAGATCATCACCCGGCGTATCAATGACAAGGACATGCCTGTGCCGATGAAAAAAGACCTCACCGGCCAAATCCCCAGCCTGAAAAAGAAGAACCTGAAACACGTCGACTACGCACAGAAATCGATTCAGGAACTTTTCACACCTGAAGTGATGAAAAAAGCCATTGCCATGGAGGGCAGTTATTTCCAGTCGGCCGTGGCGCTCAACGACGGGAACGGGCAATTCAGAATGCTGCCGCTGCCCAGGGAAGTGCAGTTTTCCTGCGTGTGCGGGATCTGGTGCGGTGACCTGAACCAGGACGGCAAAAACGACCTCATTCTGGCCGGCAACGACGACGGGTTTATTCCGCAGTTTTCCAAACTGGACGCCAGTTTCGGCCACGTACTGATCAACCGCGGCGACGGGACGTATGACCGCATCGACAACCGGAATTCCGGCTTTTCCGTTCGCGGAGACGTGAAATCTATCAAAGAAATCAGGATCAAAGGCAACCCATTCGTATTGGCTACGGTGAACAACCAAAAGCCGCGATTATATCAGTTGAAATAATAGTCCTCGTATGCGCCGACCCACTTTTATTGAACAAAACGCCGGTTCTATCTTGCAACGGTTCCTGCTTGCGGGCTTTTTTTGTTTAATCTTCCATGCCTTGTCGGCACAAACGGATGACCCTGTGACAGCGGAACTGCTGGAAAACTTCTTTCGCGACAATGAAACGGCGTCGGAATCGGATGCTCAGCAATTTCTGGAAAACCTGGAAACCTGGCGCAACCGCCCCCTGGACCTGAATACCATTAGCCGGGAAGACCTGGTGGCGATGCACCTGCTCAACAGCCTTCAGGTTGAAAATTTTCTTTCCTACCGGGCACAAATGGGTCCATTTCTGAATGAATTCGAACTCCAGGCAGTGCCCGGCTGGGAACTTTCCGATATCCGGCGTATGCTGAACTATACGAAGGTCCGTAATGGTCTCGATCAGCGTAACACACAGTTGTGGGAAGGTATTTACAAAGGCGACAATGAATTGTTGCTCCGGGTCGGATCCATACGCTCCGGCTTTTATCCCGCAGATGCGGAAGGGGATCCATACAACCGCGGCATACGTTACCGGCATACGTATGACAATCGCCTGCGGTTCGGATTTACCGCAGAAAGCGATGCCGGTGAAGCGATTTTCAGGGGCAGTAACCGCAATGGCTTTGACTTTTACAGCGCACACTTGTTTGTACAAAATTTGAATGCAACCGTCAAAACGGTGGCGCTGGGTGATTATTCAGCGCGTTTCGGTCAGGGCGTATTGTTGCAAACAGGTTTCTGGCCTGGCAAATCTGCCGAAACAGTGTCCGTCACCCGGGGCGGCAGAAAAATAAATGCATACGGGGCATTCGGCGAGGCATTCTTTTTCAGGGGTGCGGCAACTACCCTTGCCTTCGGAAAGCATGTGGAAATAACCGCCCTCTATTCCGACCGCCGCCGCGATGGAAACATCGTCGCGCCCGATACCATCGACCAGGAATTTCAGGAAATTGAATTTTCTTCCCTGCAAACATCCGGGCTGCACCGCACGCGCAGTGAAATACAAGACGAAAAAGCCTTGCGGGAGCAGGTAGGGGGACTCTCAAGCGAATTTAAATGGAAAAACGGGCAGGTAACCGCCAACGGGTTGTACATCACGTACGACAAACCCTGGACGCCACAACCCGCACCGTACCGGAAATACATTTTTCAGGGCCAGTCGCTGGCGGCTGCCAGTGTGGATTACAACTGGCGATACCGGAACTGGTTGTTATTCGGTGAAACGGCGCGCAGCGACAACGGCGGTATGGCTGCTGTAAACGGGCTGCTGGTATCGCCCGACCAGCACATCACGCTGACTGCCATGCACCGGGCGCTCGGCAAGGATTACCAAAGCATTTATGGCTCTCCTTTTGCCGAAGTTTCCAGGGCCTCCAACGAACAGGGCATGTACCTGGGCGCGGATATCCGCTACATCCGGCGCTGGCAGATCAACCTGTATGCGGACGTGTGGAAACACCCTTGGCTGCGCTACGGCGTCAGTTCGCCTTCCCGTGGCAGGGAATTTCTGGCGCGCGTCATCTGGACAAAAAGCAAAACGTTTTCGGCATATGCGCTCTGGCAGGCGGAAGTCAAGGAGCGCGACAGCGACGTAGAAGGCATCAATGGCTTGCTGGAAAACAGGCGCGACCGTTTCCGGCTCCATGCTTCATACAAAGTCGGAGCGGGTGTCGAGTTACGGAGCAGGATCGAGTGGACAATTTTTTCGGTGCAAAATGGCACCACTACCAACGGATTTATCGCTTATCAGGAGGCAGCCATCAAACCGCTTAGTTTCCCTGTAACGGCCACAGCGCGGTATGCGGTGTTCGATACGGACGGTTTCGACACACGGGTTTATGCATTTGAAACGGATCTTTTTTCGGCGGTTTCCATCCCTGCACTATCGGGCAGGGGTTCCCGCGCATACCTGAACCTGAGCTGGCGGGTCAATAAATGGCTACGGCTCGAAGGGCGCGTCGAACAAACGAACCAACTCCGAGCCGTAACAAGTACCGGGGATACCGGCAGAGAAGTATTCTGGAAATTTCAGGTGCGAATGCGGTGGTAGAATGTGTTTGGTTTTTTGTAAGGCCTGATTATCAACCTTTTACCCAAAAAATATACACACAAACAAACACCCTTCGGTGGTAAATCTGCATTAAATGCCGTTAACGGCTTCCACACCCACAACTTCGGGTACCTTCCCACGAATCGCTTCCTGAATGCCTGCGCGAAGCGTCATAGCCGACATTGAACAGGATTCGCACATGCCTTTCCAGCGGATTTTCACATGCATATCATCGGTCAGTTCCACCAGTTCTACATCGCCTCCGTCTACATTCAGGTGCGGGCGAATGGTGCTGAGCGCATCTTCAATCCGGTCAAGCATTTGCTGTCGTTCGATCATGGTCTTAAATTTCTGCAAAGATAACAAATAAGTACAACCGAACCCCGGCCATAGTATAACCGAATCCCAGTTCGGTTTAACCAGAACCGAACTGGGGTTCGGTTATACTATGGCTTCAGTTTATTTGCCCATTTCTGCCGGAACTTCTTCACTTTCGGCGCGATGACAATGGAGCAGTATCCCTGATTGGGATTTTCTTTAAAATAGTTCTGGTGATAATCTTCAGCTTTGAAGAATTTGTCGAATGGCGCGATTTCCGTTACGATCGGATCATCCCAGATTTCTTTGGAAGCCAGTTTCACTTCTTCGGCAACCGTCTTTTGCTGCGGCGAATGGTAAAAAATAGCGGAACGGTATTGTGTACCCGAGTCGGCGCCCTGTCGGTTCAGCGTAGTCGGGTCGTGTACGGTAAAAAACACCTCCAGGATTTCCTTGAAAGAAATAACGGCAGGATCGAAGGTCACCTGTATCACTTCTGCGTGTCCGGTAGCGCCGGTGCACACTTCCCGGTAACTCGGATTGTCAATATTGCCACCGGAATAACCGCTTTCCACTTTCAGAACACCTTGCAGGTCCTGGTAAATGGCTTCGACGCACCAGAAGCAGCCGGCGCCAAGCGTGGCGACTTCAGTTTGTCCGGAAGCGGAGGTAACAGGTGTGGCGGATTGGGCTGTGGTAGTCATGGCATCTTTTTTTTCAGGAGAAACATTTTGGGCGGAATGGCAAGAGGCTGCTATCATCGCCAGCAAAAAAACGGTGTATTTCATTGATGTCTATTTTGTACAAACAAACGCGCAATGACCTGCTTTGGTTTTAGATCTCCTCTGGATGACCCTAAAATGTCGGCGCCGCAACACTTTGCCGGTTGAGGTGGTAGCCGTTTTCGCCGGCCAGTGTTTGCAGGAAACGGTTGAGGGCGAGCCACTTGGGTTCGTCGAGTTCGTAACTGATGTTTTCCCGGTAGTATTCGTCCAGGTCGAAACCTGGAATAGTAGGCAGGATTTTGATCAGTTCGGGCAAGTGATCCAGGCCTACGGCAAGTGCCGCATTAAAGCGGGCCAGCATGTCTGTGTCCAGCGGGCGGGTGCTCACCCAGGCTGCGAATACGAACGGCAGCCCCGTCCAGGCCGTCCAGGCTTCGCCCAGGTCGTACACATGTGTATAGCGTTGGTGCAGGCCGATGGTGCGGTCGCCGATGATCAGCGCAGCGGTGTCGCCCGAAATCTGGCTTTCAAAACCTTCAGTGGCGTGCACAAATTCGGGCTGAATGTGCCAGTATTGTTCACACAGGATACGAATGAGCGCAACGGAGGTACGCGAATGAAAATCCAGCAGAATGCGTTTGATCTCCTTCATTGGTTTTTCGGAGAACAGGCAAACCGTTTTTACAGTGCCCGTAGAACCGATGCAGTAATCCGACACCAGCCACGCTTCCGGCAGTTCGGGAATAATAGCCACCGGCGTGAGAGCAAGATCGACTTCTCCTGCCTTTAATTTGCGGGCGCATTCGGACGGAATATCCAGGCTGAGTTCGATTTCGTCGGCCAGTTCGCCACGGAACAAACCGTAAATGAAGGGCTTGGTATTCAGGTAACTTACGGCGCTCAGCCGGATCTTTTTCTGCTGCATGATGCGGTGGATGTTATTCCGACGCCAGCACCTGTTGGAGGTGGTTTACGTCGTTCTCCAGTTCAAAAACAAACTTATCATCCTGATAACGAGCCATATACAAACCCGTGTTGGAATGCAGGGTGCCTTCCATATCTGCCGGCCCCAATCCTTTCATGGACGTTACCAGACAGCGCAACGTGCGGCCATGGGTAGCTACCAGGATGTGTTTTTCGGGGCGGGTTTTCAGCCAGGCGACGAATCGTTGTACACGTTCAAGCAGTTGCGCCGCAGTTTCGCCTTCGGGCAATGAAGCGTGCAGGTTGCCTTTTTTCCAGTTATCGATCATATCGTTGTACTGCGCGGTGCGTTCCGGTGTGGCCGGCAGGCCCTCGTGCGCGCCCCAACTGATCTCGTTGATGTCTTCCTGTTCGATCCATGGAATATCGCGGTCCAGAAAATGGCGGACGGTCTGGTGTGTACGACGCAATTTGGAGGTCACCACCAGTTCAAAATCAATGTCCTGATAGGTTTCAAAAAAAGCGCGCGCCTGCTCCAGGCCTGTTTCGTTCAAATCCGAGTCGACGCCACTGCCCTGCACGATCGATTTTTTATTAAATTCGGTTTCTCCGTGGCGGATTATGTAGAGGGTCATGTTTTTTGTTATTGGTTATTGGTTATTGGTTATTAGGGTTTTAGCGCTTGGTTATTCATTATTAGCCAAGGGTAGAACCCTAATAACCAATAACAAATAACCAATAACTAATAACTAATTCAGCACCGGCAATTCCATATACCCCCGGAAAGCCTTGTCTTCTTCAAAAACCGTGTCGGTAAAATCCTGCAACACGTTGTAAAGCGTATCGCGTTCGATGGGCCGGCGGCCTACCTTGCGGATCATATCGACCAGTTGCTGGGTGGTCAGGGTCGGGTGTTGTTCTTCGGAGCCGGCCATCGAGTAAATTTTGGTGGTATCGTCGATGGTACCGTCGAGGTCGTCGACGCCGAAAGCCAGCGACATTTGAGCGATTTGCCGGCCGATCATGGGCCAATAGGTTTTGATGTGGTCGAAATTGTCGAGGTAAATGCGGCTGATCGCGTAGTTGCGCAGGTCTTCCACAGCCGTGCTTTCCGCAACGTGGCTCATCTGGTTGTCCTGATTCCTGAATTTCAGGGGAATAAAGGTCTGGAAACCGCCCGTTTTATCCTGCAACTGGCGGAGTTGCTCCAGGTGATCTACGCGGTGCCGGAATTCCTCGATGTGGCCGTACAGCATGGTCGCATTGGAACGCATACCCAGTTCGTGCCATATTTCGTGGATACGCAGCCACTGCTCGGCTGTGCATTTATCGGCAGCAATCTGCTCGCGGATTTCAGGATGGAAAATTTCCGCGCCACCGCCCGGCATACTGTCCAGTCCGGCCTCTTTCATTTTCAGCATACCTTCCTCGTAACTCACTTTCGCCTTTTTAAAAATATAGTGGTATTCCACCGGCGTCAGGGCTTTTACGTGCAATTCCGGACGATGGGCCTTTATTTTGGCAAAAAATTCGGCATAAAACGGCATATCGTATTGCGGCAGCACGCCTCCTACAATGTGTACTTCGGTGACGGGTTTTCCGTCGTATTTGTACACCATGTCCATCATTTCATCCATGGAATAGGCCCAGGCGTTCTCGTCACTGCGCTGTTTGATGAGGCGGGAATACGAACAGAATTTGCAGTCGTATACGCAGAGATTGGTCGGCTCGATATGGAAATTCCGGTTGAAGTACGTGAAATCCCCGTTTTTGCGTTCCCGCACAAAATTGGCCAGTGCGCCTACAAAAGCGAGATCTCCATGTTCGAATAAAAAAACGCCTTCATCAAAAGTAATCCGTTGATTATCAATTACTTTTCGGACGATCTGCCGGTGTTCCGGGCTTAAGTTCTGATCATCCAGGAGGACGTTCAGTTGTTCTGCGCTACGCATCATAGGTAGTCTCGTATTTAATTTGGATAACTTTTCCGGTTCCACGGAGGCATTTTACAGAAAAACGGCGTTCGGGCGTGTTTGTTCAGAATTTTCAATCTTTTTTGAAAATATAATAACACACTTGGAGGTGTTTCGTATTTAGTGTTTGGTGTTTAGCAAAACACGAAACACCAAAAACTAAAAACGCTCACTGCCCTACCCTTCCTGGAACTTAATGATTTCCATGAGTTTTTTTGCATTCAGTTCATTGGAGTATTCCGTGCCCAGCAAAGACACGCGTTCCTCCACCCTGCTGCGTTCGAACGGCGCATTGATCAGCGCTTCCACAATCTGGCGAATGGCGGCAGCCGAGTTGCGCACATAGCACAACTTGGCCAGGCCGGTACCGCTGACCATGGGTTGATTGACCACGCAGAAACGGCCGCGGAACAGCGCATTAATCAGTTTTAGTTTGATGCCGGCGGCCTGGAACGACACCAGCAGGTTGATATGCGCCGAGGCGATCAGTTCGTTCATGCGGCGCTCGTCGGGATTTTCGATGAGTGTAATATTCTCATATTGTCCGGCGAGTTCCTGTAAACGCCCCGATGGCTCCATTCCTGCGATAACAAACGGGATGTCCACTTTGGAAAACACCTCTTCGATCAGCCAGGTAGCCGCCTGATCATTGTCGGGCACACTCAGTTTTCCGTGAAACAGCACGAATTCACCGCGCCCCGTGCGGCTTTCCACCGAAGAATTGGGGTGAAAGGCCGGAATGTAATGCGTATTGGCCTTGGTTTCGCGATAATAGTTCGCGTCGTTCATCGACAGCGTAATGATCTCGTCCGTATAAAGCACCACTTTGGGTTCGATACGCTGCAACTTGATGCTTTCGATGAAATAATACGTTTTTTCCAACGGTTCTGTGGGAGGGGTGAGCCGGGAGAGGTTTTCATAATACTGCCACTCGATGTTGTGCATGCGCACGATCTTCTGGCGGCCGCGCAGGCGTTTGTGCCACACGTACGCGGCGGTGTGCATACCTTCGAACAGAATCGGATGGTTGTCTTTGCGCAGGCGTTTCAGCAAGTTGCTATTTTCCCGGGTCCGCATAATAAAAGGCAGCAGGCTGAGTTGATAAAAGATCGAACGACTGCGTTTGTAATAATACACTTCATGGCAGTACTGCTGCAATTCGGGTTGGGGCGTGCGATCACCGTACTGGAAACAGTGTAAAATCACTTTAACGCCCTGCTGATGTAGGGCTTTGACCTGATTAAAAATGACAATTACGCCGCCATAATTGGCAGGATACGGAATGTCGAACGATACAATGTGAAGAAACATGTGCTGGTCTGTTGAACCGCTTTAAAATGTGGGTTATCGCCGCAAAGGTAGGGCCTTTTCTTGGCGCCGGGAAAGCAAAAAAATTGAAATTCAGAATTGCTGAAAAAGCAAATTTTGGAGACTTTTATCCCAAAATCCGGGTTAAATATCCTGGAAAACAGGCGCCTGGAAAGGGCAAACAAAAACAAAAATTTTCATTCGTTTTTCTTGTTTTTTGTTTGGCAATACCTATACCTTAGACAAACTTTTTCAGGCAAATGATATTGCTTTTGAAATTATATTGTTCACTAAACTTTCAGGAATATGAACATTACATTTGAAGAACTGCGCCGGATCAAACACTCGTTGCCGCACGGTAGTGTCGCCAGAATCGCACAGGATTTGAACATAGAAGAACAAACGGTACGAAATTATTTTGGAGCACACCAGTATAAAGACGGTCAATTAGTGGAATGGCACCTCGAACCCGGTCCAAACGGCGGTATTGTTCATTTGGAAGACACAACGATTCTTGACCATGCTCAGCAGATTCTGAAGGAGCACAGCCCTATGCATTAAAGCAGACATTACTCTCTTTGTCACGCTAAAAGGAAAATTTTTTTGAACGGGTCATCCAGATTTACTTCGGGTGGCCCGTTTTTTTGTATTATGAACCGCAACCAGAATATCCAGCAATTAGAACACGCAACTTTCGACCTCTGTATCATCGGAGGCGGCGCTTCCGGCGCCGGAAGTGCGCTAGATGCCACGCTCCGGGGGCTCCGGGTAGCGCTGATCGATCAGAATGACTTTGCCGCCGAAACCTCTTCCAAAAGCACCAAACTGGTGCACGGCGGGGTAAGATACCTCGAACAGGCCTTTAAAAACCTCGATTTTGCCCAACTTCGTCAGGTGCGCCACGGTTTGCAGGAACGCCACATCCTGCTCCGCAACGCACCACACCTGGCTCGTCCGCTGGGATTGATCACACCTGTTTTCAGTTGGCTGGAAAGCCTGTATTTCGGCATCGGATTAAAAATGTACGGCTGGTTTGCTTCCGGCAAGGACCGGCTGCCCAAAAGCCGGCGGCTTTCCAAAAAAGAGGCGCTCGCGCGTATACCCGGACTGAGCCGGAATATCCACAGCGCCGTGCTGTATTTCGACGGCCAGTTCGATGATGCCCGCTTTTGCCTCGCCCTCGTTCAAAGCGCCTGCGAAGCCGGCACCGTAGCGGCCAACTACATGGAAGTAATTGGTTTTCAAAAAGATACCACAGGAAAAATTGAAACAGCAATCGTGAAAGACGTATTAAACGGTACATCGTTTAGTATCCGGGCGACGACCTTTCTCAATTGCACCGGCGCAGGCGCCGACGCAGTCCGCCTGATGGCCAACCCCGCACAAGGCCGGCGCATTCAGCCATCCAAAGGGGTGCACGCGGTCCTGCCCCTTCAGGTACTGGGCGGTAAGGATGCCCTGCTGATACCCAAAACCAGGGACGGGCGGGTGGTTTTTGCCGTGCCGTTTGAAGGTGCTCTGCTGCTCGGCACTACGGATGATCCTGTTCTGCGGCCGGATTTAGAGCCTGTACTGGAAGCAGAGGAGGTGGATTTTTTACTGGAAACGCTTCAACGCTTTCTGGATCAACCCGTCGACCCTTCCGTTGTGACGGCAGGTTTCGGTGGTTTCAGGCCGCTGTTGGCTGCGGCCGACCCTACTCAAAGCAATATCAAAACCAAAACGCTCCTGCGCGATCATGAGGTGGAATACGACCCGGTTTCAGGTTTGTACAGTCTGCTCGGCGGCAAATGGACTACTTACCGGCTCATGGCTAAAGATGCCGTAGATGCCGTGTGCCGGCAAATGAAAAACGTTACACCCTGCAAAACGGATACCACTCCCCTTGTGGGTGCAAAGGGCTGGAATCCCGATCTGGCAATACGATTGCAGGATAAATACGGGTTTGACACGGATATATGCCTGCACTTAAGTATGAAATACGGGACAAGGGCGGAACAGGTTGCTTCGCTGGCCCAGGAGCGGACGGACCTGGCGGATCGTATTTTGCCGGAATATCCTGCCATTCGTGCGGAAGTGG
>ENA-UOWO01001330-UOWO01001330.1-activated-sludge-metagenome-genome-assembly--contig:-NODE-1330-length-33229-cov-6.062368_pt1 | contig 33229 bp, 28 predicted proteins | sample MGYA00238148_ERZ761564 | MGnify/ENA primary metagenome ERZ761564 (study PRJEB28885, sample SAMN05720194) | activated sludge metagenome | isolation source: Anaerobic digester | place: USA...
AATCCAGAGATAGTGTAAGCATATAAACGACCACTTTCAATATTAAGCTTTACTCCATAAAAACTATCATTTTTATTAAATCGCTTGTCAAAAGGTCTCCAAGAAGATTTTCTTTGTAAACCATCCTCTCCTAAAGAGAAAAGCTCTAAACCTTCACTATCAGTAGAGGCTACCACTAAATTATTATTATAATTTAAAGCATCTCCTGAATAATAAGACTTAACTTTTGTTTTGGCTGGAATTGAAGTAAATAAAACTACTCCAACCACTAAAACAAGAAATAAAAGAATTTTTTTCATAATATTTTGTTTTAAAAAACTTGATTTTAGTCAAAAAAAGACAAGTTTTTTATTGTTTTTTTATATTTTTAATTTTTGTTTAAAATATCTTTAATTACAGCTATAATTGTATCATAAATAAAAAAAAATGTCAATAGCCAGTATTGACACATATAAACTATAATTGTAAAAAATAATCAAAATATATAATTATTTCTTTAAAATATTATTATAAACATCCAATAATTCAATCAAATGCCTTTCTATCTTTAAATCTTCTACTGATTCTTTAGCTTTTACCCCCATCTTAATTAAATCATAATTATAAGAATTATCAATAACTTGAGACAATTCTTTTACATCACCATTCTTAAACAAAAATCCAGTTTCCTTGTCTTTTATTAATTCTGGAAGCCCACCAGTTCTAGAAGCAATAACCACCTTATTTAAATTTAATGATTCCAACAAAGTTAAGGGCATATTTTCATTCCAAGTGGATGGCAGATAGATTAACCTAGCCCTTCTAATGATATCCTGTAATTCCTGCCCAGACTTATAACCCAAAAAACTAACCCTTCTAGATAATTTCAATTCTTTTACTAATTTCTTTAAATTATTTTCTTCTGGTCCCGTTCCGACAATATTTAATTTATTTTTTTTATCGGACATACTAAGAGCTCGAATTAATATATCTATCCCCTTTTCTCTAGATAAGCGCCCAAAATATAAACCATAATCTCCAGCTTCATCAAATACCTTATCTTCCATTTTTTCAGAAAAATTATAAATAACTTTAATTTTGTTTTTATCCCAACCAAAATCAATTATAGTTTTTTTCATAAACTCACTAGGGGCAATAAAATAAGAAATATTTTTTTTATATATTTTTAAAATTCTATGATGCAAATACATCTCAATAGTAGCTAAAAAACTTTGCCAAAAAGATTTTTTAAAACATTTATGCTGTAAGCAATTATAATATTTTCCTCTTCGACAACGATAACAAATTTTATCATCTACAAATAATTGATAATTAGGGCATATTAATTTATAATCGTGTAAATGCATTATCACTGGAATATTATATTCCTTGGCCACCGACAAAATTGATGGAGAAATTTGATGATAAATATTATGAATATGAATAATATCTGGTCTAAAGGCCTTAACAATTTCATTAAATTTCCTCTTAGCTTCCAAGCTATACAAAATTCTACCAGGGGCAATAATTCTATCTCTTAATTTAGCCTCATTAAAACTAATACGAGAAACAAAATATTTGTCCCATTTACTAGGATTATTTTTGGGATGATGCATAGAAAAAAGAGCCACCTGATGTCCAATTTTTTCCAACTCCTTACTTATTTCTATAAAATATTTTTCAGCCCCTCCCCTGATATAATTAAATTTATTAACTTGAAGTATTTTCATAAATAATTATTTTACCAAATTTAAATAAACACTCTCATACTGACTAGCCACTTTCTTTATATCAAATTTATTAATAATATAATCAAATAAATTATCTCCTAAAGTATCAAGATTTTTTCTATTATTAAAATCTAAAAAATAATCCAATTTACGGGCTAAGTCATTGATATTATTATTCTTAAATAATATTCCGGTTTTTTTGTCCTTTATAATATCCAATATCCCTCCAGTGGCCGAAGCTAAAACTGGCAACCTTGAAAGACCAGCTTCCAACAAAACAACTCCCAGCCCCTCCCATTTAGAAGGCAAAACAAAAAAATCAAGATCAGACAAAAAACCCTTTATGTCTTTTTTTAAACCTAATAATTCCACCTTATTACCTAAACCATATCTCTCTATTTCTTTTTCTAACTTATCGCGCAATTCTCCCTCTCCAGCAATAAGACATTTAAAATTCTTATTTTTTATCTTAGAAAGAGCTTCTATTAATAAAGAGAAATTTTTTTGCGAGGTTAATCGGCCAATCGAACCAAAAACAATTTGATTTTTATTAAAATTGTTTTTTCTATCTTGCTGAAATTTTTCCACGCTTATCCCATTAAAAATTAAATTTATTTTTTCCGAAGAAATCTGATAATTTTCAATAATATCTCTTTTAACTGCCGAAGAAATTGCTATAATTTTATCGGAGAACTCGGCTGTTTTCTTTTTAAAAAATTTTATTATCTTATTATCATTAACCAGAACATTCTGTTCGGTAGAAACAATACTTTTAACACCCGCCAACTTGGCAGCTATTTTACCATAAATATCCCCCCCCAATTGAGTATGAACAATATCTGGTTTTATTTTTCTAATATGTCTATAAATATTATAAAAATTTAAAATATCAATTTTAAAACGCTTTTTCAAAACTTTCACGCCCAACCCCCTACTAATAGCTTCCGAGTAAAAAAAGCCTTGTCCACTAAACAATAGCAAAGATGTTTCAAATACTTCTGGGTTTAAATTATAAATTAAATCCAATATAAATCTTTCGGCTCCACCAGAATTCAAGGATGGTATAATATATAAAATCTTAATTTTTTTATTACCTATCATATTTATCTTCTATTTTTTTATTTTCTATTTTTTTGTCTCGAGAAATTAGCTCTAAGGCTATTAAAGCTAAAGCAATTGGAAACCAAACCCTTCCCTTGTAATAAGAAGTATTAAAAATTTGATAGAAATAACCACCAAAAGAAGCCACCAACAAAGCTAATAATAATTTATAATCCCCTTTATTATTAATAACTCCAAAATATAATTTTCTAAATATTACAAACAAAAATAATAATAAAGCTAGAGATCCAATTATACCGTTTTCAGCTAAAACTTTTTGACCAAAACCATGAGAATCCAAGGGATCTCCATATTTAGCCACAAAACGAACATTGTCAGCCACCAAAGAAACAAAACTACCACTACCATGCCCAAAGAATGGTTTCTCCAAAAAAGCATCAACAGAAATCTGTGTTAATAAAACTCTGTTTTCGGTAGAACTAACATTAGCCTCCTGTAAAGAAAGCATCTTAACAAAAAAAGGAGAAATAAATATGACTATAAAAAACAAAGATATTAGAATTTCACTTACAGAAATCTTTTTATTCTTAATAATAAAAAATTCGATACCAAAATATAAAACTACCTGTAATCCAATTGTCATCCAAGCGGTACGACCAAAAGTTAATAAATTTACTAGAATAAAAAAACCAGCTAAAACATTAATAAGCCTGTCAGATCTGAAACCTTTAAACCAATATTTTAGAGACAAAACGGCAAAAGAGGCTATTATTAAAAACTCAGCTAATAAATTATAATTTTCTCCAAAAATCCAATCACCCAAAAGATACAAGGGCTTAACTCTAAAGAAAGAATCGGACCAATCCTGAAAAAACAAGGAAGAAATTCCCATTAAGGCCACCAAAAAACCACCAATTGAGAACAAAACTAAAACATTTTTTAAAGTTTTTTTATCTTTAATAATATTAAAAGGTAGAACCACAAAGGCTAAATAAAAAAATAAAATCCATCTCAAAGAATACCAAATTGAACTAATAATATTATCATTTAGAACTGCCGAAAATAAAGTCGCTATAAAGAATATCAAGAAAGCCCAGCCCAGGGGAAAATTAATTTTTTCTTTCTGTTTTGAGAACAAATAAAAATAAATTTGACGAACAATAAAAGATATTAAAACAATAGCAGAAAGAGAATCAATAAAAGGTATTTCCAAAAATTTAAAACTAATTGCCCAACCAGTTATTGGCAAAAATAAAGCCATCAAATAAATACCCCAAATTGGTTTTAGAAAAAACCAAATAACAGAGAAAAAGAATGTTAAAATTATAGCGGCAATTAAATAATTAGAAAAACTAAAAAACACCCCCAAGGCAAAAACCAAAGATAAAGAAAAAATAATCAAAATTCTATTTCGAGAATAAAAATTTTCTGTCATAAAAAATTAAAATTTTATTTCTAAGTAATAGTCTTTCTCTAAGTTATTATCCCAATAAATCTTATTTTTTTCAACCCTAATACTACCATCACCTGAAGCTGATTTTATAGGATTAATAAAATTAAATTCAGCTTCAAATTTATTAATATTATTACCTGGCTGCTTTTGTAATAATAAAGAATAAATATTGTTTGCCTTAATTTCTTGAGATATTTTTTCGGGTAGATAATATTCAAACGTCAAAGTTCCCTGTTTGCCGGGCTCAATTAAGATAAATCCACCAAAATAGGTCTTAGGATTGGCTATCTCAATATCCTTGTCTGAAATCGCCGGAGAAACACTTAGACCACTAGAATTAAGCAAAGCACTATCAAGAGGAACATAAACTCTAGTAAAAGTTCTATATCTTGTTGTTTGCCAATCAAAGAAACCATTATTTTTATATTCTATTTTAACAATAGCTTTAAACTTTCCATTAGCCTCCTCATTTAAAGTATATTTTATATTTTTTTCCATTACCCGATCAGTCTTATAAGCTGCTAAGTTGGCATCAATTGTCATTAAATAATCTTGTGAAGATTTTTTTATTTCTCCATCCCAGCCTAAATTAGTAGATATTTTTCTACTATATTCGTCATCCAAATAAACTAAAGCATTTTTTTCCTGAATATTTTTGTTAAATAAATCCAAAAGCTCCACCCAACGATTTGAAGATAAATTAAATAATTTAACTTTTAACTCCTTTAAAATACTTCCAATAACTAGCTTTCTATCCCACTCCGAAACCCCCTCTTCCCGAAAAGCCATTTCAACTTCATATTGTAAAACATCCATAAAATTATCTTTATCATAAACCTGCCCATCAATTTCAATTGGGCCAACTATATAAAGCAAATCAGTAATAATTCTTGGAGTAACGGCGATAACACCAGAAAAATCAATTATTTCATTCCCTTTGCCCGCAGCTAACATTTCCTGTTCATAAAACCAAAGAATTTTTTTAGCGCTGGTTGGCCAATCTGGTGACCAATTAGAATCACGCATAAACCATTGGTTAACTCCTAGATATTTAGCGATAGGTTCGGGTGGACTAACTTGAAAAGATTTATTTAGACTGGCTGGCATGTCCAAATGATAAATATCATGAGTCTCCAATTTTACAATATCGCCTAGCTTAATTTCTAGAATTCCATAGGTTCCAATAAATCCACCCGTAGGACGCAGTTCATTATTATTTTGTAAAACTATTAAATATGAAGCTGATTCTGGATATCCAGTCAAGACAGGAACGATGGCTGACAAAGAAACAATTTTTTCCATAATAACTGAAGTTTCCTTTAATCTAATTTCTAAATTTTCTATTTGATTAGAATAAGATGATAACAATCTATTTCCCTTAACTTTATCCAAATAAATTAAAGATAAATCAATATTAGCCTTAATGCCCTGCATCTCAGGATAACTTTCATATAATTTTTTCAAAATTCTAAATTTTTCATCTTCAGTAAACTCTAAAAAATTTCCGGCTTTTTTACCGGAAACAATATCTTCTATTTCTTGAACTAGGGTTAGAGATTTCTCGGCCGAAGAACTCAAAACTCGAGCCATCTGAGCCAAATATTTAAAATCATTTAAATTATTATTCAGTAGTCCGATTCTTTTAATTAAAAAATTATTTTGTAAATCGGTTAGAATTTCTTCAGCTAAAGTGAACCCATCGACGGCCCTTTCAGCGGCCACAGAAGCTCTTGAAAAATCACCTTCTTTTACAAAAGTAAGAGCATAATCGAGATCCTGTCTTCCGGACAAAACATTTAAATAAACCGTTCTAATTCTAAAAAAAATAAGACCAATTAAAAAAATAAACGAAATAACTCCCAAAACAATAACAATAATAATTGACCTAGATAGACCAGGAGAACTCTTTAAAAAAATCTTTTTAAAAATATTATTCATGAGATTCGTTGTTAATATTTAAAATTTTGTCCAAAAGAATAATTCTTCTAGCATTTAAAACGCTATGTAAAAAAACATCGGCTACTTCTTGACGATATTTAAATTCAGCTTCGTCCATTACTGTAAAATTAACCTCTCGGCTCAATTCTTGCTCCAAGTCATTAATAATCTTAACCAATTTATCATTTTCAATATTAGCCACAATCAGAACATCAGTCGGTGAATTTTCATTATTAACAAAAATACCACTTAATAATATAAATTTAGGATCACAAACCGATTTTAAATTTTTAATAAAACTCTCACCTGCTAGAATCTGCGATTTTACAATCAAGGATTTTACCTCTGAAAATAAAATAAAACTTTTGTTCACCCAATAATACTTTTTTTCTTTAAGACCGGCTTCTTTAATATCCTTTCCCTTGCTATTATTTTTAGATTCTGGTGTATTGGACAAAAGGTCGGAATTTGTGTTATTATTGTCGTCAGAGGATAATAAACCAAAATCTTCCAAATTACTTAATTCTCTGCGAACTGAGTTAACTTGAAGTTTTAAGTCCCTGGCCAGTTGTCTAATATAGAATTTCTTGTCAGGATTTAATAAAAAATTTTTCAAAATTTTAACCCTGGCCTTAGAGCCAAACAGTTTTTCTAGCATATTTTTTAATATTTTTAGATAATAATCAATATTAATAATATATAATATTTACAAAATTTAGTCAATTTATGTCAATAAAAAAATCTCTTATAAATATAACTAATAATCCGAACAAAAGTTTTATCCAAGCATCTTTTATTGATTCAGAAAAAGTTAAAACTGAAAACTTTGGTTCTCTTTTTATTTTAACAGAAATAAATTATCCTAGCAGGATAGCTGAAAAAATTGTTTTTATAATAACACAATTATTAGAAAAAAATTATTTTTTAAACGAAAAAATAATATTATCAGACCAATTAAATAGCTTAAAAATTGAGTCAATTTTTGAATCGGCTCTGGTCAAGACAAATAGAGAGCTGTTAGAATTTATTGATCAGGAAAAAATAAATTTTAATTTTAAAGACTTAAACATAATAGTGGGATTAATTTATGATGATCAAATCCATTTCTCTAGCATGGGGCAAAATAAATCTTTTTTAATAAGAAAGACGGATAAAGGTTGCCAAATAAGCGACATTAACCCAGACAGCGAAGATCACGAAATAGAAGATTTGGCCTCTGGAAAAATATTCTCATCTATTATTAGTGGAGAATTGCCAAATAATTCCTATACCGTTTTTACAAACGCTTCCCTGTCTCAATATTTGTTAAATGAAGATTCTGTAAAGATATTAGAAGAACTAAAACTAGAAGGAGCCACTGAACAAATAAAAAATTTATTAAAAAAAATAAATAATTATTCAAATTTTTCGGGAATAATCATAAAGAATTTTAATAACGAACTAGAAAAAGAAGAGTTCAAATATAGCGAATCCAATCTTTCTCTAACCGAAAAAAACACCGAAAAACTTTTAAATTCTCCGGGTAGTATCAATAAAGAAAATTTTAATAAAAATTTTAATAATTTTTTAAATAAAATAAATATTTTTAAATATTTAATAAAGCCCTTTAAAGCCATCAAAAAAATAAAAATAAAAAAAGAAAAAAACAATACTGATTTGCCGGTTATAAATGAAAAGAAATCTAGAACTAAAAAAATACTATTGATATTATTGGGAGTCCTATTATTGCTACTAGCAACTAGGCTTTATTTCCAAAAAGATAAAGATCAAAAAATTTTTGAAGAAGAAGCTTCTTCAACTTTTGAAGAACAAATAATCCAAAAACAGAATCAAATAGATTCCTCCCTATTATACAATAATGAAACTAAGGCAAAAGAAATAATTGAAGAATTAAGAAATCTAATGAATTCCTTAAGCGACAAGGATAAAAATAAAATAAAAAATTATTCCGATTTAGAAACAAAATTAAAAGAACAAATAAATCAAATTCAAAAAATGATAACAATTTCGGAGCCAAAAGAATTAGCTAATTTTTCAATTATAAATGGCAACGCTAATACTAAATCAATTATATTATCTCAAAAAAATAACAAGATATATTCAATTGATCCAGAAAACAAATCAATTTATATCCTCAACCTAAAAGATAATATCATTGGAAAATTATTGGAAAATGATTTAATTCAAGGAGAAAATCCCATCTCAGCTGATGATGTAAATAATAATTCTTATTTCTTAGCCCAAGATCAAATCATAACCATAAGTCCAGAAGAAAAAATTAGCTTTACTAAAATAAATATTGAAAATCGAGACGTCATTAAATCATTTGATTTTTATAATAATAGGCCATATTTAGTTAACTCCGAAAAAAACCAAATAATAAGGTATTCAAAAAATAACAATGAATTTTCTTCCCCAACCGAATGGTTAAAAGACAATTCTAATATAAACCCAATTGGATTAGCTATTGATTTTAGTATCTATATTTTAAATCAAGACGGACAGATATTTAAATATTTAGAGGGCAAAAAAGAGGCCTTCCAAACTGATGCCGTTGATCCAATACTAGAAAAATCTGAAATAATAAGATTAAGTGATAATTATATATTTGTAATAGATAAAGGACAAAAAAGATTAATAATCTACACTCGAGAAAAAGGAACTTTCATAAACCAATATTCTTCTGATAAATTCGACGATTTAAAAGACTTAGCTGTAGACGAAAAACAGAAAAAAGCTTATATCTTAAATGGAAACATAATCTACGAAATAAATCTAATATTATAAAAATAGCTACAAAAAAAGAAGAGGTTCGAACCTCTTCTTTTTTTATTTGAAATATATTATTTCAAAACTGCTTTTCCACCAGCTTCTTCAATCTTCTTTTTAATATCCTCAGCAACTTCTTTTTTAACTCCTTCCTTAATTACTTTAGGAGCACCATCAACTAAATCTTTAGCTTCTTTAAGCCCCATCTCTGTTATTTCACGAACAACTTTAATAACAGCAATTTTATTAGCACCAGCATCAGTTAATTCAACATCAAAGCTAGATTTTTCTTCAACAGCTTCAGCAGCACCAGCACCAGGCATAGCACCAACCATCATAGCTGGAGCAGAAGCTGAAACACCAAATTTTTCTTCTAAGATTTTAACCAATTCGGCTAAATCTAAAACACTCATTTTTTCGATTTCCTCAACTAATGATTTAAATTTAGCTGGGACCTCAACAACATTTTTTTCTTCTGACATAATTTTTTTTAATTCATTCTAAATAATATTTATTAAGAAATGAATATTAAATTAATTTTTAATTTTTATTTAAATAAATTATCAATTTATTATTTTGCATCACCAATAGCTTTCAAAACGGTAACTAATCCTCTCAAATTTCCAGCTAAAACATTAGCAAATCCAGAAATTGGAGCATTCATAGATCCAACCAATTTGGCATATAATTCTTGTTTTGAAGGTAATTTAGCTAAACTTTCAACTTCTTCTTTAGAAATCATTTTGCCGTCTAAAACTCCTCCCACAAAATCAATTTTCCCCTCATGGTTTTTTCTAAAGTTAAAAACTACCTTAGCTGGAGAAACTTGATCCTCGTAGGCAAAAACTGCTGCTACCTTTCCTGGTAAATTTTTGATATCAATATCAGATAGGCTATTATTTTTAAAAGCTAAATCTAATAAAGTTTTTTTGGAAACATAATATTCCCCATTTTCTTTTCTTAAATTATTACGTAATTCTTCGTTGTCCTTTACTTCTAAAGCATCGAAGGTTGCAAAAACGATAGATTTAGATTTTTTAATTTTTTCATCTAAATCTCTCAAAATTTCTTTTTTCTGCTCTTTGTTCTTTGGCATATTATTTTAATTAAATATTATTAAAATTGTTAATAAATAAAAAATCTGCAAAAAGCAGACTACAAAATAAAAACTAATTTATTTTAATCTCGGCGAGACTTATATTGATTTATGATCAAAAGCTAGCTGTCTGCGATTTATTGATTGTAGAAATATTATAGATAATATTAATATTATTGTCAAGTCTTAATCATTATTTGCTAATTAATTGACCACAAGCCCCTAGAACATCCTGATTAAGGCGAAACCTCTCTACCACCTCAATTCCTTTTCGCTTTAGAATATTCTTAAAATTAATAATGTCTTTACTATCAGAAGATTCAAAAGCTCCAGTTTCATTATATTTTATAAGATTAACAACATATAGAGGCTTCTTCATTAAAATTGCCAAATTTTCAGCATCCTTGATAGAGTCATTAAGGCCTTTAATCATCATATATTCAAACATAACCTTGCGATTAGTTTTTTCAATATAATAATCGATAGCATCAAATAATCTTTTTAGTGGGTATTTTTTAGTACCGGGCATAATACTAGCTCTAGTTTTATCATCGGTAAAATGCAAAGAAATAGCCAAATTAACTTTATTTTTTTCATTACTCATTTTCCTAATTCCATCAACTATGCCAATAGTAGAAACAGATATTTTTCTGGAAGATATGTCAAAATAATCAGGATTATTTAAGTGCTCTATGGATTTGAAAACATTTCCATAATTTAAGAATGGCTCACCGCTGCCCATAAAGACAATATTAGTTAAATTGCCAATTTTCTTTGATTTTAAATATCTTCCCCAAAAAATAGCCTGTAATAATATTTCATCAACAGTTAAATTTCTTCTAAAATTTTTTCCAGAAGCACAAAATTTACAAGCCAACGGACATCCAACCTGGCAAGAAAGACAGGCAGTATTTCTATTTCCTGAGTGAATCATTAAGGCAGTCTCTATTTTAGAACCATCACTCAAGGTTATAATTGCTTTTCCTGATTTATTATCTTTGGCTATAAATAATTGACTGTCTATTTTTAAGGAAAATTTATCCTTCAGGTCATCTCTTAGACCCAAAGAAAAAACCGAGGCTTGTGACCAGTCCTCTATAAAATCTTTAAAAATTAATTTTTTAGCCTGACCTAATCTAAATTTAGGCTGATCTAAAAAAATTTTCTCCAAATTAATTAGATTCATAATAAACAAATATTAACATCAAAAAAACAATAAAGCAATAACCAGAAGCTCCAAGGGTTGACATTTTTAAATAAATAGTGTATAGTAGTAGTTCGTGCTAACAAGAAAATTAACATTTTACAAAAAATGAAAGAAAAAAGAATAATAATAACAATTGGACAATTACTATTATTGGGCATATTTTCCCTACCAAGCTTAACTGCCCTAAATACTCTAAATAGTTCTGCTGAGCTAAATTTTGAAGATAACTCAAGTCTTTTAGAGAATTCTTCTGAGGAGGATTATTTTTATGCTTCAGCTAGTTGGTATGGAGCTATGTTTCATGGAAGAAAAATGGCCAATGGTCAGATATTTGATATGTATAACGAACATATTGTGGCCCATAAAACTCTACCCTTTGGAACAAAATTAGAAATAATAAACCCTAAAAATGATATAACCCTATATGCAGTAGTTGAAGATCGAGGGCCATATATCCAGGGCCGAGATTTTGATCTTTCTTATGCCGGAGCAGAAAAATTAGATATTATTGATAAGGGCGTCGAAGAATTAAAAATACGAATTATCGAATAAATAATCCAAAGAATTAAAAAGTATTAATAAAAAAAGACAACTCAATTGAGTTGTCTTTTTTTGATATGTAAAGAAGAATTAATTTCTATCTCCAAATCTGTTTCCACCATTGAAACCACCTCTTCCTCCACCAAAGTTAGAACGAGGACGATCTTCTTGAGGACGAGCTTCACTAACGATAATGTTTCTTCCTTCAACGTCAGAACCATTAAACATTTCAATAGCTTTGCTAGCTTCTTCGTCAGAAGACATTTCAACGAAACCGAAACCTTTTGAGCGACCAGTCATTTTATCCATGATAATGATGGCTGATTCTACTGTACCAGCTTGAGAGAATAAATCTTTCAATTGGTCATCTTTAATTGCGAAAGGTAAACTACCTACAAATAATTTTTTCATACTAATATTCTTATGCAAATTTATAAGAAAACAAGTCGACCTTTGATCTAACTCTTTACGAACATTTTTTAATTTTGCGTAAGAATATAGAAAACGTCTTGTTTAACAATAATAGTATACACTATTTTTAGAAAAAAAACAATAGACAAAACACTGGCAAATATTAACAATATTGAACAAATTAATAATTTTAATTTATTTTTAGCAATTCATCTAAAAAATCTCTAGAATTAGCTAATCTAGGGACCTTATTTTGTCCTCCTAATTTATTTTTAATCTTTAGCCAATCATAAAAAAGATTTTCTCTAGCTATAACAATCTTAGGTAAATCTAAAATCAAATTATTATATCTTTTAGCTTCGTAGTCAGAATTTAGTTTTTTTAAAGTTTTGTCCAGCTCGTCGATAAAAATATTTAAATCTTTTGGCTTAACCAAAAACTCTATAATCCACTCATGACCACCACGCTGATCACCTTTCATATAAACTGGTCCAGCAGTATATTCAGCCACAATGGCTCCGGTTTTTTCACTAGCATATCTAATAGCCTCATCAGCATTAGAAACCATTAATTCTTCTCCAAAAACATTGATAAAATGTTTAGTCCTGCCGGCTACTTTTAGCCTAAGAGGTTTTAAAGAGGTTATTTTAACAGTATCGCCTATCAAATAACGCCATAAACCCCCATTAGTAGAAATGGCTAAAGCATAAGTCTTGTCTATCTCTACCTCTGATACCAACAAAGCACGGGGATGGCTTTTATTTAATTCCTCTAGGGGTATGAATTCATAAAATACCCCACTATCCAAAACCAATAACATATCATCCCGACTTAAATCATCATTAAAAGCAAAAAAACCTTCTGAAGCATTATAGTTTTCCAAATAATTCATTTTATTACTAGGAATTATCTTTTCAAATTGAGCTTTATAGGGAGAGAAGCTTACCCCACCATGAAGAAACAATTCTAGGTTAGGCCAAACCTCCAAAATATTATCTTTACCAGTTATTTCTAAAACCTTATTTAAAACCACCAAATTCCAAGAAGGAACCCCAGCCAAGGCCACTATGTTCTGATTAATAGTTTCTCTGGCAATAACTTCAACCTTTTTTTCCCAATCACCCAATAGAGCCGTAGACAATTTTGGAGCACGAAACATTCTAGCCCAAATTGGCAAATTATTCATTAAAATAGCAGAAAGATCTCCATAGAACAAATCAAAAATATTCTTCCTAGAAGAAAAAGATCCACCAACACTCAGGGTTTTACCAGAGAATAATTTAGTTTCGGAGTTTTGTTTTATATACAGAGCAAAAACATCCTCCCCTCCTTTATAGTGGCATTTTTTTAAAGCCTCTTTGGTTATTGGTATAATCTTACTCTTGCTATTAGTGGTTCCGGAAGACTTAGCAAACCACTTAATCTTTCCTGGCCACAAAACATTTTTTTCTCCTTGATGAGTTCTATCAATGTCAGCAAAGAGTTGCTCATAAGAAGATATTGGAACATTGGCCTGCCAAATTTTTAAAGCTTGAGAAAAATTTTTTTGAGAAACTTCATTATATCCATACCTTTTTCCCCAAGTTGTTTTTTTAGCTCTTTTAATTAAATAAAAGAAAACCCTCTCTTGTGCTAAAAGAGGATTCTCCATAAATAAATTTATCTCTCGATAACGAGAGATAAATTTCAACCTTAATATCTTATTCAAAAAAAGCATAAAATTACTTATACAACAAAACTATTGGGCACAAGAACTTAAGCACTCATCGCGATCTCCTCCAGCCGGAACTAAATCACAAAAAGAGCAATAATCAACAGCCCCTGATCCCTGCTCATCGCTTCCGCTTCCCATTTCAGGAATAGCATTAAAAGAATTTAATAATTCAGACATATCTTTAAAAGATTTATCCTTGGGTAAATCAAACATGTTTTCATCAACCCTCCAAGAAGAGCATTTTAACTTAAAACGTTCATTCAAGTCTAATTTTTCATCATCTTCAATTTCAGAATCATTTTGATAATAATCATTATCATCTTCATCATCTTCTATTTTCATTTTCATTCCATCTTTATTGGTTAAATCATCCCAAAAATAATTATAATCATCTTTAAAAATACTAACAGAGTTTATTACTAATCCCTGAGTCTTATCGGTAACACGAGCTTCTGTCCTAAATCTTTCTTTTTTTCCATCAATATAATAAATAAAATTCATCTCGCCTTCAGAATTATTTTCGGAAACTGTACATTTAAAGGATTTTCCCTTGGCAAACATTTCTTCCATAGAGGCTTCATAATCTTCTTCAAAATTTTCTTCATCTAGATCAATTATGACATCATCCCTAGAGTCAGAATTATTATTACCTGTATTTTTTTGACCACAGGCTGAAAGAGCTAAAATCATTACCAAAAATAATGGTAAAAAATAAAATTTTGTTTTCATAATTTTAAAATTAATTATTTTTATTTTCTAAAATGCTAATATTTAATTCTTCTACTTGTTTCTTTTCAACTTCACAAGGAGAATTAGTCATTAAATCTTGCCCCCTATTATCCTTAGGAAAAGCATAAACATCCCTAATTGATTCAAAATCATATAGAGCCATGATTATCCTATCAATACCAGGAGCATTGCCTCCGTGTGGTGGAGCTCCATAAGAAAAAGCATTAATCATGGCAGAAAATTTATCATCAACTTCCTGTTTAGAATATCCAGCTAATTCAAAGGCTTTATACATTATTTCTGGATTATGGTTTCTAATAGCTCCTGAAGAAGCCTCAAAACCATTAAAAACTAAGTCGTATTGATAGGCTAATATATCTAAAGGATTTTTAGTTTTTAAAGCTTCCATACCGCCCTGAGGCATAGAAAATGGATTGTGAGCGAAATCAACTCTACCATCCTCTATTTCAGAGTATTCATACATAGGAAAATCAACAATCCAAGCAAAAGCTGCTAAAGAAGAGTCTTTTAATCCCATCTTTTCGGCTACATAATTTCTTACATGCCCCAAAGACTTACAAGCAATTTCCCACTTATCAGCTGCTATAAAAATAATATCATTTTTTTCCGATAGACATTTTTTTATAATATTATCAATCGTTTCTTGTTCAAAATATTTGCTCAAAGAAGACTGAATTCCATCTTCCTTTATTACTATATAAGACAATCCCTTTAAACCTCTTTTTTTACCTTCTTCTATTATCAGGTCTATGTCTTTTCTGCTAAAGGAAGCTCCATTTCTTATATTTAAAGCCTTAACCACCCCTTTAGATTGAGATAATTGGTCATCAAAAAGAGAAAAGCCCTTACCCCTGACCACCTCTGAAATGTCCTTTATTTCCATCTCAAATCGAAGATCTGGCTTATCAGAACCAAAACGATTCATGGAGTCTGTCCAAGAAATTTGAACAAATCTTCCATCCTTGTTTAAATTTATAATCTTCTTTTCACTAAATTTTTCGACTATATCTATCATTAATGGCTCCATTATTTTAAATATGTCATCTTGTTCTACAAAACTCATTTCCATATCAAGTTGATAAAACTCTCCATAATGCCTATCCATACGAGGATCTTCGTCTCTAAAACATGGAGCAATTTGAAAATATCGATCAACCCCACCAACCATTAACAATTGTTTGAATTGTTGTGGAGCCTGTGGTAAGGCATAGAATTTACCGGGATGAATACGTGATGGGATTAGAAAGTCGCGAGCACCTTCGGGAGAAGAATTAGCAATAATTGGAGTTTGAACCTCTAAAAAGCCTAATTTATGAAAATAATCACGAGAATAAGATATAATATTGTCTCTATTCTTTAACATTTTTTGTAATTTTTCTCTTCTCAAATCCAAAAAACGATATTTTAAACGTAGAGCTTCATTGGCCTCCCCATTCTTTTCGTCATTAATTTCAAAAGGAAGAGGCAGGCTTTTATTTAAAATTTCTACGCCCAAAATTTCAACCTCAATTTCGCCAGTCTTAATGCTTTTGTTTATCATATTTTGGGGTCGAGCCAAAACCTTTCCCCTGATCTGAAGGACCCACTCACTTTTTACATCTTTCAATTTTTCGGCTATATCAGGGTTTCCCTCGTTAGAATCAAACCTGACTTGAGTTAATCCATATCTATCCCGCAAATCTATAAAAATAAGACCACCCATATTTCTGTGACTATTTACCCAGCCCGATAAAATTATTTCTTGTTCAATATTAGAAGAATTTAATTCTCCGCAATTATGAGTTCTAAGCATATTATAAAATAAATTAATTAAAACAAGCCATTTTTATTAAAAAAAACAGAATACTCTTGATCAGCCCCCTGAACATGGTCTATCCACCAATTTTGCAAAAAATCCTTTAGTTGATTCTCAGTAAAACCATCTTGTCTAAAAGAATTAATGGCGTCAATATAGTCTTGGTGCATTTCTTTATGCTCGTCAGATTTTGCATAGCCAAACTTATCAAAATATTTTTCTTCTGTTTTAAAATGATAATCAGCATAATTTTCCAGATCTTTCATTATTTCCGTCTTAAAGATAGCGGAAAAGTCTTTTTCAGAAAAGAGACGATTTAAAATATTAAACATTTTTTTATGTTGCTCATCTATCTCTTTAACATTAACTGAATAAATTGGTTGCCATTGAAAAATCATATTTATATAATTTAATTAATTAAAACTCCGCGTTCTTAGGAGTGCGCGGGAAAGGAATAACATCCCTAATATTTGCCATACCGGTTAAATACATAATAGCCCTTTCAAATCCAAGCCCAAATCCAGCATGCTTAATTGAACCATATTTTCTTAAATCAAGATACCACCAATATTCTTCTTTTTTCAAGCCCATTTCCTCTATTCTCTTTTCTAAATATTCTAACCTTTCTTCTCTTTGACTGCCACCAATAATTTCACCAATTCCTGGAACCAACAAGTCTACTGCTGCTACAGTTTTGCCATCATCATTTAAACGCATATAAAAGGCTTTAATATCTTTAGGATAATCAGTCAAAAATACCGGCCCTTTAATAATCTCTTCGGATAAATAACGTTCATGTTCTGTCTGCAAATCAATTCCCCACTCTACGGGATAATCAAATTTTTTATCCGCTTTTTTTAATATTTCAACGGCCTCAGTATAGGTCATTCTTTTAAAATCGGAATTAGCTACTAAATTTAAACGATCCAATAATCCCGGATCAATAAATTTATTAAAAAACTCCATTTCTTCTGGTAATTCTTTTAAAATATACTTTATTAGATACTTTAGCATTCTTTCAGCTAAGTCCATATTATCGCTTAGGTCAGCAAAGGCCATTTCAGGCTCCAACATCCAAAATTCGCAAGCATGTCTAGTAGTATTAGAGTTTTCGGCTCTAAAAGTTGGTCCAAAAGTATATACTTTATTTAATCCCATAATTAAAGTTTCAGCCTCTAATTGTCCCGACACCGTTAAGCCAGTTTTTTTACCAAAAAAATCCTTAGAGTAATCAATTTCTCCGTTATCATTTCTAGGTATTGGTTTGTCTAAATCAAAAGTTGTTATACCAAACATTTCTCCAGCCCCCTCGCAATCACTACCAGAAATAATAGGAGTATGAACATAAGAAAAACCATCTTCCTGAAAAAATTTGTGAATAGCGTAGCTCAAAACTGATCTAAGACGAAAAACTGCCGAAAAGGTATTACTACGTCCACGTAAATGGGCTATTTCTCTTAAAAATTCAAAGCTATGTCTCTTTTTCTGTAATGGATAATCTAAGGGAGATAAATTTATAACTTTAATATTATTAGCCTTTAATTCAAAGGGTTGTCCTTGAGCTGGTGATTCCACCAATAATCCATTAACTTCCAGAGAAGAACCAACTGAGACTTTTTCTATCTCGGAAAAATTAGATAAAGTATTATCAAAAACAATTTGAATGTTTTTTAAAAAAGAGCCATCATTAACCTCTATAAAACCAAGCTCTTTAGAAACTCTAACCGTACGAACCCAACCACCAATTATTATAGTTTGATTAATAAATTTATCAGACTCTCTATACAAATTTTTTATAGATATATATGACATAAAATGACAAATTACTTAATATTTAGATAATAATATAATATCTAATAAATCATATTTTGGCAAGAAAAAAGTGGTCAACCACGGACCACTTTTAAAAATACAATATACTCGGATTATAATGTTTTTTTTAATATTCTTTAATATATAATAAATAATTAATTTTTTAAAACTCCGACAACCTTGCCAGCCACAGAATAAGACTCAACATCATCTTGATGGATATATATAGGCTCATAATTAGAAGTAGATTCTGACAATAACATAATTAATCCCCTGTCCTGATCTTTTCTAAATCTTTTAATATTAGCCGCTCCATCAATAATAGATAAGACGCAGTCTCCATTTTCCGGATTCTTGCTTTCTGCATCAATTAAAACATAATCTCCATCATCAATATTTTCCCGACCGATAAGAGTTTTATTCATTGAATTGCCCTTGGCTCGAACCACAAAAATATTTTTTTTCTTTTTTAAAATACTAGGAGAAACTTTCAAATATCCTTGAACCTGATCCTCGGCCAAAGAAAGAGCCTCCCCACAATTAGCCATGCCATAAATAGGCAAAGAAATTAATCCAGATTTTTTATTCTCTTCTTGTGGAGAAATTAAAAAATATTTACCATCTTTATTCTTTAATAACCCCCTTTTTACTAATTGCTGAAGATGATGCTTTATTATTTGTGGCTTCTCCCTACCTAAACCAACCCCTTCACCAATATCCCTCAAGGTTAATTCTGAGAGATTTTTTTTATTAGCCAGATTCATTAGCTTTTTTTGTAATTCATGCATAAAACTTAAGATTTAATTGATTATATTATTATTATAAAAAATAAAGACATTCTTGTCAAGCTTTTTGTCAAAAGTTATCCACAGGATTGACAAGTTTTATCTCTTGACAGATTTTTGTTTAAACGCTAAAATATTAACAGATCTTTCAATTATAAAAAATAATTAATTTAAATACTAATTATTACCTTTAATAATTAGTAAAAAACAATTTTATGAACAAAGAAGTAATTTTCAAAGGAATACCTTTTAAAGGTCAATTTCCCTTAAAAGCAAAATTTAAAAGCGAGCCTGGAGTTTATATTATCGCCGACAGAAGAAATAAAATAGCCGATATTGGAGAAACAGAAAATCTAAGAGAAAGAGTGGCTACTAAAAAAAATGTCGGCAAACATCTTTGGTTTTATAAGGAATCAAATTTAAAAAACAGAATAAAAATTAAAAACTTTATGCTAAAAAGTTTTCAGTTGGCCTAAAATAAATAAAAAATTAAAAAAAACTAGATCATCAACTAGTTTTTTTTAATTTAAGCAATTTGATAATTATCCTCTAAAATACTATAATAAAGACAAGAAAAAACAATTAACTAAAATTATGATTACTTTTAAAAAAATAATAAAGATAAAAAGCAATAACACTGAAAGTAAAAAAACTTTTATTTCTAATATTATTAATTCCAGCGCTCCAAACATGGACTTTTATTTGATGGTGATTTTTTCAACAATCATAACATCGTTGGGATTAGTTTCAAATAACACCCCATTAATAATTGCTGGAATGATTGTCGCTCCCCTTTTGTCGCCAATTTTAGCTATATCGCTAGGAATAACAATCTTAAATCCAAAAATAATTTGGCGCTCAATAAAAATAATTTTTGTAGCAATATTTTTTTCTCTAATATTTTCAACTCTAACCGGAGCAATCTTTGATATAAAAATAAATCAAATTAATTATTTAAACAATATTGAAATAAGTTGGCTTTCTTTTGCTATTTCTTTTATAGCAGGAATAATAGCTAGCTATTCTTGGACCAGAGAAAATATAAAAGATTATTTATCCGGAGTAGCAATAGCCGTAACTATAATTCCGCCTCTATCACTTTTAGGATTGTTAATTTATAATTTTAACGCTAGTTTAATTATTAAAGATTTATTATTTTTTCTACTAAATATAACTGGAATATTATTAGGAGCAGTCTTGGTTTTTCTATTTATGAATTTTTATAGAATAAAAAAAACAATTGATAGAAATATAGAAAAAGAGATTAAAAAAGAAGAATCGAATATTAATAATATTAATATCTAGATTATGCAGACCCCAATAAGAAAAGGTGATAAAATACCTAGAGAAAAAATTGAAGCAAAAATAACCCTAGAGAAATATCAACAACTTCAAAAAAATTTAGAAAAATTAAAAAAAATACAACCGCAAGAAGCAGCTGAAGTGAAAGAATTATCTACTACCGGAGATTATTCTGAAAATGCTGGGTATCAAGAGGCCAAACATAAATTACGTAGAACTAATAGTAAAATAGACAAAATAAATAATATCTTGGCAAACGCTGAAATCATCGAGATCAAAAATAATAACGAAATAAATATTGGACACCAAGTAGAAATTGAGTGCCAAGGGATTAGAAAAAAATATCAAATTTTAGGCTCCCTAGAAACTAATCCTCAAAAAGGACTAATCTCTTACAACTCTCCTTTGGGAAGCGCCTTATTAGGTAAAAAAATAGGAGAAAAAATCTCCCTTAAAATCGGTGATAAAAATAAAGAATACACAATAATAAGCTTTAATTAAAGCTTATTATTTTTTAATTGACTTCTAATAGTCAAATAATTAGGAATTGTTTTTTTTACTAATAGCCAAAAATTTTTAGAATGATTGAATTCTCCAAGATGACAAATTTCATGAACAATAATATAATTTATTAAATTTTCTGGCAGAAAAAAAATACGGTAACTAAAATTTAAATTTCCTTGTCGAGAACAACTTCCCCAACGAGTCTTTTGATTTCTAATACTAATCCGACCATATTTAAAATTATAGAATTGATTAAAATAATCAATTTTTTTATTAACCAAACGACGAGCCGACTCTCTATACTTTTGATAAATTTTTCTATCTTCCTCTTTAGAAAATAATAACCCATTATTAGACTTTTTAAGTCTTTCAATTATCCAATGAGCTTTAGTAATAATAAATTTTTCAATTGTTTTTTCGCTAACTATTCTGGGTTTAGTGGCAATAAAACGACCATCCCCATAAATACTAAGCCTCATATTTTTAGCTCGATAACTAGACTTAAGTTGATATTTTATTTCTTGATCAAATATTTTAATAACTTTCTCCATATTAAAATAAATTATCAAAAATATCTTTAATTTCTTTCCAAGAAGACTCCATAGTATCTACTAATTCTTCTAATTCTGGACTTGGAGTTGGAGTTGAAATTGATTCAGAAACCGAAGCAGAATTAGTGGAATTTTCAAATTCTAAACAAGCATCATCAGCCCATAAACCAACTTTATTCTCTCGAGCATAATTTTCAGCTTTCTGAAACTCTGTTTGATAATTATATGGAACATCATAAGTGTATTCATGCCCATAACCATTTTCAATCATCCATTTATTAAAAAAGGTATTATCCTCTAAATAAACATAGCACAATAATCGACCATATTTATCTTGATCGCCCTGAGAATTATCAATTTCCAACCTTATCTTTTGGCCATTTAAAATCTCCTTAGCCTTATCAGAAGCTTCTCTACCAAAACATTCCACTATTTTTCTGGGATCAACAACTTCGGGAGTATCTAGCCCAATTAAACGAATCGTCTTTAATTCTCCATCTATTTTTACTTTAATAGTATCTCCGTCAACCACCTTTTCTACCAAATAATAGTCATCCAAAAACTCTTCCGAACTAGAACTAAATAATTGAGAAAAATCAATTTTAGAAATATTATTATTAACTAGAGAAACGGCCTGATCAATATATTTAAAGTCTTCTAAATTTAAATTTGAATCGATTGAACATGCTGACAAAAAAAGCATTGGCAATAATATAAAAAATATTTTTATTTGTTTAAAATTTATATTCATAAGTTAATTATATAATAATAAAACCAAAATAACAAACTTTACCCAATAAAAAAGCTCCCTTATTGGGAGCTTTCGCTTATATTTTACTTAACTTAAATAAGCCTCAAATAAAGCTTGGACTTCTTCGGTCCAAATTTCTTCTTTAAAACCAGGCAAATCCCGGCTCAATCTTTCCAATCTGGACAATTGATTTTTACAAACATCTCGTAGAATTTGTCCATGATTACCCTTCTTATCCTGCTCTAAAGCAAAAAGGATGTATTCGAAGACTTCTACGGCCTCAAATATTAAAGCCTCTGGATATCTTTTTTCTTTGAGCCAAGCCATAATTTCTCGCGCCTCGGCTGGAAAATCCTCTCTACCCTCAATACAATATTGTAAAAGATAGGCATTGTGAAAAGATATAAAGACCTCTTCACTTAATTGCTTATATCTCTCAACAAAGGAATAATATTCGTCAAGATCGTCACAATTCTTCTTCTTCCCGTATTGAATATCTCTCTTCAGCTCTCCCTCACCATGATCATGGACAAGGAAGGCTGTCAGAATAATATCCTTATCAAAATGGAATCCGACAAAATACTTATTTAGCTTTTCTATCACAATTTTAGCTAAAATTGTAATAGAATAAGAATGTTGGAGATCGTTTTGCCTCCTAACTCCTTTGTAACTCTTCCAGCGCCAAACCTTTTGCAAGATTAATTGAGACGTTAACAATACATCGGCCACTCCGGGCCAATTTTTTTCTAATCCCGAATAAAACACCTTTTTTCTTTTACCATAATTTTCTCTGTCCATGACTTACATTTTTAAGTTAATACTATCTTATCCTATATATTCTTTTTATTAATGTGCTTCATTGTTTTTTATCATTTTAATTTAAAAAAGTCAACCCCAAATAAATTAAGCCAAACAAAAAAGGCCTAATAATAGACCTTTCTATTGTACACAATTTTTATTCAATAATTATGAAGTCCTTTTAGCCCTATTTCTTTCTATTTCGGTTAAGTATTTCTTTCTTAAACGAATACTTTTTGGAGTTACCTCTAGGTATTCGTCATCATTCATAATACTTAAACCATTTTCTAGAGTCAATTCTACCGGTGGAGTCAATTTAATAGCCTCATCAGAACCAGAGGCCCTAACATTAGTTAAGTTTTTACCCTTAATTGGATTAACTGCCAAATCATTACCTTTGGCAACATTACCAATAACCATGCCTTCATAAACATCAATATTTGGACCAATATACAAAACCCCTCTCTCTTGTAAATTCCATAATGAATAGGCTAAAGCCTTACCAGCAATCATGGATATCATAGAGCCTAGTTCGCTTTTTTCAATTTTTCCAACATAAGGCCTAAAATCCAAAAAATGAGTGCATAAAATGCCTTCTCCCTTTGTATCTACTATAAATTCATTACGATATCCCAATAGTCCTCGAGTTGGAATTTCAAAAATTAATCTAGTTTGACCATTTTGATTTTTAATATTCATAATTTGACCCTTTCTTTTAGATAACTTTTCAATAACAGCTCCGGACATTTCCTCTGGAACATCAATAGTAACCTCCTCAAATGGCTCATGGTCAACTCCATTTATATTTTTAATAATTACTTGAGGTTGAGAAACTTGTAGCTCATAGCCCTCTCTCCTTAAATTTTCTAGCAAAATAGCCACATGCAACTCACCCCGCCCAAAAACTTTATAAAAACTACTATCAGAAAAATCTATCTTTAAACCAACATTAATTTCTAATTCTTTTTCTAATCTTTCTTTTAGCTGTCTATTAGTAACAAATTTTCCCTCTCTACCAGCGAAAGGTGAGTTATTTACTAAAAAATCAAGTGAAATAGTTGGTTCATCAATTTTAATAGCTGGCAAAGCCTCTTGATCTGGATTTTCACAAATTGTTTCCCCTATATAAATATTAGGTAATCCAGCAATCATAATAATGTCCCCCGCCCTAGCTTCATCAACCTCTTTTCTCTCTAGCCCAGAAAAAGAAAACAATTTGGTTATCCTCCTAGCTCTTGTTTCTCCGTCCAAAGTCTTGACTACAACTTCTTGAGCTGACTTTATAATTCCACTATAAATACGACAAATGGCTAAACGTCCCAAAAAATTATCATAACCTAAATTAAATGGCTGGATAGCTAGGGGCATTTTTTCAGCCTCAGGAGTAGAGGCTGGCTTAACCTTATCTAAAACTAAATCTAATAAAGGATTTAAATTATCGGATTCATCTTCTAATTTAATTTTGGCAAATCCTTGTTTAGAGGCAGCAAAAACAACTGGAAAATCTAATTGTTCATCGCTAGCTCCCAAATCTAAAAATAATTCATAAACCATCTCTTGAACCTCCTCTGGTCTAGCAGCTGGTTTGTCTATTTTATTAATAACCACTATTGGATTTAAACCTAATTCTAAAGATTTTTTTAAAACAAATTTAGTTTGAGGCATTGGGCCCTCTTGAGCATCAACCAACAACAAAACACAATCTATAGAACGAAGAATACGCTCCACTTCAGAGCTAAAATCAGCATGACCAGGAGTATCAACTATGTTTATCTTTGTATCTTTGTAAAAAACCGAAGTATTCTTTGAATAAATAGTAATACCTCTTTCCTTTTCCAAGGCATTACTGTCCATACTAGCACCCTCAATTGACATTCCGGTTTGACGCATTAAGGCATCAGTTAAAGTTGTTTTACCATGATCAACATGAGCAATAATGGCAATATTTCTTATTTCCATATTTTTTATATTAATTTAATTTAAAAACAAAAAATTACGCTCCGAGCGTAATTGATATAAAGAAAACTCTATATCGATTTAATCTAAAACAATAATACAACTTTATTTTAGATTAGTCAAATTTATTTATTTTGGCCCCTTATTTTTTGACTCTTCTATTATTTTATAATATAAATTTTCATAGGAAGACACCATCTTTTCTAAGGAAAAAAAATCTTTTACTCTCTGCAAACAACCCTGTTTATTAATATTTTTAACCATTTTCACTGCCTCAACTAAATCTCTAAAATTATCAACCACGTACCCATTCTTGCCATTTATTACCAATTCTTTAAAAGCTCCTTGATTATTGACCACAACTGGAATAGCTGAGGCCATAGCCTCTAAAATACTATTACCAAAAGCTTCCTTAACTCGATTTGGTTGAATTAAACAATAGGCCTGACTTAATAATTTTTTCTTTTTTTCTCCTAAAACCTCACCCAAATAAATAATTTGTTTTCCATCAATATAGGGGTAAAATTCTTTTTTCAAAAATTCTTCATCAGTTGAAGATAATTTTCCAGCAATAACTAACTTCATCTTTAATTTTTTAGCTACCTTAATAGCAATATCTACTCCTTTTTGTGGAGAAACTCTAGCCAGAAATAATAAGTAATCTCCCTGTTCCTTATATTGCTTAAAATCATTATAATCAATGCCATTATAAATAAAGTCCCTCCAATTAATAAAAGGTAATATTTTTTTTAAAGATTTAGAAATACCAACATAATTTAAATGACAATACTCTTTAAATAAATCTCTTTCTTGCTGAAAAAATTCTCCATATCTAACTGAATGAAGAGAGGGTGTCTTTACTAAATCGGCAAAAATTAAACTCTTATGCTCTACAGCACAATGAATAATATCAAAATCATCAGCTCTTTTAAAAGCCTGAGCAATATTATTATATTCGTGTATTTCAGAGTAATCCCCCTGATAATGCTTTGATCTTACTGATATTAGTCTCTGAGCTTTAGCTTTAGAATTGCCAGAAGCAAATAAAGTTACTTGATGACCTCTGTTGACTAAGCCGTCAACCAAAAAACCAATAGAAGACCCTGTGCCACCCCTGGAATGAGGCGTAGTTTCCTCCCAAAGTTTTGAGACTATAGCTATCTTTAGTTTTTTATTCATTAAAAATATTATTTTATTCCCTTTTTATTGAAATAATCGGAGTACTTTTTATCAACTGTCAATATGTGAGAAGCTAACCAAGCCGACATAAATATAGCTACATCCCTAGCATTCTTTCTTTTATCCGTTTTTTTGTCTCTAGCTAATTTTATAAATTCCTTTACGCTTTTTCTGAAAGAATTGTGAATTTTAATATGATTTGCAGCTTCTGTGTATTTAGTTTGAAAAAATAATTCTTCCTCAGTTCCAAGATGATAAAAGGCATAATCACCCAAGCGCATAATTGAAACCAAGGCTAAATCTTCAGAAAATTTTTTATTTTCTGATAATTTTATTAAATCATTACAAATTTTAAAAAATTGTTTATGCTGGTTATCAATTTCTTGAACACCAACAGAATACTTTGTAGACCAAATTATTTTTTTGAACATAATTTTAATTATTATTTTATTAAATAACAATTAAATATTACCATATTTTTAAAATCTAGTAAACAAAAAAGTTTTTTTATTTTCCAGATCGATAAGAACTACTTCTTAAACTACCACTTCTATTTCCACCTCTAGATTTTCTATTGTTAGACCTCTTAGGAACATTTCTGTTTCTACCCCAATTTCGACCCTTACTCTGACTCTGAATTCGGTTTTGACTAGATCTATAACACTGATCCTTAGAATTATTATAAACAATTTTTTCCATTTTTCCCCGATCAAAATCGATTTTCATTATTAGTAAGTTCTTTTTTATTAATCTTTCTATCTTTTGAATATCCCTTCTTTGGTGTGGCAAAGAAAAAGAAATGGCTTTACCACCCTTACCAGCACGAGCCGTTCTTCCAATACGATGAACATAATCCTCTGAATTATCAGGTAAGTCATAATTAACTACCAATTGGATATCATTAATATCTAATCCACGAGCGGCTACATCAGTCGCTACTAAAATTCTTTTTGTTCCATCCTTAAAATTAGCTAAAGAAGTTTTTCTCTGATTAAAAGACAAATTAGAATGAATCTCACTAGCCTGAAAACCATTAGAATTTAATTTTTCTGTTAAATTAGTAGCGCCATGTCTGGTCCTAACAAAAATTAAAACCAAATTTTTATAATCATTTAAAATATTTCCCAGGGTACTGAATTTATCTTCCGCTCTTATTAAATAAATTTCCTGATCTATCAGCTCGGCAGTAGTTCCAGTTGGAGCAACTTGAATTTGAAGAGGAGATTTTAAATATTTCTCAGCTAGTCTTATAATGGCAGCTGGCATAGTAGCAGAAAATAATAAAGTTTGACGATTTATGGGAGTTAATTTTATTATTTCTTCAATTTGAGGGGCAAAACCCATATCAAACATCATATCAGCTTCATCTAAAATTAATACTGAGATATCATCTAATCTAATAGTTCTTCTCTTAACATGATCCAATAATCTGCCTGGAGTAGCCACAATAACATGGGGACTTCTCTTCAAACCAAACAATTGTTTATTAAAAGCCTCTCCCCCAATAATAGAGATAGTTCTTAAGCCTAAGTCTCTTCCCAGTTTTTTTAAATTTTCTTCAACTTGATTAGCCAGTTCTCTGGTTGGCAACATAATTAAAGCTCGACCTCCTTTTTCCTTTAATCTTTGAATTGTAGGAATCCCAAAGGCGAAAGTTTTTCCAGTTCCAGTTTGGGCCACGCCAAATAAATCTTTTCCTGAGATAGCCACAGGGATAGACTTAGCTTGAATTGGAGTAGGTGTCTCTAAACCAATCTTTTCTAGAGTAGCTAAAATTGAAGGTTTGATTCCTAAATTTTTAAAAGCAAGATGCTCTTGATTATTTGTTTTTGACATAAAAATAAGTGATCCAACTTCTAGCGATCACTTTTATAAATGCGAGAGAGGCGAATCTTTTAATAATTGTATTAAAAGATTAACATAAAAAAGTAATTTTGACAATAGCTAAAAAAATAATAAAAAACCCGGGCTTTTAGCTCGGGCAAATATTGTTTTGAAAAATTTAGTTTTCATTTTCAGGCCCATCATTATTAACCTTAATTGCCAGAAAACTTTGATTACTCCATTTGTGATCTGCTTTAATAGTATTTAAAATCCTACCAAAAGTTATAAAATCTAAGAAAGCCACTCTTCCCCCAGAACTGATTGAACCCAGGGCTACAATTGGAAAAGTTTTTTGAAGATTTGGATAAGCTTCACCAAAAAATAAAAGTTCCAATAAAGAAGCGGGACGATAACCTGAATCTTCCATTGTCTCAATAATATCTATGGTGGAACAATTATTTGGAAAATAAAATATCTTTACAAAAATATCACAGACACAACAAGAACTATCCAAAGCAACAGAATCTTTAGGAAATTTTTTTTCATTAATATCCCTATCGACTTCAACATACCCACCCCTTACAATCATATCATCAAAATTGGCATTATAATCAATTTTAATTACCAATTCCTGGCCATAGGAAAAAAAATAAAAAAAACAAAATAAACAAAATAATATTTTTTTCATGATATCAAAATTAAATTTTTAAAGAACTATTTTTTATTAAAATTAATTTACTAACTCTTCTACTTCTGAGTTAAACTTCATTAAAGCTCTCTGAATAGCATGAGTTAACATTTCTTCGCTACCACCTTGCAAACAATAATATCCTTTTCTTCTCTCTCCTGACATATCAAAAACATTGCTTCTCAAAAATTCTTTATCATACGATTCTAATTCTCCCCCATCTAATTTAGTTGTCTCTAGAGCTGAGATAGCATTAATATGATCACCTTTAAAAACGGAAGATTCATTTCCTTTCTCATCGGTAAATTTGGTTCCAGGCTTCAAATACAAGTTATTTATCTTAGTCAATTTATCTGAAAATCCAATATTGAATTCTTTAAACAACTCGATTCTGTCAATATTGGTGGTATTAACATATTCCTCTAAGCTTACAGTTTGATCCATACCTCCGACAATAGCCTCAAAACGTTTTTTATTATACTCACCACCAAAGTCTCGACTATCTATCCAAATACCATATTCATCTAAATATCCAGAGGTTTCTCTCTCCAAAAAAGAAGTATTATGCTTTTTAATAATTTTGTCAACATCTCGTAATAAAGATAACCAAGACTTAGCAATTAATTTAGTTTTAGCATCCTCACCCGAAGATTCTAATTGTTCTTCAATTTCTTTCTGGCCATTATTATCTAATGATTCTAAAATTTTAGTAGGAACATCTTTAAAACATTTTTTAAAAGCTTGAATAGCTATAGCCCCATTAAAGGCGGTAGTGATAGATCTTTGTAGTGTTTCTTCTTTATCTATAGACAAAGATCTTAATTCCACTGAATTTGTTTTTTCTTTAAAAAAAGCAATATTATTGTTAGCTTCAGCCCCTCTATTTCTTAAAGAAACACCTCTACCACCGTTAACTCGATGTCCAGTTTCACCCGATTGAATACCACCCCAAGAAGAAGCTAATAGAATATTTTGCAAGAATTGAGTGTTTTGTTCGACTTCAAGACCTTTTTCCCCTCCAATAGTTAAGTGAAAACCACGAGCCCCTTTTTGATAATCTGGAGATCTATCAAAGTTAAGATCAATATATTCAATATCATGAAGCAATTTCATCTCCAAAAGCATTAAATAGGGATTATCGGTCGGTCGAGTAGCTATCTCATGAACAGCATCCTTACCTGAACCAATTCTGGCAGCTTCACTTAATTTAGCAATATCTCTTTTTAAATCTTGTTCAGTTAATTTTTTATACCCTTCGGCAGTTGAAGAAGTAATTTCATATTCCATTCCGATAGAAGACCTCACACCCTCAGGAATATTTTTATAAGAATATTTTTCTAATACTTTTTCATACTTCTTTAAATAACCAGAAACCTTTTCCAAAACCTTTTCCATGGATCTATCTGGTAAATATTCTCTAGCAAAAAGCATCGCGACAATACTTCTCCCCTTGTTTTCTTTATTATATTTTTCGATAAAAGAAGAAATCTCTTTTAAATTTTCAATATTTTCTGGCTTAGGGCTATCTAGAAAATCTTTTATTCTCTCAGTGTTTTCAGAATTACTAAGCATTGATCCAATTATTTCTATAGAACCGATAATTTGCTCTCTGATATTTTTAGAAGAATCAGTTATCTCTTTATATAATTGTTTAGCTTCCTGTACATCCAAAAGATCCAATTTTAAAAAGATTTTCTTAATATACTCTATCTTTTCTGTTTTTAGACTATAGACTTTTTTCTTTATTATCTGTAAAGCCTCTCTATTGTTTATATCTTTGAAATAAATGCAAGCTTTTTCTAAATTATGAATATGATCTTCACTACTAATATAATCAATTATCTTATTATTAAAATCACTAGACAAAACCAACTTAGTATTAAAAACATTTTTTACTCTATTAAAATCGGAAGACAAATAATTAGATAAAACCATTTCTAAGGATTTTTTATCATAATTATAGAATTCCTCCATCATCTCGGATCTTGCATTTATCTCTATAATACTATTTATTATTTCCACCCTATCATCATCACTCAATTTAAACTTATCGGACTCTAGGGATTTCAAAAAATCAATTACTTCAAACTCCTTAAGTCCAGAAATGTTTTTATGAATTTTTTTAATCCCAATTTTAAATAATTCTTTATCTAAGAAAAAGGCCGGATTTTTTTTATCAGAGGCTAAATAATTTCTCCAAAAAAATGGAGACAAACCATTATTAACCATAGCACTAAAACTAATTTTCTTGACTTCGTCAAAAGACATTTTTGATTTACCAGAGCCATCTTCTAATTGCATTATGTCTAAAATAAGTCCTCCGTTAACCATGGGCCAATTATCTATGTTTTTTGAGATAATATCAACAACATCTTTATGATTAAACAAAATTTGTTTTTTTAACAAACGATTAACAATATCAACTGGAACGCTAGAGTCATTAAGTATTTTTTTATATAATATTAAACAAGGTTCTTCGTTTTTTCTAAAAAAATCTAAATCAGTTATTTTTTGTACAACAGAATTTATTTCTTTATTTGCTGATGATTCAAATAATTTAAAATTTTTGTCTAAACTCTCTATAAAAGAAGATTTTTGCTCAGAACTCATATACTCAAAAGATTCCAATAAGATATAAGTATTAAAATTAATTCTTTTATCAAAAATTTGCTTATCTATCTCATCTAAATAATCTGGCTCTAAGATATTAAGTAGATTTAAATTTAAAAAATATTTATTAATAAAATAAACAAAAGACGAGTTAGAATCGGGACTATTAATTATTTTTTCTAACATTTTTTTCAAATAATCTATTTGCTCTGTTTCGTTTGGATAAATATGTTTTATTATATTCATATCCCTAGAAAAGATAGCTGTGGCACCACTACAATTAGACAAATTTAAAAGACTATCATAAATATTCTTTAAAAATATCGCGCCCTCTTCGTCGCCCAAAATACTATCAAAATTCATTATTTCACTTTGATATAAGTTATAGGTGTCATTTGACAATAACTTAGGATCAATATCCTCTATACTTTTTAAAACATTTTTAGAAAAACCCTCGGCCATCTCTCTCTTTTTATTACCATCTTCAAGTAATCCTTCTTGAGACAATTCTTCGAAAATAGAAGACAAGCCTTGAACATCACCAAAAGAAATTAGTGATTCTAAAAACAAAATTCTATCCCGCGAAGTGATAACATTGTTTTCAACAGCTGTCCGAAGGTCTCGAGAAAAAACATCTACATAAACTTTTTTAACAAATAAAGGCAAATAATCTTTATTAACCTGACGCTTAACAAATAAATCTAAAATTTCTTCTGAATTAAATAATCTACAACTATTAGAATACGACTTAATCAAAACATCAAAATTGTTAGCTTGAAATTTATTATCCAGAACATCATAGAAATAATGACGCAAATTATTATCTTCGGCCCTTTCATAAAAATCTAACTCTAATTGTCTATATAATAAAGAGTCCTCTTTAATCCAGGAAGCTTCTTCATTATTTTCTGAAAAAACCTGATTCAAATAATAACCATCAACATTATTAGAGGCAAAAACTTTTTGCCTTAATGAATCTGGCCAATTATATGAATTCATTAAAATTGACAGGGATTTTAAATTATTAATATTAAAACTCTTATTACTATTTTGAAATAAACTATCTAATATTTCAGTTAAGCATTCTTCATTTATTTCTTCATCTTTATGAGGATAATTTATTATTAAATATGATAAAAAAACTATATTATCTCCTTTCTCAGATCTTTGAGCCATCTTCAGCAATAGATCTTTTTTTTCCTCAAAGGAGTTATTGGATTTTAGAGACTCTTGCTTAAATTCAAATTCTGTCCAATATTCAATATCATCAATTTGAGTCTTAACATTTTTGGCATATTTTTCAGGATCTTTTTTATCTTTATCAGCCGATGGTAATATATTTATTAACCATCTAAAACTAGAATTGGAATAGCTATTATTCCAATTATTAAAAATGTTCTTTTCTATTTGAAGTCTTTCATTTTCGGAGCAATCACTAAAACAATCTATAAAAATAGGAGTTAAGTCTAACAAACTAGCACGATTATAATTTTCTTTATTTAAATATCTAAACCAAATATCAAATAAAAATCGTTGACGCTTTTTATCAAACATTATTTTTTCTGGATATTCCTTGGCGATGTCAATAATTGTGTTGAAAACTTCTCGTGGAAGATTTTTAATCGACGGATGTTTATCAATAATAGAATCAAATTCCTCCAAAATCGAATTGGCTAAATTTTTCCCCTCAATCGCATCAATAGAGTTCTTTTGAAATTTTAAAAAATTTATAGCCAAAAAAGAATCATCAGAAAAGTCTGTTTTTTTCTCATTTTCTTGAGCCTCTCTAATTCTTCTATGCATTTCTGAATCTAAAGCTTCTTGCCAACTACTATTTTCATGAAAAGGAAAATTTTTCTTAGTAAAAAGTTTTGACCAAGTAGCTACAACCTCTTTTGATAAATCGGGAAAATCTTCTCTAATAGCACTGATTGCCTGCTTACTTTTCCAATAAGGATCAAAACCAGCGTCGTCTTTATCACTGGTATCACCCCAAAAATCAGATTGAAGTAATTTTAAAAATTG